>Ga0315291_10010458_pt1 | contig 11345 bp, 9 predicted proteins | sample YL17G12_20_MG_FD_203070 | JGI IMG/M metagenome (GOLD analysis project Ga0315291, IMG submission 203070) | Sediment microbial communities from Yellowstone Lake, YNP, Wyoming, USA - YL17G12_20 | ecosystem: Environmental > Aquatic > Freshwater > Lake > Sediment | place: USA: Wyoming | collected...
TTCATCACCAGCTCCAGAGTGATCCCTGTTGTTGCCTCGACAACGGAGGTGATCGACACCATCAAGAGATACTACGGAGGGGGCGATAATCTGGCTACCTTGGGGACAGAGACCTTCAACCCCCAGGATTACACCTTGGAAGAGGAAGTATCTTCCGGCGGAAACGGAGAGGTTGCGCTTGAGGATGACACGGTGGACGTTGAGGACTTCGATGCCCTCGTCCAGGGAGCAGTGGACAATGTTGAGGTCGTCGATCAAGAGGCCGCGGATGAGGGAGAGGACCTTCAAGGCCCCATCATTAAGATCGTAAACGGCACTCTGATCAAAGCCATCAAGTTGGGAGCCAGCGACATCCACTTTGAACCCTATGAGAATTTGCTCAGAATCAGGTACCGGATCGACGGTGTCATGACGCGCGCCATGTCTCTTCCCATCAAGATCAAAAACGCCCTCGTCTCTCGCCTCAAGATCATGTCGAAGTTGGACATCGCCGAACGCCGTCTCCCTCAGGACGGGAGAATCAAATTGAGGCTTGGCAAGGGCCGTGAGATGGATTTTCGTGTTTCCACACTTCCCACCCTGTTCGGAGAAAAGGTCGTCCTCAGGCTCCTCGACAAATCGGCATTGCAGCTCGATATGACCCGTCTGGGGTTTGAGGAGTCGTCCCTGGTAGACCTCCAGACGGCGATCCACAAGCCAGTCGGCATGATCCTGGTCACCGGTCCAACGGGAAGCGGGAAGACGACGACCCTCTACTCGGTCCTGTCGGAGCTCAACAAAGAGACGGAGAACATCATGACGGCCGAGGACCCGATTGAGTACAACTTCATGGGGATCAACCAGGTGCAGATGCACGAAGAGATCGGTCTCACGTTTGCCTCCAGCCTTCGCTCCTTTCTACGTCAGGACCCCGACATTATCATGGTGGGAGAGATCCGTGACTTTGAAACAGCACAGATCGCCATCCAGGCAGCCCTGACAGGACACCTCGTTCTGAGCACTGTTCACACCAATGACGCTCCTGGGACGGTGACCCGTTTGATCGACATGGGGGTTGAGTCCTTCCTCATTTCCTCGGCGGTGATCCTGATTGTGGCTCAACGCCTGGTCCGAAAGATCTGTTCCGGGTGCAAGGAGCCGATCCGGGTTCATCCCCAGGTGTTGATCGACGTCGGTGTTGCTCCGGACGAGGCAAAAGACTTCCCTGTGTTCAAGGGAAAGGGATGCCCCCTGTGCGGCAACACGGGGTACAAAGGGCGTGTGGGCCTTTACGAGGTGATGCCAATGAAAGAGGAGGTGAAGGAGTTGATTCTGGAGAGAGCGTCGGCCTCGGAAGTCAGGAAAGAAGCCATCCGGCTTGGGATGAAGACGCTGCGACAGAGCGGGATCCACAAAATTCGAACCGGACTGACAACGATTGAGGAAGTCGTTCGATCATCGATGGAGGATCGCTGATCCCAGAAATGCTGGACCGCGAAAATTAATTGACGCCAATTGTCGCCATCTGCCGCGATTTGTCGAGAAGATCTAAGAGTCTGGGACACTTCCTGGGGTAGATGGGTATTTATAATGAAGGGGCGTCTGATAGTAAAACCATACAACTTTCCGAGGAAGGAGGAAGAATGAGAGAGAAGAGAATCGCCATACTCGGTCTGCAGTATGTCTCCGAAAGCGAAGCCGCGGGATTTATGGACGACAGTAGCGAATCGTACAAGCACTTCCGATTGAAGAAGGGGTGCGAGCCCGAGATCATCGGTGAATATCCGAAAAAACAGTACGGAGATCAATGGCAGTTCGTCCTGACCCTATGGAGATCCAATCGCAGTTGCACCTATCTTGCACGCCCCGAAGAGATCGGAGAACTCAATCTCGGAGAACTCATAGCCATATACATCACGCCATACTGCGGGTCACAACAAAACAGCCGCTATGCCAACCCGGAGAAAGTGGACTTTGAGAGTGTCCAGGGGGCGGGGGACTGGGCGCTTGCCTGGGAAGAAAAGGACAAGGGAGACTACAACTGAGAGAAGGTCTCCACGTTCAAAGGAGCGGCTTCGGGCGAAGGGATGGGTGAAGAGATGATCCTGATATTCAGTGACCTTCATCTTGGCAGCGGAAACGGGGCAAAGCGAGACCCCCTGGAAGAGAGGTGTTTAATGCTCAGACACCAGGTAGGGATCGCTCAACAGATCCGGACCGTCGCTAACCAACATAATGTAAAGCACATCTTTTTCCTCGGTGACATGATCGACTACTTGATGGGAGACATGACCGATCAGGTCCATCTGGCCGCCCGGGAAGTGGCTCGTCTCCTGGCAGAGAGATCTCAATTCTGGATGATCCTCGGAAACCATGACGTGTGGGGGAATCTTGTCGAACAGGCAGAGCTCGCATCCATCCCGAACATCCGCATCATCGGCCGGACAACGTCCGAGAGAATCGAGGGAGTGCAAGTGCACTTCGTTCCATGGAATCAAAAGCTGCCAACGAGAAAGGGGGAGTTGTTGGCAGGTCACTTCTCTGTTTACGGGAGCTATCTTGACCCGTCCCACACATTCTCCTGCAAGGGAGGGATTGCGCGACGTGATCTTGTTTACCCTCGCCAGTTGGAAGGATACGACCACATTTTCCTAGGGCACAACCATCTTCCGCAGGGTCTAAAAATCCCAGGCGCGAAGGACGCAAGATTTGTCGGGGCAGTCATGCCGGCCCCATACGAGGGTGGCTGCAAGCGAGGATCCGTCTATCTCTTCGGAAATGGCAAGACCGTCAGGGTTGATATCAGTGGACCCGGGACGCTCCTTGGACTGGGTGACTGATCACAGTTGGAAGAGTCACATTTCAGAAACTTCAAACCACAAAAGGAGGACAGAATATGATTGAAGCAATTGAAAAGTACATTGGAACCGTGTTAGTCGGAGAACCTCAAATCCACAGAAACATGGCAATTGCCCCTATTCTTGCACAAACGGAAGTTGCCGTAGATTACTCAACCCTGGACGAAGCCTATCAGGAGCGCCTGATCACGGTCGTCGAAATTACGAAGGAAGGCAACGTTCCAAACTTGAAACTCCTCAATCGAGGGTCAAAGATGATACTCATCGTTGACGGAGAAGAACTGGTGGGGGCAAAGCAGAATCGGATCGTTAACGTGACCATGCTGATTGGTGCAAATAGAGAAATTGTCATTCCGGTGAGCTGCGTTGAACGGGGGCGGTGGTCTTACAGCACCGACGCGTTTTTTTCTGAAGGGAGAATGATGTCTGCGCGTCTGCGCAAGGGCGCTTACTCAGATATTTGCGACTCACTGAAAAGAGGAGGAGGTTACTACCCTAATCAGGCAAAGGTCTGGCGGAAAGTCACGGAGGAGGCGGACAGACTTGGAATTCATTCCTGCACCGAGGCCATGGCCGACACGTACAAGGGGAATGCGGGAGCCATAGACGACTATCTGAGAGCATTCACGATATGTCCTGGTCAAGTTGGCATGGTTAGCTTCGTGAACAACAAAGTCGTGGGTGTGGACTCCTTTGGTAAGTCAGACACCTTTAGCAAAATGCATCGGAAATTAGTTTCAAGTTACGTTCTGGAGGCGCTGGGCTGCCGAGAAAACGAAAGTGATGCTTCTTCATTAAAGAATAGGGGGCAGGAATTCCTCGACAGGGCGAAGCGTGGGAAGATGGAGTCTCATCGGTCTGTAGATCTCGGGACGGATGTGAGACTGGAAGATGACCAGATGATCGGATCGTTCCTCTCCTTTGAGGGACAGATTCTCCACCTCGCGCTTTTCTCAAAAGACAATGGGAGCTCCTCGGGCACCAGGATCCATGGACCATCGCGAAGAAGGGATGGCCTGCTCCGCTCGACTCTCGGATCTGAGGAAGAGGTTTGATTGTACTTAGCTGACCCCCGGCTTTGCCGGGGGACTCCCGGAGTGGGAGTACAAAGGTGGAAGGAAATGCTGTCGTGGCTGACGCTAGTCTTGTTCTAAAAAAAAGTCACAGAGTTGGCGAAAATTGCCGCCATTTGGCTTGCGTTTATTATGTCGAGATTAGAAAAATCATTAATATCAATAAATTATTCATTCGTAAGGGACGGCATGCTATTTGCTGCCTGTTGAATGGACCAAAATCTGTGTGCTTACACTTTGTTTCTATTTCATAACGGAGGATCGATATGAGAAGAATGAGAATGCTTAAATCAACCATTATCCTGATAACCCTGTTCTTCCTGTCCTGTGCAACTCACGGAATCTTGAAGGATGAGAAGGGCAGTGATGAGGAACTCAATCAGCTTCTCCTAAATCTTCCTTCCTCTGATTCATTTCCCGACGCCAACGTTATATACGTCCTTGACGAATCCTCCATAGAGGTGTCTGAAGACGGAAGTTCCAAGAGAATCGATCACACAGTCGTGAAAATCCTCAAGGAGAGCGGGAAGGAATTTGCCGATGTTGAAATCGGTTTTGACTCCAGAACCGAAACTGCCAGAATCCTTTATGCAAGGACCATTACTCCCGAGGGCAAAGTCATTCCTCTAAACGAAAACGCTGTAAAAGTCGTTACCCCTTACTCTGACTATCCCTCATACGGCCACTACAAAGAATTGACCTTTACAATGCCCGGAGTGACTGTCGGGTCGGTGATAGACTACAGGGTGCTGGTGAAAGAAAAGACACCCCCCATCGAAAGGGAATTCTCAAGCGGCCAAACCTTCCAATGGTACAGTCCCATCCTCCTTTCTCGGTATAGGGTCAGTATGCCCAATGATATGGAATTGAAATATCACATATTGAATCCCCTAAAGGATGTTTCGGACGAACCCACAATCCTTTCTGAGGGGAATCGAAAGGTTTACCTTTGGGAATATGAGAATCTTCCACAGCTCTTGGAGGAAGACTACATGCCCCCAAGCAGGGAGGTTGCTTTCGGTGTGCTTGTTACCACGATGGATTCGTGGGATGATTTTTTCAGCTGGTGGAAAGAGAAAATCAAGGGCAAGACGGAGCCTGATCAGGCCATCAGGGAAAAAGTCGCTGACCTCACAAAGGGTCTCTCGAACCCGGAGGAGAAGGTTGAAGCACTCTTTGATTATGTAAAGAGAGAAATTAGGTATGTCTCGATTGGTTTCGGGAAGACAGGTTATGAACCCGAACCTGCCCCAGAAGTCTTTAAAAACAAATACGGCGATTGCAAGGATAAGAGCACTCTGCTCATCAGCATGCTCAAAGTGGCAGGGATTCCTGCCCATTACGTGATCATCCCCACCCACAGCATGAGGCATCTGATCAAGGAGTTTCCTTATCCCTTTCAATTCAACCACTGCATTGTCGCCGTCGAGGAAGATGGAAAATACCATTTCATCGATCCAGTCTACAAGTACTTTCCCGTTGGCTATCTCCCTAAGAGCGACCAGAACCGAGATGTAGTCATCTACAAGGATAACCAGCCCCTTTTTACGAGAACGAATCTTGGCGTACCCGAGGACAATACCGATTACGAGCACCAGAAGATAGTGATCGGCAAAGAGGGTTCAATTGAGGGGCAGGTGACCTCTTTTGGTACTGGACCGGAGGACGCTTCTTCGAGATGGACCTTTGGGGATTCTACTCCGACGAGGATCAGGGAGGCAGTTGAAAAGGCTCTCAGCGAAAGATTCCCAGGAAGCAAACTCTTGGAATTGGCCTACTCAGAGCCTTGGAATTTCAAAGAACAGTTTAAGGTGGACATGCAATATCGCGCGCCGCAGTACAGCACGAAGGCTGCAGATCTCCTGATATTCCAGATACCTGGCATTCGCCCTAGCTGTGCCGCTGCTGGGACCCAAAAGCGACGATACCCTGTTGTGTTCAAGACAACCTCTCTTGAAAAGAGAGAGATCGAGTTCAACGTCCCAGAGGGGTTCGAAGTGTATTATCTTCCTGGGACAACGCATCTTAATAATCAGTATTTTGAATTTAACTTGAACTGTCGAACAGAAGGCAACATCATTGTTTACGATTCAGAGTTCCGAATGAAAGCGACCACGATTTCTCCTGAAGAGTATCCTGCCTATTACACATCGTGCGAGACTCTGGGCACGGATTTCAGCGATGAGGTGGTGTTTAGGAAAAAGAACCAGAACAGGGATTAGGGTAGGATGAGGTGACGGAGTCTTACAGCAACTCGTCCTCGTTGACTGTCATCGTTCGAACCACCGCTTGCAGTCTACCCCCTAAAAACCGCAGGCTATTCTTAACCTACTAAAAGTATTGGTGGCGGTGCAGGGATTTGAACCCCGGACACTGCGGATATGAGCCGCATGCTCTGACCAACTGAGCTACACCGCCACGTGACTTAAGATTTTACTCAATTTGCCATGATTGTCAATCAGAATTCCAAGAGCCTTGTGATGCTTCCGACCTCGGGTTGGCCAATCTAAACGGCCAGATTGAAGTCCTCTTTCCCAAAAACCTTTTCCTCTCCGTATTTCAACTTCCCATGGGCGGCAGCGAGACGAGCAATGGGAATTCGGAGAGGAGAACAACTGACATACGTCAGCCCCAGTTGGTGGCAGAATTCGACGGAATCTGGATGGCCGCCATGTTCCCCGCAGATTCCGATCTTCAGATCGGGTTTCGTTTTTCGTCCCCATTCAATGGCGATCTTCATGAGTCGGCCCACCCCTTCGACATCCAACACTTCAAAGGGGTTGTCGCGAAGAATCTTTCGCTCATTGTATAGGGGCAAGAACTTGTTCTCGGCGTCTTCCCTCGAGAAAGAGAACGTGGCCTGGGTCAGGTCATTCGTTCCGAAGGAGAAGAAATCCGCGACTTCTGCGAGTCTGTCGGCTCTCATGCAGGCTCTCACAACTTCGACCATGGTTCCGAAGAGGAAGGGAACTTGGATCCCGTACTTTTTCTCTACGTCTATCTTGACCTCTTCAACCATTTGATAGACCCACCGCAACTCTTGAGCCGTACAAACCTGGGGAACCATGATTTCGGGTTTGACGTCAACGCCTTCTTTGATGGCTTCGGCCGCTGCCTCGAGAATGGCCTGAATCTGCATGATGTAGATCTCAGGGTAGGAGATTCCCAACCTCACACCCCGGTGACCGAGCATGGGGTTAACCTCCATCATCTCCTTCACTTTCCGGAGGGTTTCTTCCTGTTTTTGGATCAGTATCTTGTCTAGCTTTTTCTCCCTGATCTCGGCGATGATTGCCGCAATGTTTTCGAGTGGCTTCAATGATTCCCGAACGGATGGGTCGAGATATTTCACCGCCTGAGTAAGACATGCCACAGTTGAAAGGGCTGATTCAGCTTCTTTTATGCCGCGGAGCTGTGCAGCCAGTTCCTCTGCTGAGGGTAAGAACTCGTGGAGCGGAGGATCGAGCAGCCGAATCGTGACTGGAAGTCCGTCCATGGCTCTGAAGATTCCTCGAAAATCCTCTTTCTGCATGGGAAGGAGTTTTACAATGGCTTCCTGTCTCTTTTCCTTCGATTCGGCCAAGATCATTTCCTGAACGATGGGAAGACGATCCACGGCATTGAACATTCTCTCGGTTCGACAGAGGCCGATCCCTTCGGCTCCGAGTTCCCGAGCCTTCTTGGCCCCTTCTGGCGTATCGGCATTAGCACGAACTCCCATGGTTCTAATTTCATCAGCCCATTTGAGAAGGGTGAGGAGGTCCTTGCTGACCTCGGGCTCAACGGTAGGAACCTCTCCCAAGTAAACCACCCCTTTGGTGCCATCGATCGTGATAAAATCTCCCTCCTTGATGATCGTATCCCCTTTTGTCGCTTCTTTTTTATGGAGATCAATATGCAGTTCTTCACATCCTGAGACACAGGGTTTCCCCATGCCCCTTGCCACCACGGCTGCGTGAGAAGTCTTTCCGCCGCGGCTGGTCAGAATCGCCTGCGAGGCAAAAAATCCGTGGATGTCTTCGGGCTTGGTCTCCTCACGGACAAGGACCACTTTTTCTCCAAGTCTCCCTTGTCTCTCTGCTTCGTCCGCATCAAATACGGCTTTTCCTGAAGCAGCTCCCGGAGAAGCCGGCAGTCCGATCGCAATGGGAGTCCCTTTGAAATTCGGATCGAGGCGTTTATGCAGGAGTTGTTCGAGTTCCTGGGGTTTCAGACGAATGACTGCTTTCTCTTTGCTGATCAGACCTTGTTCCACCATCTCCTTGGATGTCCGGACGACTGCCTGTGCATTCATCTTTCCGTTTCGGGTCTGGAGAATGTACAACTTGGCTTTTTCCGCAGTGAACTCTAGATCCTGGATCTCTTGATAATGCCCCTCCAGCGTCTTCCTGACATGTTCCAATTCTTCGTAAATCTTGGGCATTTCCTTCTTCATTTCAGAAATAGGTTTGGGGGTACGAATTCCTGCGACGACATCCTCGCCTTGGGCATTCGTTAGATATTCACCATAAAAAACATTTTCCCCGTTTCCTGGATCTCTCGTGAAAGCCACACCTGTGGCCGAATCAGTTCCCATGTTCCCGAAAACCATGGTGCAGACATTGACCGCTGTCCCATTGGCAATGTCAAGAGTGACCTTGAACTCTCGCCGATAGTCCACGGCTCTCCTGCCCATCCAGGATTTGAAGACAGCTTCAATGGCAAGCTCCAACTGGGTCATGGGATCCATGGGGAAGGGGGATTTCGTCTCTTTCTTGACGACTTCGAGATACTGTTTGCAGATTTCCTTGAGATGGTCCGTAGTCAGATCAGTGTCGTAGTTCGCTCTATATTTTTCTTTTGCCTTCTTTAATATTTCATCAAATTTGGCCTCGTCCACACCGAGGGCAATCTTACCAAAAAGCTGGATGAAGCGGCGGTAGGCATCGTAAGCAAACCGCTCATTCGAGGTGGCTTGAATCAAAGCTTTGAGCGTTTCTTCATTAAGCCCCAGATTCAGGATGGAATCCATCATGCCTGGCATGGAGATGGCTGCCCCTGAACGCACCGACACGAGAAGCGGATTCTTCGATCCACCGAAGGTCTTTCCTGTCTTTTTCTCCACGGTCTTAAGGGCCGCTTTCACCTCATCCATCAGTCCCTTTGGGAGTTTCCCATCATTGTCATAGTACTGCAGGCACGCTTCGGTCGTTAGGGTGAAACCAGGAGGAACGGGGAGGCCGATGCGCGTCATCTCGGCAAGACCTGCTCCTTTGCCTCCGAAGAGCTTCTTGTTGGTTCCATCGGACTCTTCAAAAAGATAGACAAGCTTTGGATTCTTCATGGATTTCCTTTCCTTTTTCTGAGATAATTCAAAATCATAACACAGACAGCAATTAAATCAACCAACAAGACTTGCGCGATTTTTTGAGCTTTCGAGGACTTGCGGAAGCTTGACAAGGTGACACGCACTCAGATAGATTCTGTTGGGTTAAGCCTATCCGAGGAGAAAAAGAGGTGAAAATCCTGCTTCATATTTGTTGCGCCAACTGTGCTATCAACCCGCTCCAACACCTCAAGGAAGAAGGACACGAGGTTATGGGATATTTTTTTAATCCCAATATCCATCCTTACCAAGAGTATCAGAGGCGGCTGGAAACGCTTAGGCAGTATTCGGAGAAGACGGGACTGGCGGTCATTTACCGAGACGAATATCTGCTGGAAGAGTTCCTGCGAAATACGTCCCACCGGGTCAAGGAGAGATGCGGCTATTGCTACCAGGTACGCTTAGAATCAACAGCCAGAGAGGCCAAGGCAAGGGGATTTGACCAATTCACGACAACTCTTCTTGAGAGCACCCATCAGAATCATGCCTTGATCAGGGAGACAGGGGAGAAGGTTGCGAGCGAAACGGGAATACCTTTTCATTACGAAGACTTCCGTAAAGGCGTGAAGACTGGGGTTCAGATTTCCAAAGCCATGGGATTGTATCGCCAACAATATTGCGGTTGCATATACAGCGAAAAAGAACGGTTTGCAGAGCCTAAAAAGAGGAGTCAAGGGAAGGATGACCATAGCCAATAGTCAATGGTCGATTTGGAATGAACGACAAGAATCCCTCGACGTTAGGAATAAGGGGTCGTAAAAATCAATGGGAAATAAGTTATATACCGCAGGAAGTTCAATTTAAAGTTTAAAGTAAAATACGAGGTTTCTTATGCTCGGATTCAGTGACCTTGGGAAAGTGTTGATTGTCTTGGGTGCGGTCATTGCGGGGATTGGCGTTCTTCTCATAATGGGTGACAAGATTCCCTGGATCGGAAAGCTTCCAGGCGACATCATCATCAGAAAGGAAAAATTCACCTTCTACTTCCCTATCGTCACCTGCATCATCCTGAGTATCCTTCTGACCATGATCTTTTCGCTCTTTCGAAAGTAGTTCTGTTTTTGGGACTCCGCAACGACAAGTTGATCCTCTCCCAGAAATTTCCCCCTGTTGACAATTACTACAAATAGATATACGATATATACAAGATATACACCAGACCTGGAGGAGACTTATGGCAACTCAGATGATCATCCGAATGGATCCTGAGCTGAAGAACAGGCTCAATAAACTTGCCAGAGTGGAGGGTAAGACGACGAGCCAGATGGTGAGGGAACTCATTGAAGACTATATCAGGGAAAAGGACATTGGTACCTATATCGATAACCTTTGGGACAGAATCGGAGGTAAATTGAGGATGCAAGGGATAACCCAAGGGGATATCAACAGGGCGATCAAGGAATCGAGAAGAAACCGATGATAAGGGTCGTCATCGATACCAATGTCTTTGTCTCCTCCTTTTTTGGAGGTAATCCTAAGAGAATCATCGATCTCTGGAAGAATGAAGAGATCATCCTTTGCCTATCAAAAGATGTCCTTGATGAGTATATCGATGTTTTGCAGAGAATCGGGTTGAAGCACGAAAATGAAATTGAGGAACTTCTTTCTTTGTTTGCAAAAGGATTCAATATCCTCTTCACGACTAAAACACCGAAGATAAAGGCAATCCCAGGTGATCCTGACGATGATAAATTCGTAGAATGTGCCGTGGCACTAAGAGCACAAGGGATTATCACAGGGGATAAGGTGTTAAGAGCGGTGGGTGAATATATGGGAATTAAGATATTAGCTCCTCAGGAATTCCTAAAAGCTCATAAAACTTCCTGAAAAAGTGGAGTACTGTATGTTACAAGACACGACTGGATGGAAGGTTGCTTTATCCCGGCAGCAGGAGACCCCCCTGACACTCCTCCCGGTCTTAGTCGAGGGATGTCGCCCCACAGGAACCATTGAATGGGACAAGGGACTTGCCCGTGGGGCTCCATAGGCTTCGTGAAATGTTTCCTGAACATCCAACGTTTCTTTAGAAATGGCCAAACCCATGTTAAGTTGTTTTTGAATGTGTGTCCC
>Ga0315291_10010461_pt1 | contig 11343 bp, 10 predicted proteins | sample YL17G12_20_MG_FD_203070 | JGI IMG/M metagenome (GOLD analysis project Ga0315291, IMG submission 203070) | Sediment microbial communities from Yellowstone Lake, YNP, Wyoming, USA - YL17G12_20 | ecosystem: Environmental > Aquatic > Freshwater > Lake > Sediment | place: USA: Wyoming | collected...
CACTGGAAGTAGTACTCAACGCCGTTATCGACATCCGACGCGGGCGTCGCCGCCATATAGACTGATGTTGTCGAGGTGGCCGTCGGCTCGGTCAGCCAGGTCATAATATTTGGGTCCGGCGGAGTGATATCGACGCCATCAAGCCATTGTGCGGCGAATTGGGCCAGATCACCGTAGGCCACGTTTGCATCGCCGGTAAAGTCCGCCTGGGCACACGGCGCGCCTTCGGCGCATTCGGAATCGCACCAGTATCCGGCGAAGATAGCAAAGTCGCCGAAGTCAACGTCGCCGTCGTAGTCCAGGTCGGCGGTCGGCCGATATATAGGCAGCAGCGAGAGGATTGCATTTTTGAGCATCAGCTTTGCCTGGTCGGTTGCGTCGTCGAAGAATTCGGATGTGGTTTTCGGCGTTGCGAAGAATAGCCGTGGGCCGCCGGGGGCATAGCGGGACCCGGTGTAGTAGGAACTTTCGCCGCCGAGCCAGCGGGCGATCACTACGTTGCCGCCGCTTTTGCCTATAACCGTGCCGGCGCCTGCGGACGACTGGTCGGAGTGGTCAATTTCCTTGCCGGCTGTGAACATCCGAACGGTCCCGGAAGAGAGATCAAGGCCGGCGTAGATTTGGTCGTTTGGCTCGGCAATCATTATGTGGGTAAAGGAATTGCTCGTGGTATCGTCGCCCTTCAGCCAATCCCAATAATCGTGTCCGCTGCTGCGGGCAAGCTTGATATTGTGATTGAGGATAGGGGCGTTCAGGTCGTTCCAGAATTCCGCATCGGCGTTGTAGTCTTTGCAGTCGGTGTCGCGCGAGACGATGATCAGGTCAGCGGATTCGATCTCAAGCTTTTTCCCGGCGCTCAGGTTCTCATCATATCTGCCGGGGTCTATCTGCACATTGACGTTTCCCCTATAGACGTCCTGGAGGAATTGGGTGTAACCGCGTTCGGATTCGGCATTGCCGGTTACGATGATGATATTGAGCGGCTCTGAACGGACCGCCGGCGCCAGAGTCGTTAGAAGAACCAGAATTGAGATCGCCAGCCGCATCTTCTTCACATACATCTTCCTGAGACGAACCAATACACGCACCAAATCCCCAGCCCGTACCTACCTTTGACTATTGTACCATAATTAGGCTGAAGAATCAAGTTGCCGCGTGTGATTTGTGCCACACAAGGGGAATATACATCGTTTTCGGTGATGCAGCGGCGGTTTTTTGGGACGGGTGCAAAAGACGCAAGTATTACCCCCACACAAATGACCCGCTTTGATCTCTTAGAAACCGCCGAGGACCGGAATCATTATCGCCAGCCCAATTCCATGGTCTCTCATGCTACGCTTGCGTTCGATCAAGCGGCTATCCGTTCAGCTTGCGTCGTCTAAGCAAGCCCAGCGAGCCCAAGCCCAACAGCAAGGCTGTGCCCGGTTCAGGGATGATCATGATCTCCACTGCGATTTCGGTCGGCACGGGATTGCCTTGGTGGTATAGATTCCATGCCTGGTTGTATATTATTCCCACAACGTGGTAGTTCCCCGGTTCAAGGTAGTCCCCTGGTGGATGACCCGCGGGGTCCGTGATGTCCGAACTATACCCGGACAGCACTCTGGATTCGCCAGGCGCTAAATGCACGGCAGACGGACGTGGGAGCAACAGCCAAATCAGTTGCCCGACCGTCTCCTCCTCGCTATTCTGGATCATAACGTTCAATTCGGGGGCCTGAGAACAGCCGATTACTACGTTCTCATTCGTCACATTTGTGACCTTGTACAGGAACTCGAAATGTTCACCCAGGTCGTATACGGTCTTGTCGGTCTCGATGTAATACTCGATCCCGTATTCGACTTTGGAATTCGAGTTCACCGGCAGAATGTTGCCCCGCGATTGCGCAACAACTACCACGAGCACAGCGGCTGCCGTTAGTATGCTCGCCCGTCTCATAACTCATCCCTATTTTCAAAGTGCTCCCGTGTTCCTTCTTATTCTACCATCCCGCCAAAGGGCAGGCAACAACTTTTTTCCTTTTTTCTTCGTTTTTTGGGGCTGATTTTCAGGCTGAAGCGGCAAAAAAGCGAAAAAAGGTTGGAAAAACCGCTACATGCGATTAGAATACAGCGTTTGCAGTAGAATAGACTATGAGATTCATACTTATCGACAAGGTTGTTTCGCTTGAGGTTGGCAGCCAGTTGAGGGCGGTCAAGAGCGTGTCCCTGGCTGAGGAATACTTAGCCGATCATTTTCCCAGTTTTCCGGTTTTGCCCGGCGTATTGCTGTTAGAAGGGCTGATCGAATCGGCGTCGTGGCTGGTCCGCAAGACCGAAGATTTTGCCCACAGCATGATACTGCTTGAAGAGGCCAGAAATGTACGGTATAAGAGTTTTTTGGGGCCGGGCGGGCAGATTGAATATACGGTCGATGCCAGGGTGATCGAAGAGAACGTCAGCAGTTTTGCAGGCGTGGGCGTCTCGCAGGGCGAACGGATCGTGGAGGCGAGATTCGGATTACGCCACTTTAATCTGGCTGACGAAGATTCGGCAATGGCGGGGGTCGATGGCGTGGTTATTGAGAATATGAAGAAGCGCTGGGGGCTGTTGTGGCGGGGTTAGTTGAAATACAGAGAAATACAGGAGGCAATAGAGTATGGCTATGAGCCGGGACGAAATTGTGCAGCAGGTTCAGGAGATTCTGGTCGATGCGCTGGGCGTGGATGACGATGAAGTTACCGCCGAGGCAACATTGATGGGCGATTTGGGGGCGGAAAGCATTGACTTTCTGGACATAGTGTTTCGGCTGGAGAAGGCTTTTTCGATAAAGATTCCGCGAGAGGAGCTGTTCCCCGCGGAGAGCCTGATGAACAATCCCGACTTTGTGAGCAACGGCAAGCTGACCGAAGCAGGGCTGAAAGAAATCCGGGAGAAACTGCCTCACACCGACCTGACTACATTTGAGAAGAACCCCGATCTCAACAAGCTCGGCGACCTTTTCACAGTCAACGCGATTGTGAATTACGTCGATAGCAAACTGAACGCCGGTTGATACTCTGAGCCTGTCTATGATGTCTCGTCTGCCGGGTGAGTTTTGACGGGTCCGCCGTCGCCCCTGAAAAGCAATAGAATGCGCTGGATATGGATAGACAAATTTATTGAGTTCAAAAGCGGGCAAAGCGCCGCTGCGGTCAAGAACGTGACCCTTGCCGAGGAGCATCTGCACGACCATTTTCCCGGATTTCCGGTCATGCCGGAGAGCTTAATGATCGAAGGGATGGCGCAGACGGCGGGGATACTCGTCGGCGAGGCGGGCAAGTTCCGGGAAAAGGTCATCCTTGCGAAGATAAAAAAGGCGGTGTTCTTCGACTATGTAAGGCCCGGCGACAGCCTGAGGCTGGATGCCTCGATTGAATCCATTGCTCCTGAAGCGGCAAGCACAAGCGGAAGAATCACGCGAGGGGAGAAGTTGATTGCGGAGATAGACTTGATGTTCAGCCACATCGACCAAAACCTCGCGGGCAAGCAATTCCCGGATGAGAACTTTGTTTTCGCCGACACGTCGGTGTTTGACTCGCTTCTGCGTGACGTGGTTTCGCAGAGTGTCGGTTCGGGCGCCGCCGAGGCGGAGCAGAAATAATGTGCTCAACTCGCGTAGTAATAACCGGCCTTGGCGCGATAACCCCGCTCGGATTGACGGCGGACGAGATGTGGGCGGGTCTTTGCGCCGGCTCGTGTGGAATAGGGCGGATTACCGCATTTGACCCTGTTGGCTTCACCTGCAGGATTGCGGGGCAGGCGCCGGACTATGACATACGGCAATACGTGCCGAAGAGCCACCGCAAGGCCACCAAGCTTATGTCGAGAGACATCGAGCTTTCGGTGATAGCGGCGCAGGAGGCTCTGACAGACAGCGGTCTTAAAACGAAAGGCATAGACGCGGAGAATATCAATGTCGATCCGGCGCGTGTGGCAGTCAACATCGGGGCCGGGCTGATAAGCTGCGACCTGGTGGAGCTGGCTCCTGCTGTGGCGGCGAGCGTTACAGAGGGCAGGTTCGATATTCGCAAATGGGGCAAAGAGGGGCTTGAGCTTGTAACGCCGTTGTGGCTGCTGAAGTACCTTCCGAATATGCTGGCCTGTCATATCGGCATTATTCACGACCTGCAGGGGCCGAGCAATACTATTACGTGCGGCGAAGCGGGGTCGCACCTGGCCATCGCCGAGGCCGGTCAGATCATCGCCCGCGGGGACAGCGATATTGCAGTGGCCGGCGGGGCCGAGGCAAAGGTGAACCCTATCGTTATGATCCGCCAGTGCCTGTTGAGAAGGGCCACCAGCGAAAACAACGACGATCCGGCCTCGGCGTGCAGACCCTTTGACGCCGATGCCAAAGGGTCGGTGTTCGGCGAGGGGGCCGGAGTTGTGATACTCGAAAAGCTGACGCGCGCACAAGGACGAGGTGCGAGGATTTACGCAGAGCTGGCCGGCGTCGGACAGAGCAACAGTCTGAACCCGGAATACGAGCATCTCGAGCCGGACGGCAAAGGCGTTCAGCTTGCGATAGAAAAGGCAATGGCGGATGCGCAGATAGAGCCAGCCGATCTGGACCTCGTCATTCCGCACGGCACGGGAATACCAGGCGACGACCTGGCCGAGGCGAAGGGGATTGAGGCAGCGCTTGGTGAAGCGGCGAGGAAGATTCCTGTCTGGCCGACCAAGAGCATGCTGAGCAACACAGGCGCGGCGTGCGGGGCGCTTGATGTTATCGCGGCGGTCTGCGCTATGAACGAGAGCAGAATCCCCGCTGCGAAGAACTGCGACAGAATCGCCGACGGGTGCAATTTGAATATAGTGCGACAGCCGCAGAGCAGGAAGATTCGTTATGCGCTATGCTGCAGCTACACATTTGGCGGGCAGACAGCGGCTCTGGTCTTGAAGAATGTTGACGGTGAAACGGCGAAGTAAATGGGCAGGATGGATACAACAAAGCGCGTGGTAATAACCGGAATGGGTGTCGTTTGTCCTTTAGGGCACGACGTGGAGACGCTCTGGCGGGCCATATTGGCGGGCAAGAGCGGCGTGGGAAGGACGACAATCTTCGACGCCTCGACGTTTCCGACGACGTTTGACGCCGAAGTGAAAGACTATGAACTTGCCGAGCACGTGAAGAGCGCGAATCTGCACAAAGACAGTAACCGGGGATCCGCCTTTGTCCTGGGAGCGGCGGCTGAGGCCTGTCGAGCGGCGGGGATCGACGTTGACACGGCCAATCCGACGGATGGAATCGACCGGGAGCGGCTGGGCATTTACCTTGGAGCGGGCGAAGGTTCGGTCGATAATGACGTGTTCTTCGCCGCTATAGTGGAGGCCTGGGACAAGGAGAAGAGCGAGATGGACTGGGGGCGATGGGCGAAGGTGGCGTTCGGGCGGATGACGCCGATGCGCGAGCTTGAACAGGAGCCCGGCATGCCGGCTGCTCATATCGCGCTGCTCACCGGCGCTCGGGGGCCGACGAGGAGCTGCCTGACGGCCTGCGCTGCCAGCACCCAGGCCGTCGGCGAAGCGACAATGATAATCCGCAGGGGCGACGCGGATGCTATGATTGCCGGCGGGGCGCACTCGATGATACACCCATTGGGCCTGACGGGGTTCAACCGCCTGACCGCCCTATCGACCAGAAACGACAGCCCGCAGACCGCGTCGAGGCCGTTCACTGCGAGCAGGGACGGATTTGTGCTTGGCGAAGGGGCGGCGATTGTTATACTCGAATCGCTGACCTCGGCGGAGAAAAGAGGGGTGGAAATCCTTGCCGAGGTCATCGGCTACGGCTCCAGCGCCGATGCGTTCAGGGTCACCGACATGCACGAGGAAGGAAGAGGCGCGATACAGGCGATAAATGCGGCGCTTGCGGACGCCGGCATCGGCTACCAAGACGTAGATTACATAAACGCGCACGGCACAAGCACGATGGAGAATGACTCGATAGAGACCAAGGCAATCAAAGCCGTCTTTAAGGAGCGTGCGAAGAAAACGCCGGTCAGCAGCGTCAAGAGTATGCTCGGTCATCTGATTGGTGCGGCCGGGGCGGCTGAGCTGATAACGTGCGTGCTGGCGATACGGGACAACATCGTTCCGCCGACGATAAATCTCCACGACCACGACCCCGGGCTTGACCTGGATTATGTGCCGAATGAGTCGCGGAAAATGCCGGTCAACATCGCAATGAACGAGTCGTTCGGGTTCGGCGGGCAGAACAACGTCGTAATTATCAAAAGGTATAACGGATAGAATAAGGGCAATAGTGGGCAAGCAAACGCAATGATTGACATAAAACAAATACGCGAGAACCCGCAGGGGTTTAAGGAGGCCGGACGGGCAAAAGGCTTCGACGTGGACATCGACCATTTACTAGAATTAGACGCCAAACTACAGCAACACAAGAAGCAACTACAAGACATGGGTGCAGAAAAAAACACCCTCGGGAAATCAATCCCCAAACTGACTGGCGAAAAGAAGAATTACGTTATAGGTCATCTCAGTATACTTAAGAAGAATGAAGCGAAGCTGGAGGATGAAGTCAAAAAAATTCAGCCGACCTTTGATGAGCTTATGATGCAGGTTGCGCAGCCTGCGGATGACGATGTGCCTTTGGGTAAGGATGATACGCAGAACGTTGAGATACGAAAAGAGGGCCAGATTAGGCGGTTTGACTTCGAGCCTAAGGACCACGTGCAGTTGGGCCGGGACCTGGACATAATAGACATCGAGCGTGGGGTCAAGCTGGCCGGGACGAGGAACTATCTGCTCAAGGGCGACGGGGCAATGCTGCACTGGGCTGTCTTGCGGTTTGCGATGGATTATATGGTGGGCAGAGGATATGTCCCGATGTCGGTGCCGGTGCTTATGAAGGATGAGGCGATGAGGGGGACCGGCTATTATCCCGGCGCCGAGGAGCAGACGTACCGGATGGAAAGGGATGAGCTGAACTTGGCAGGGACGGCGGAGGTGCCGCTCACAGCCTACCGGATGGGCGAGATACTCAGGGCCGAGGAGCTGCCGTTGAGATACGTGGGGCTTTCGAGCTGCTTTAGGCGTGAGGCCGGGGCCGCGGGCAAGGATACCTACGGGCTTTACCGACTTCATCAGTTCGACAAGGTCGAGCAGGTAGTTATATGCGAGAACGACGCCGAGCAGAGCCGGCGGTTCCACGATGAGATTCTGGCCAACGCCGAGGCGGTGATGCAGGCGCTGGAGCTGCCCTACCGCGTTGTGAACGTCTGCACGGGCGACCTTGGGAGGGGCCAGGCGAAGAAATTCGATATCGAGGCGTGGATGCCGTCGCGGGGCGGATACTGCGAGACGCACAGCGCGAGCAAGTTTTACGATTTCCAAGCCCGGCGGATGAATCTGCGATACAAAGACCCTGCGACGAAGAAGAACATCTTCTGCCATACGCTGAACAATACCGTGATTGCAAGCCCGCGGATTCTGATACCGCTGTTGGAGCTTTATCAGAATGCCGACGGCTCGGTGACGATACCGCAGGCGCTTCGGCCTTATATGGGCGGTAAAGAAAAAATCACAAGACCGTGACTTAGGAGACGCAATTATGACTAGGAAAGAGATACTCAAGTTTGTAGAGAAGAATCCGGTATTCAGCCTTGCTACGATTGACGGTGCCAAGCCGCGTGTTCGGATGATGATGCTGGCTATGGTGAATGAGAACGGCCTGGTATTCACGACGGGCAGGGACAAGGCGGTGTGCAAGCAGATGACGGCCAATCCGGCCATCGAGATGTGCTTTTACAGCGCCGATGAGGGCCGGCAGGTACGCATCGAGGGCAAGGCCGAGGCGCTCGACGATCTGAAACTGAAGAAACAAATCGTGGAGAAATTCACATTTCTTAAACCCTGGGTCGAGAGCGAAGGCTACGAGGTTATGATGCCCTATCGTGTGAAGAACGCCAGGGCCACAGTCTGGACGATGGAGACAAACTTAGAGCCGAAACAGTTCATAGAGTTGTGAAACGCATTCCGGCGGGCACGCGATGGGCGTGGGTCGGTACGGTGATGCCGTATATTCTGCCGTGTACACGGACGGACTTCAAGTGGAGGTTTTGTTGTGCGGATAGTTAAGGTTGTAATAATCGCGGTTCTCGTGAGTGCCGGTGTGGGTGCGTACGCCGGACAGAAGGCTTTCGACGATTTAGCGGAGTATTACGGGTTCGGGGAAATTGAGATAGTCAAGTTAGACTGGGGGATAATGAGCGTGCAGGTCGCCGATTTCAACGGTGACGGGCGAAACGACATAGCTATCGTCAATAACCAAAAGGCCAGGATAGAGCTTCTCATCCAGAAAGAGGCGATTGGGCCGGGCGAGACGGAGGTTGCCGTTGACCCAAACGACGTTGACGTCAATACGCTTACCCCCCCTACACGGTTCGAGAGCCAGCCAATCGCGGTTTCGCAGAGGGTCTATAGTCTTGTGTGCGGGGACCTCAATTCGGACGGGCCGGCGGATTTGGCTTTCTACGGCGAGCCGAAAGGTCTCTACGTGATACTGCAGAAGGCCGGCGAGGCCCCGGCGGGCAAGCCGAAATCATTGAGCTGGCGGACGGCAAAGAAAATCAAGATCGACGATGGGCTGGTGATTCCGCGTGCGCTTGTATGTGCGGACTTAAACAATGACGGCGCCAACGACCTGGCGCTGGCCGGTCGCGACAGTATCTATATCGTGCTGCAAAAAAAAGACGGCTCACTGGCTGAGCCGGTGAAGTACCCGGTCTCGGCCCAGACGCTGAGCCTCCAGGCCGGGGACCTTAACGGCGACAAGATAAACGATCTGATACTTGTCACAAGTGACGCCGACAAACCGGTTCACGTGCGATTTGGGTTTCAGACGGGGCAGCTTGGCCCGCAGGTGCAGTTCTTCATCGAAAGGCCGTTTGCGTTCAGGCTCGGCGACCTGGACGGCGAGGGCGGTGATGAATTCCTGACGATTGAGGGGACAAGCGGAAGGCTCGTCTGCTATAAGTTCGCCAGTGAGAAATCGGAAGATCCCGATTGGCCGATTCTCTTCTATCCGCTTGCATCGGGCGAAGGCAATACGAAGCGTGATTTAGTGGTCGGCGATTTCGATGGTGATGGGCCGGCCGACGTGGCGATAAGCGACCCGGGCGCTGCGGAGCTGATTTTCTACAGGCAGGTCAAAGGGCTGGGACTGGCTGAGCCCGTGCGGTTTCCAGCCTTTGCAGATATTGTGAGCCTGTCGGCGGCGGATGTTGATAACGATGGGAAGACCGAGCTTGCCATACTGAGCGACAAGGAGAAGGTCATCGGCCTGAGCAGATTCGAGGGCGATAGGCTGTCGTTCCCGAAGCCGTTGGCTTTGACGGGCGAGCCGCTGGCGATGGAGCTTGCCGATGTTGATGCAGATGAGGCTGCGGATTGCGTGTATGTGTCAAAGGATGCCAACGGGCTGCGGTCTCTGAGGGTCTGCTACGGTATTGCGGAGGCAGGTAAAGACATAGAGGTCTGTGAGCTGAAGAAACTCACCGCCAACCCAGACGGTCTGAAGGTGTTAGACGTTGACCAGGACGGCCTGCAGGACGTTTTGATATTCGTCGGCTATGAGCTTCCGATACTGGCACGGCAGATTGAGAAGGGGAAATTCGAGGTAGTGGAGTCCGGGACGGCCCAGGCGAGCCTGATTAAGGATGCGACTCTGCGCTCGATTGCCGTTGCCGACGTGGATGGGCGCAAAGGCGAGGAGCTGTTGGTGGCGCAGAACAATTTTGCAAGGAGCCTGGTTTTCTCGGAGGGCAAGAGCTGGCGCGTTGTGGACCAGTATAATGCAAAGGGCACGGAGAACCAGGTGTCGGCGGTTGGTGTTTTTGACATTGATGACGCCGGGCCGAACGGCCGCCCTGCTATTGTTCTATTGGATGGACAGAAGGGCCGGCTTCAAATACTGCGGGCCGGGGAGGACAAGACGTATCGGTTTGAAAAGGAGCTGGAGATCGGCAAGTGGAGCTCGGCAGCTCACCTGAAAATGCTGTACGCCCCGCTCACCGGGGGCGAGGCGAAGAGTGTGTTACTATTTGACAGTGAAAAATTCGCACTTTTGACGCCGCCGAGCGGCGGCGCCCCGCAGCGACTGGAACAGCAATTCAGCTATGAGACAGAGATAAAGGACGGGAGGTACGGAAACCTCGCAGCCGGCGATATCAACTCCGACGGGAGAGCGGACCTTGTTATGGTGGAATACAGGCGCAATCACATCGAGATACTGGCGCTCAATCCGGGCCGCAAACCGGTCCCGGCGATGCGTTTTAAGATATTCGAGGAGAAAAGCTACCGCGAAGGCAGGCCCGCCGAAGCCGCCGTCGAGCCGAGAGAGATGGCCATCGCCGACGTAACCGGCGACGGCAAGAACGACCTGGTTACCGTCATCCACGACCGCATAATCATTTATCCCCAGGATTAGGACCAAACCGGCGTGAAACAGGCTCGCTATGCGCTGTGAATCGGCAAAGGATTAACAGTGCGGGTAATCTGCTGGGGTCGGCGGCCAATTCCTTCTGCAATTATAAACAGTGCGGAAAACAACCGCGGATTATTTAATAATGCTATCTGCCGTGGCTATTTGCCTTTTTTCTCGGTTTCTTTTATTGTCTCTTCTTTAGTTTTTAAATACTCCTGCTTTATTGCGGGAACAGAGCCATTAAAGAAATTCCCATTAGGACTGCTGCACTCAAAATAATAAATAGGCTGGACATAGTCCTGTTTTTGAGGTGAAGTATAGTAATGAATTGTTATCTTGTTTACTTTTCCTCTCCACCCATTCATTAGATTACCTTGACCATTCTGCAGTTCCTCCAGCGCTTGCTGGGGAGTCTTAATCGGGTAAGCTTTAAATTGTATAAGTTGTTGCCATGTTTTTCGAACTTCCGCTACCTCTCCATCTGGGCTTACCGCTACTCTAAGTTTTGCACCGGCACCGTACGTTTCATAGGCTCCGATTTTCCTTCTAAATGACGCTCTCATAACTTTATCATGAGATAACCCTGGTCTATCTTCGATGCTGTAAAAATAGGCATCTTGAGGAAGTAAGTTACGAGAGTTAAGGTATTCTTCAGCAATTTTTCTTATTTCTTCTTTAGAAGGAAGATTCGGTTCGACAGTCTTTTGTGAGTTATTTTTTCTAGCATTTGTAATATTAAACGAACCATTTGAAGGATGAACTTCCAAATGGTGCGGTTTAGCCATTTGCTATGCGGCGAAAAGCCCATAGAAAACCGTTTCAATTAATTCTCTAACTCGTGCCGAAAACCTCAAGTTGGGTGAAATTCGATGTTGC
>Ga0315291_10010462_pt1 | contig 11341 bp, 7 predicted proteins | sample YL17G12_20_MG_FD_203070 | JGI IMG/M metagenome (GOLD analysis project Ga0315291, IMG submission 203070) | Sediment microbial communities from Yellowstone Lake, YNP, Wyoming, USA - YL17G12_20 | ecosystem: Environmental > Aquatic > Freshwater > Lake > Sediment | place: USA: Wyoming | collected...
GCGGCGCCCGAGCGGCGCCCGAGGGACGAGCGGCCCGCCGCCGCCCCCTCCCCCCCTCCACCGCCGCCTCGCCACCTCCGCCGCCCCGCATACCGCGTCCAGGCACGTCGCCACCTCTGCAGCGCCCGCAGCTGCCGCCTCCCCCGGGCCGAGAGGCGACAGCATCACGCTGACGAACTCGCCCTTCTCCCGGGTGACGACGACGGCCGAGTTGCGCGGCACCGAGACCCAGTCGCCCTTGGCCGCCGTGATCGGCTCCGAGGCGACGAGCACGGTGCGGGACCCCGGGTCGCGGTAGGCGAGCTCGTACTCGCCCTCGTTGTCCTTTTTGATGTTCTTGTTCTGGCGCTGCTGCTGCGCGGCGGCCGCGAGGGAGGCGGCTGTCGGGGAAGAGGAGGGGTCGCAGCCGGTGGCGGCGGCAGCAACCTCCGCCTCGTCATCGTCGCCGTTGCCGCCGTCCCTCCTCCTCCTGAACGCCGCGCCCTCCGCGTAGTACAGGCTCGCCGGCTCGTCTCTCGGGTCCGAAGAGGACACGTACCGCGTCGCGATCAGCGTGTCCCCGTCCGAGACGGCAAAGTTGAGCAGGCTCGCGCCCCTCACCCCCGCGGCGGCCTGCGCCTCGGCGATGCTGTCCAAGGTCGCCTGCAGCGCCTTCAGTAGCACGGGGGGAGGGTGCGCCCCGTCCATGTCCGGCAGGTGGGACAGGAAGACGGCGAAAGCCACCGAGGAGTCCGAGTGGAAGGACTGGACGGCGTCGTAGGCCTCGTCGCTCAGCGCTGCGACGAGCCGGCGGCGGATGAGGCCGAAGCCGGCGACGACGCCGTTGTGCATCCAGAGGTAGCGGCCGTGGGCGAACGGGTGACAGTTCTGCTCGTTGACCGCCATGCCCGGCATCGCGGCGCGCACGTGGGCGAAGACCAGGGGGGACGCGATCTTTCGGGCGAGGCGGCCGAGGTTCTCGTTGTTCCAGGCCGGGGTGACCGAGGTGAAGACGCACGGCGTCGGGTCGGCACGCGAGGCGTTGGTGGCGTTGGCGCTGCTCCTGGCGGTTGCAGTTGCCGTCGTTCCTATCCCCGCTGCTGCTGGAGAAGCAGCAGCAGCACCAGCAGCGCGGTGACCGTTGGCTGCAGCGGAAGAAGAGGCAGCGCCGCCGTTGCCTTTTCCGCCGTCGCCCTTGTTCGCCTCCGAAGAAGCCCTGCCGCCGTCGCCGCGCGAGGAGTACGAGGAAGGGTAAGAGGGGTACGAGCCGGAGCTCGCTCCCACGTCCCCGGGCGCGCTGTACCACCCTATACCGAAGCCGTCGCCGTTGAGGTTGCCGTAGGCCAGGTGGCAGGCCGCGAGGGCCGCGTCCGCCGCCGTTTTCGGACCACCATGACTGTTTGCCGCCGCTGCCGCCTGCGCTGCCGACGAGGCGGAGGCGGAGTTGCCGAGCCCCGCTCGCTCCCTCGCGTCGTAGCTCTGCCGAATGATGGAGCGGTCGGGCCAGAGCACCACGTCGGCGACGAGCGTCGAGGGGCCCATGTAGGCGAGGAGGCGGCACATCGTTTTTCTATTTTTTTCTTCTGTTTTTCTCCCTTTCTCTGGTCGAAAAAGGAGGAAAAGTTTGGGTCGATAGAGGCCGAAAAAGAAGATTTCTTCCGTCGCCGAATGCAGACTCTTCTCGCCCCGCTCGCTTTCGTTTTTCAGCGCTGAGCCGAGTCGTTCATGCAGACGAGAGGCCGCGTGGCGTGCCCTCGAGGGGAGAAAACGGAAAACAGAGCCTCCGACGCTGCTGGGCGAGCGGTGTCGAGTGAGAGAAGAGAGATGGAGCAAAAAAGAGTCTCACCCTTGCCCTCCTCGATAAATGAAAGAAAGAAAGAAAAAAAACCTCATAAAAAACCAACACCATGGCAGACCGCCCCTCCAAGCGCCAGCGCAAGGAAGACGGCGAAGATGGGAATGCTTCCCCCTCCTCGGGCAGCGAGGCCGAGGAGGCCCCTGGCACCGACACGCGCCGGGCCCTGACCGTGGCGTGGCTTGACCCGGAGAAGGAGGCCGAGTTTGACGGGCGACTCGTCGACGCTGCCGACGACGGCGATGGTGTTTCTGCTCCTGCTGCTCTCCCGCCTGGGGTCGAGACGGCGGCGCGCCCGCTCTTCACCCATCAGCTGTTTGACGACGAGCGTGTGGAGGGCTACGAAGGTAGTAACATGGTTGCAATTCTCGTGGAGCAGAGAGAGAGGGAGAGAGAGCGAGAAAGAGAGAGCATTTTCAACGCCTCTGATGCCATCGATTTGGTTCGCTTTTTCAAAAAAAACTCAACCTCGACCTCGACCTCCCCTTTTCCCTGTCCTCGTTCCACTTTCATTCACCCAAGGCCTGCACATGACCCTGGCCGTCTCCCGCCGCTCCCTGCTCTCCCACGCCTCGGCAGCCTGGTCCTCCAAGGAAGCGGGAAGCAAAGACGTGCTCGGCGCCCTGGAGGCGGCCGCGGCGGTCGGGACCTGCACTGTCTCGAGCGCGCCGGGGCCCGGCGGGCCCGTCGCCGCCGCCGCGCTCGCGGCGTTCCGGAGGAGGCTCGCCGGGGAGCCGCGGGACCTGCCCTGGGAGGAGCTCGCCTCTGCCGCGGCCGCGGCCAAGGCCGCAGCGGGCGAGGAAAGAGGAGGGGCGGCGGCGGCGGCGGCGGCGGCGGCTCCGTCCTCTTCTTCCGGTCCGCCCCCGCCCCTGGCGACCCACCGCGCGAAAGGCCGTTCCTTCTCGATCTACCTCGCCAAGCTCTCGACGGCCGGCCCCAGGCTCCGGGCCATCCACGCCCGCCTCTCTTCCCTCTTGACCCTGTATATCGACGCCGCCTCGCCGATCGACGCCGGGGACGGCGGCTGGGACATGCTGCTGGCTGTCGAGGACGGCGACAAAAAGGCGATCGCAGGGATGGCGACGCTGTTCTCGATGTACGGGTTTCCGGACCGGACCCGCCTGCGCGTCTGCCAGGTGAGCGTGCTGCCCCCCTGCCAGAAGCTGGGCCTGGGGATGGCGCTAGCGGAGGCGGCGTTCAGGGTGGCGGACGAGAGGAAGTGCCTGGACGTGACGGTGAGGTTTCCCCCTTTTTTCCTTTTTTTCGTTTTCGGGTCTTTTTTTCGTCCGTGCTTCTCTCTCGCTTCTTTCGACTCACCCCGAAAGAAAAGAAACTCGACCCTCCCCGCCAAAAAAAATCCAGTTCGAGGACCCCACCGACGAGATGCAGGGAATGCGGGAGCGCATCGAGGCCAAGAGGGCCGCCGCTCTGCCGTGGCTGTGCTCCCTCGCGGACAAGGCCGCGGAGGCCGCGAAGAAGGGAGCGGCAGCCGCGAAGAAGGGAGCGGCGGCGGCAGCGTGCGCGGCGGGGAAAGGAAAGACGGCCGCGTCGGCATCAGCAGCCGCTGCTTCCTCCTCCCCTTCTGAGCGACACCACGCCACGATGCTCTCTCCGGCCGACGCCGCCCGCGCCCGCGACGAGCTCCGCATCTCGAGGCAGCAGGTGCCCCTGGCCTTCGAGGCGCTGCTGGCACTGCGGCTCGGCCTCGACTCGCCGGAGGTCAAGGAGGCGGTGCGGGCGCGGCTAGCGGCCTCCGTGGCGGCGGCGATGAGCGACGCGGCGAGCAAGAGGGTGTTTGACGCGCCCAGGCCCAACCCTCTGGCGGCGGCGATGGCGGCCGCGGCCGCGGGAGGCAGCGCCGCGGGTAAGAGTTTTTCCTTTTCTCTTCCCCGAGAAGCTGAAGGAAAAAAACTCAGAAAATCCAACGGCAAAAACTCACCCTCTCTTCCTTTTCCTTTTTTCTTGAAAAAAAAAACACTCGAAACCGCTCTCTCCAGGAGCGGGATCCTCCAACGCCGGGGCCGACGAGGGCGCCGTCTCGGGCTTTGTGATGTGCCGAGTGACCCCCGCCGAGGCCGAGCGCGCCGCGGCCGCGGGCGTCGCCGCTCCAAACGTCGCCCCCGAGGAGGAAGGGGCCGCCGAGAAGAACGCGGCCGCGATCGAGCGGGCCACCGTGGAGAGGCTGGAGCTGATGGCCCCCGTGGTCGCTGGGCTGAGGGCCGCTTCGTGAGTTTAAGGGCTTGAAAGAGAGAGCGGGAGAGGTGCGGGGAGAAAGAGAGAACAAAGAGAGGCGGGTTGATTTTTTGCACAATGAAGAAAATGAAAACATTTTATTAGTTTATTTCTTGTCTCTCATCCACTCTCATTTCTCTCTAAGAGAGCTTGATGTGCTCCGCAGCAGCAGCGGAAGCGCCGCTGCTGCTGGCGCGGCGCGGGCGAGAAGTTCCAGAAGAAGAAGCGAAAGCCTTTGTCCCACCACTCCTCGTCATCGAGAGGCTCGCCCTCGAAACGGCAAACCAGAGTCCCCGCAACAGAAGCAGAGGAACGCCCACGGCCACCGCGAGGAGCACCGCGCCGGCGTCGAGGCAGTGCCTGGCAACCCACGGCAGGCCCGAGCTCGGCATCCTCCATCCCGGGTCGGGGAGGAGGGGAGGAGGAGAAGAAGAGGAGGCAGAGGAAGGAGAGGAACCGACCTCCTCAAAGGCGCCCGAGGCGACGGCGACGCGCTCTATCGCCGCCGCGACGACCGCCGCCGCGGGCGCCCTGCCGGCCCGCATCCTCACCGCCGCGGCCCTCGCGGCGCGAGCGAACCCGCCTCCTTCGTCGGCGAGCACCCTGGACACGGCCACCGCGAGCTCCCCGGGCGACGCCCCCCGGCGCAGCCCCACGCCGAGGCCCCTGTGCTCCACCTTGGCCGCGTTGTCGGGCTGCTCCGCCCCCTGGGGGAGCGCGACGACGGGGACGCCGTGGTACGCTGCCTCCGACAAACTTGAGATACCTCCGTGGGTGACGTAGAGGGAGACGGCACCGGGCGTGCCGAGGAGGTCGTTCTGAGGGGCCCAGCGCGCGACGCGGAGCCTCTCGGGGCCGCGGCGGCGCCGCTGGGGGGGCTCGCCTCCCGTTCCCGTTCCCGTTCCCGTTCCCGCGGAATTGAGCTCCTCGCGCAGCTCCCGCTCGGCCTCTGCGGGGAGGTCCCTCTCGCTCAGCTTGATCAGGATGCGCGCCTCGGGGGCGGCCCTGTCCAGCGCCCGGACGATGTCCTTCGAGCTCTCCGGGCTGAGCACAAACGTCGCGCCGAGGGCGGCGTAGACGACCTTCTCGCCCGCGGCCTTGGCGCCCGCGATCCACGCCGCGAGGTCTGCCGGCAGGGCCTTGGCCGGGCCCGGCATGACGGGGCCCGCCACCAGCGTCGCCGGGGGCATCGGCCGGGGCCAGTCTATCGCCCAGTCGCCCTGAAATACTAACAAAGCGTCCCGCTGCCTCGCGGCACGGATTTGCTGCTCGCTGCTCCTCCCGTCGCCGCGGAAGGGCACGCCGTGCCTCTTGTGCAGGCCCTGGACTATCGGCCGCATCCTGAAGAAATCGTGCCCCGAGCTTCCCAGGTAGTTCGCGAGGTTGAGCGAGCGCTGGAGCAGCGAGAAGGGAGGGACGAGCCCGGTGCCAAAGGTCGGCACCGACGCCAGCTGCGCGGGGATGCCCCAGTCCCTGCCGAGGAGGTCGAAGCCCGCGGTGTCAAACATGGGGGTGCTGACGGGCCCGTTGTGGAAGGCGACGCGCGGCGGCGGCGGCGGCGGCCGAACAACGGAGGAGTCTTCTCCTCTCTCTCCTCCTTCCCGAAAGGCTCGCTCGCCAAGGACCGGGAAACAGGCTTCCATCAGGTCGCCGACGAAGACGTCGGGCCTCGACAGCCGCACCGCCTTGAGCAATCGCTCGTTGGCGACCAGCTCGTCACATTCGGCTGCGAGCCCGGCGGCGAAGAGGTGAAAGTTCTGCCACTGGAGGACGTATTTGCCCCGCGAGATCTTCATCAACTCCGGGAGGCGCCGCATCAGCTCCCCCGACGTGTTGTAGTGCACCGTCGTCCACCGGACGTCGTCGTCCGCGAAGTCGGCCTCGGTCGGCTCGCGGCTCACCTCCCCCGGGATCGCTCCCGGCGCCCCGGCCTCGTCCCTCGCCTCGCCCCTCCCGACGTCGATCGAGCGCGCGCGGACGCCTGGGGGGGGCACGTCGAAGTGCGGCCGCATCGCGCTCGAGCACAGCAGCGTCACGCTGCCGCCGCGGGCCACGAGCTCGCGGGCCACGCGCGCGATGACGAACGCGTGCGAGGGGCCGACGGAGAGCGTCGAGACGAGGTACCTCTTGCCGCGGGCGGCCGCGGAGGGCGGCGGGGCGGGGGCCTCGAGGGAGGCGAGGTCGAGGGTGGTCGGGGGAGGGGGGGGCGGCGTGGCTGCCGCTGCTGCCGCTGGCGCGGTGCAGGCGAGGAGGAGGAGGAGGAGGAGGGGGAAGAGGGAAAGCGGAAAGAGGGAAGCGAGCGAGGCGGAGGAGGCCCCTCTTCTCATCGTTCTCATTGGAACGATGAGCCCTCTTCTTCTCCCCGCGGCTATATCTCTTTGTTTTCCGGCGCTTTCGACAGAACTAGATGGACAATGCGAAGGTCCCTGACCGCCTCGCAGGCGGCAGAGCGGCGGCGGAGGCGCCGGGAGGGAGCTATCGAGGTGCGGGCGATTGAGAGCAGTGTCGTTTGTCGTCTTTGTCGCTCTTCAGAGGCAACCGGAGTCGAGACAAATGAAGACACACCGCAAGGCTTCTTTTCAGAAGGAAAACAGCAAACAACAAACCAAATACAATGAGCGCCGCCTTGGCATCGCGCCTCCTGAGGCGCAGCACTGCTCGTGCTGCGCAGCGCTGCTACGCATCTTCTGCTGCAACTGGCCGCGTCGCGATGGTGCAGGGGGCCTCGCGAGGTGAGCAGTTGTCAGCTTGAACTTTTTTCTTTTCTCGATTCTCGCCCATCGATCCAGACGTCCTAGCCTGTCCCTGCGAAACCTTTTTTTTTTTTTTCGCCTTTCCCTCTCTCGCGGACCTCTTCCACAACGCCCCCCCCCCCCCGCTTTAAAACCCGAACAAAATACACAAGGCCTGGGCCTCGAGCTCGCCCGCCAGCTCGTCCTGGGAGGAGGCGGAAGCGGGAGATTTGACGCCGTCATCGCCACCTGCCGCGACCCCTCGTCGGCAACCGCGCTTGCCGCGCTCGCGGCCGAGGCCGAGGCAGCGAAAAGCAGCTCCTCCTCCGCCTCCCCTCTCCCTCGCCTGACGATCCTCCCGCTCGACGTCACGCGCGCCACGACCATCGACGCCGCTGCCGCGGCCCTCCAGAGCTCGCACGGCAGGCTCGACCTCCTGATCAACGCCTCCGGGATCCTCCACGGCGAGGCGGCGGACCCAGAGTCGGGCGTCTCGGAGCGCTTCATGCCGGAGACGGCGCTCGCCCGGATCACCCCGGCGGCGCTCGCGGCCTGCTTCGCGGTCAACGCCGCGGGTCCCATCCTGGTAGCCAGGGCCTTCGTGCCTTTACTGATCGCCGGAGGGAAGGCGGAAGAGGCCAAGGCCAAGGAGGCGGGGCAGGCTCCGGCATCGTCATTGCCGTCGGTGCTCGCGTCGATCTCCGCGCGCGTGGGCAGCGTCTCAGACAACGCCACGGGGGGCTGGTACTCTTACCGCGCCTCCAAGACCGCCCTCAACCAGCTCAACAAGACGCTAAGCGTGGAACTGGCTCGCAAGAGGGCTCCCGTCTCGGCGATTCTCTTGCACCCAGGGACGTGCGACACCGACCTCTCAAAGCCGTTCCAGCGCAACGTTCCGGAAGGGAAGTTGTTCAGCAGGGAGCGCGGGGCGAAGCAGCTGTTGGAGATTGTGGGCAGGGCCACGAGGGAGGACAGCGGGAAGTTTTTCGCGTGGGACGGGCAGGAGGTGCCTTGGTAGCAAATTGTTGAAGAGAAGAGAGAAGAAAAAGGAAGGAGTTATGGACTTCGGTTTTTTCTCTCGTTGCAATAAAAAAGGAAAAATTTGTTCAAAGAAAAGATTTCAGAGCCGGCATTCAAATGCTTTCTACTTTTTTCGTCTTCTCGAAATGAAGGTTTCCCCGAGCAAAAGAAAACGGAAAAGAAAAGGAAAAGGAAAAGGAAACGGCAAACCCTTCAAGAAGCGAGGCCCAGAACCGGCGAGGCGCCGCCGCCGCCGTCGTCGCCCTCGACCCTCTTTTCGCTGCTCCCGCCGCCTCCCCCCTTTCTCTTCGCCGTCGCGACGCACTGCGCCAGCAGCGTCCCGTTCAGCACCGCCTGCACCATCGCTCCGACGAGGTTGAGGAAATCTCCAGTCAAAACCACAGTCGTGAAGACGCGCGCGAAGTTCCCGGCGAGGTTGAGCGCCGACGTCGCGCCGCTCAGCTGCCCCGAGTCTCCCCTCTTCGCGTTCAAGACGATCTGCGGCAGCCTCCCTCCCAGGGCGACGATGAAGATGGTCGAGGCCTGCAACGCCGTGAGCAGCTCCATCGAGACTCCCGGGAAGACCCAGACGCTGCCTCCCAGCATGCACCAGAGCAAGAGGCAGTAACCGGCGGCGGCGGCGACGGCCCGCTTTCCGAGGACGCCGCGGAAGAACAGCAAGAGGGAGACGAGGATCACGTCCTGGGCCCAGCACGAGAGGAGCTCGCCGTAGGTCGAGAGCGGGTAGCCGAGCCTGTCGTGTTGTTGTGTAAGGTTGGGAAGTTCAAGGTGAGAAAGAGAGAGCGAGAGAAAGAGAGAGAGAGAATCGAGAGACAAAAGATTAAAAAAGTCTCTTCACCTCCAGTTGTAGGCGAACGTGATAGAGTAAGCGAGCAGCTCCGCCCCGTTCGCGGCCAGCGAGAGGCCTTCGACGGACTTGTTCTGGACGATCTTGATGATCTGAGGGACGGAGCGGACGCACGAGCCCAAAAGCACGCAGTAGCCCTGGAATTTGAGAATTTTGAGTTTCAAAAAAAAAAAACATCTCTCGAGAAAGAGGTCGAGGGTGAGTCTTTGTTTTCTTTCCTCTGTTGTCTCTCGCTGGCGCTTTCACGAGAAGAAAACAAGAAAAAATCAAATAATACTCACGATGATCGTCGCCAGGATCTGGGTGAGAGTCTGGCCCGCGACGGGGCCGGCGATGGCGGTGGCCGCGGAAGTCGAAACCGCGCCCCTTCCTTCTCTCGTTGTTGTCCTCCTCCTTCGCCGGGCTGCTGCCGGAGTGGGCGACCTCTGAGAAGCAGCAGCAGCAGCGGCGGCGACTGCTCCTGCTCTGCTCGCAGACAAAGACAGAAATGAAGGGAGGAGCCTGCAGCGGCGGAGGGTGGCAGCAGCTGAGACAGCGACGACGCCTGCCCGGGTTCCTCCGCGGCCGCTGCTGCCGGCGAGGAAGGCAACGCCTTTGCTGCCGCTCGAGCTGTTTTTTTTGTTTCGATGGGATCGATTGCTTTTTTTTATCGAGTTTCTTTTTCTTCTCCTCGTGAGAGGCTAGGTGCGATTTCTTCCTCTTGATCGATACTCTCTCTCGGTCTCGCGATGAAACCTTGTCAAGGGCGCTGGAGGCAATTCGGGAGATCACAGGAGAAGCGAAGAAAGAAGCGAAACGCTTTGGCTGTTTTTTTACTAGATCGAGCGGCCGAGAACAAAAGAGGCGATTGACCGAAAAGGCACGACCTTTCTCTTCCTCTGCCTCGCTCTGACGTGGACCTATTTTCGTGTTACGAACGCACCTGGTGAGAGTAATCATTGTGTTCTGCCTCGATAAGGAGAAGCAGCTCCGGACAGAGAAGCGAGCTCCAAAATTCAACGCCGAAACTTTCGGCACAGAAAAACTGAGAACGAGTTTTTTTTTTTTTTTTTTGCAATGAACGGAAAAACTTCAGACTCTTCAAAACGCCAGCACCGACCTGCACGCCAGAGAAACCGAGTTCTCCCCCCCGCGCCTCGCGAACACCACCCCGGGCACCAGCGTCAAGACGCTGCCTGCTCCGCTTCCCCCATCGTCGTGCTCCAGCGGGAGCACCAGCGAGGCCTCCGCGGTGATCGAGGACCGCTTCCCCTTTCTCCGCCTCTCGGCCGGCGGCGACTCGCCCGCAACCGCCAGGATCCAGCCCGGCTGCTTCTGCTTCTTTCCGCCGCTACCGCTGCTCGGCCGCGAGGCCAGGGAAGCTCCCCAGCCCCTCGACGCGGAGGGGAAAGAAGAAGAAGAAGAGGAAGCGGCAGAGGCAGCGGCAGCAGTACGAGTACCGGGACTCAAGCTAGATTTCGCAAGCTTCTCGACCCGGGCGCACGCCCAGGCCGATGCCGTGACATCGCCGCTCTCGCCCAGCGCTGCCGCGGCCATGGCCCCCAGCGTCGCCGCCGCAGCGGCGGCGGAGGAGCCGCTCCCGCCGTTTCTGATTCCACCGCCGTAGATGAGGTCTTCTTCCTCTTCTGTGTCGCCGTCGTCCCCGAAGGACGACGAGGCCGAGGCCGAGGCCGGGGGCGAGGGGCTGCCGGCGCGCTCCCACGCGTCCGCCGGCGACGGCGCCCTCCTCCTCTCGCCGCAGCTCCTCCTCCCTCGCCCCCCCCCGCCGCGGGGCCTCTCGAGGACGGCGACGACGCCCGCGCTCACGGAATCGCTCAGGGGCCCATCGAGCTGGATCAGCGTGGAGGTCTTTCCTCCGGAATGAGAGGGGCTAGAGCAGGAGCGAGACGGCTGGTGGAACGCCGCGGCAGAGACGCCCGCGCCGCCGCGCCAGCGGTGCCTCCAGCCGACGGCGGCGGCGGCGGGGCCGCTCCCTCCTCCAGCTCCGTCGCCTCCTCCGAGCCTCGAGTGCGGGGAACTCCCGTCACGGGCCGCATGGGTCAGCCCGGCGCCGGCGACGGGGTTGAGCGTCGGCGCAACGTCGCAGCCGCGGCCCCCGAGCGGCGAGAGCAGCAGCCGCGAGCGGCGGCCGAGCGACAGCGAGTAGAGCAGCTTGGAGAGCGCCGGAGCCGCCATCGCGGAGGAGAGGCCGCGCGGCTCCCCCACGGCCCCTGCCGCGACCGCGGGGAGGGGAGAGGAGGCGTCGAGCTGTGCCAGCCACGAGTCCCTCCCGCCCCTCGCGGTCCCGTGGAGGCAGGCTCGGACCCTCGCCCGCGGCGCAGCTGCGGTCGGGAAGCTCGAGGAGGAGGAGGGGGCCGCGGCGCTGGCGCCGGCGTCGACTACGACCTCCCCCTCGAGGGAGGAGGCGCCGCCGCCGCCGCCCGCTGCCAGAAGAGCCGCTCCCGCCGGGGCCGCCCTCCTCGCGGAGGAGCCCCCGGCGCGGCGCCGCATGGCCCCCAGGGGAGCGAAGCGCGAGGCAGCCTCCGCGTTCCGGAGGAGGCGCGCCCCCGTCGAGAGGCGGCCGGGGGAGGAGGGCGCCGCGTCTGCCCCTCTGCCCCCGTTTTCGTCGCCCCCGTCCTCGGGCTCCAGGGCCTCGAGCCTCTCCCCATGCGCCTG
>Ga0315291_10010463_pt1 | contig 11341 bp, 10 predicted proteins | sample YL17G12_20_MG_FD_203070 | JGI IMG/M metagenome (GOLD analysis project Ga0315291, IMG submission 203070) | Sediment microbial communities from Yellowstone Lake, YNP, Wyoming, USA - YL17G12_20 | ecosystem: Environmental > Aquatic > Freshwater > Lake > Sediment | place: USA: Wyoming | collected...
GGCAAGACGATCGGGGTGTTGGGGCTGGCGTTCAAGCCGGGGACGGACGACCTGCGCGAGGCGAAGGCGGTGGAGCTGTGCCGGGCGCTGCTCGGGGAGGGGGCGACGGTGCGGGCGTACGACCCGGCGGCGATGCCCAAGTGTGCCGAGCTGCTGGGGCAGGTGTGCTACCTGGACAGCCCCTACGACATGGCAGAGGGCTGCCACGCGCTGGTGGTGGCCACGGAGTGGAACGAGTTCAAGCTGCTCAACCTGGCGCGGATGGCGGCGGTGATGGCCGAGCCGGTGATCTTCGACGGCCGGAACATCTACGAGCCGGAGAAGGTGCGCAAGCTGGGATTCCGCTACTACAGCATGGGCCGGCCGTGACGGCGGGAGGACGGCGATGAGAATGGGGTGGTTGCTGCTTTTGCTGTGCCTGCCGGCCCTGGGGCTGGCGATTCCCTACACCCTGGGCCCGGAGGACGTGCTGGCAGTGACCGTGCTGCGCCACCCAGAGCTGAGCCTGGAGGTGACGGTGCTGGCGGACGGCACCATCAACTACCCGGTAGCCGGGCAGGTGGTGGCGGCGGGCAAGACCACGCAGGAGCTAGCGGCGCTGCTGGCCGACGGGCTGAAGCAGGAGCTCCTGGAGCCGCAGGTGACGGTGACCATCAAGACGCCGCGCCCGCAGCGGGTGTACGTGAACGGCGAGGTGGGGTCGCCCGGCATTTACGACTGGAAGGAGGGGTGGCGGATCAGCGAGGCGATCGCGGCAGCGGGGGGGCTGGCGATCAAGCCGGAGGCCGCCCGCACCACGGTGTTCCGCCCCAACTGCGAGCCCATCCAGGTGGACCTGTACGACCTGTACGTGCACGCGAACCGGGCGGCCAACGTGCCGGTCTACCCCCAGGACAGCATCACCATCACCTCCGCCACCATGCGGGTGTTCATCACCGGGCAGGTGGCGAAGCCGGGGATGTACGACGTGCCGGTGGGGGCGGGGGTCCGCCAGGCGGTGTCGCTGGCAGGGGGGCTGCTGCCGATGGCGGCCGGCTCCCGGGCGTACGTGATCCGGGGGGAGAAGAAGATCCCGGTGAACCTGCACCAGGCGATGGAGCAGGGGAACCTGGAGGCAGAGGTGGCGCTGGCGCCGGACGACACCGTGCACGTGCCGGAGAACCGGGACAGCCTGGCGGTGTTCGGCCACGTGACCAAGCCTGGGTACTACGAGATCAAGGACTCCGACCAGGTGACGGTGGCGAAGGCGATCAGCCTGGCGGGGGGGACGGACCGGGAGGCGGACTCCCGCAAGGTGCTGGTGGTACGGGAGGGAGCGGGCACCAAGAGCGTGATCACGGTCAACCTGCACGCGATCATGGTGGAGGGGAAGGTGGAGCAGAACATCATCCTGCAGCCCTCGGACATCATCTTCGTGTGCGGGAAAGGCAAGAGCCTGCGCAACTCCGACTGGCTGGCGGGGCTGTCGGGGCTGAACATGCTGCGGGTGATCATGCTAGGCTTTTGAGGGCAGGGGCCAGGAGCGCAGCTCTTCCAGGAACTGGTAGTTGGTGAGGTCGAGCTGGATGGGGGTGATGGAGATCATGTCCTTAGCCACCGCCTCCACGTCCGTGCCGCTGTGGGGGGGCTCCTGGTAGAGGTCGCCGCCCACCCAGAAGTACTCCCGCCCCCGGGGATCCACCCGCCGCTCCAGCCGCTCCTCATAGCGCCGCCGGCCCTGGCGGGTGATGGCCACGCCGGCGATCTGGCTGGCAGGGAGGGGGGGGACGTTGACGTTGAGGAAGGTGTCGTCGGGCAGGCGGCGGGAGGCGAGCATCTCGGCCAGGCGGGCGGCGAAGCGGGCGGCCGGGCGGTAGTCGGGCACCTCGTAGGAGGCCACGCTGATGGCGAAGGCAGTGATGCCGAAGAGAGTGGCCTCCATGGCCGCGCTGACGGTGCCGGAGTAGGTCAGGTCCTCGCCCAGGTTGGGGCCGGCGTTGATGCCGGAGACCACCAGGTCGGGGACTTCCCCGCTCATCACCCCGTGCACGCCCATGACCACGCAGTCGGAGGGGGTGCCGTTGGTGGCGTAGCCTTCCCGGCCCCCGGCCATGAGGGCCCGGGTGAGCCGGAGCGGCTTGTGCAGGGTGATGGCGTGGCCGCTGGCGCTGCGGGGGCGATCCGGGGCGACCACCACCACCTCCCCCACCCGGGAGATCTCCTCGGCGAGCGCCATCAGGCCTTCGGCGTAGATGCCGTCGTCATTGGTAAGCAGGACCCGCAAGCTGGCTCCTCCTGAGCACCACCACGGTCATGATCAAGGCGCCCGCCAGCACCACCGCGAAGCATACCAGGAAAACATCCCGGATATCCAGGTAGTGCAGCAGCCCCACGGCAGCCAGGGGGGCGAGCAGCCCGCGGATCCCCACCAAGGTGAAGTGCAGGGCGGAGTAGCGGGCGACCCCCTCCCGGTCGGCGAACTGCATGACCGCGTTGATCCAGGTCAATTCCACCCCCGGGCCGGCAATGCCTGCGCAGATGGCGGCCACGAACAGGGTAGGCAGGCTGTGGGTGAAGTGGTAGGTGAGCGGCACCAGGCTGAAGAGGAAGAAGCTGGCGAGCACGGCGGCGAAGGGGCTGTGGCGGTCTATCATCCGCCCCCACAGGTAGTAGAAGATGCCGCTGAGGGCGGAGCCGACGATGGCGAGGGCGCTCACCCAGTAGCTGTTGATGTGGAGCACGTCCACCTGGAAGAGGGGGAAGAGGGGGCTGTTCATGAGGTTGCCGAAGCCGAAGATGAAGAAGCCCAGGGAGTAGTAGCGGAAGAGCCGGTCGTGCTTGAGGATGGCCAGGCTCTCCAGGATGCCCACGCGGGGGGCGGCGATGTCCTCGGTAACCTGCACCACCCGGCGCAGGCGGAAGAACGAGAGGCTGGCGAGCATGCCGAAGACGGCGGCGGCGGGGAAGACCACCCGGTAGCTGTAATGGGCGAGCAGGCGGCCGCCGATAGCGGCCCCGATCATGGTGGTGAAGACCACGCCCATGCGCACCAGGCCCATCACCTGGCCCCGGCACTCGTCCGGGTAGATGTCCTTCATCACGGTCGTATAAGCGGGCAGGGAGAAGGCGCCGATGACGATGGCGGCGCTGACGATGCAGACGAAGGCGGTGGGACTGGTAGCGAGGAAGACCAGGCCGATCAGGCCGCGGCTGGCGATGCCCACGTAGACCACGTAGGGGACCTTTTCCCGGCCCTGCATGTGGTTGGCCCAGTAAAGGCTGAACAGGTGGCCCAGGAAGGGGGCGGCGGAGAGCAGGGAGATTTCCAGCGCACTGGCCTGCAGCTTGTCCCGGGCGAGGTAGCCCAGGAAGGGCATGACGGTGCCCGCGTAGAGACCCGCGAGGAGGCCGGCGAGGCTATCCCAGCGGTAGGCCTCGCGGGCTTGCCGAGGGATGAGCCGCATGAAGAGCATGGGTGATTCCGTTGCCTAGGTGGGAGGTGCAGCCATTATAGCCGGGGGCTAGGCGGGGTGTCAAAAGCGGCAGCCTTGAGGGATCAGCCCCCTGGCAGGGAGTCAACGATGCGCCGGAGCTGATCGGGGGGGAGGTCGGCGAAAACCACCACGTTGATCTCGCCCACGCGGCGGTAGACCAACTGGGAGAAGCCCATGTCGCGCAGGCCGGCGGACTCGCGGAATGCGGGAGGACCCGGCTGCTGGAAGAGCGAGATGGTATTCAGCCCGTCGCTGTAGCGCAGGTGGGCGGCCGGCTTGCCCCGGATGGCGAGCGCACTCTGCCCCTGGTACTCATAGCCTTCGGGCACGTAGCCGGGCTGGAGGGGGGAGAAGCCGAGTGGGGGCAGGGCGGGGCGAGGCGGCACCTGCTCCGGGCGCCGGCACTGCTGGGCGGCCTCGGGCAGGTCGCGGGCGATCTTGATCTCCCGGAACTCCATCTCCGACACCGGCTTGCCCTGCCAGTTACGGAGCACGGACTTGAGCAGCAGGCCGGTGTCCTGGTCGAGCCAGAGGCGCTTGCTGGGATTACCGGGCCGGCGGGGCTGCACCAGGAAAACGTGGGTGGTGCGACCGGCGACGGTGTCGGTGCCCTGGTCCAGCAGGTGGTAGTTGCGGAGCAGCAGGGGGAGGTTGCCGGTGGCCTCCGGCTGGGGTAGGACGCGGCTCCAGCGGCCGGGCCCCGGGGTGAAGTGCATGCGGTGGTGGGGGGTGACGAAGGACCGGTGGCCGGCCATGGGCGGCGGCGAGGTGAAGCGGTGGCAGGTGATGCCGCGCTTGAGGTGAGCGACCACCACTTCTGCCTGCATCTGGCGGCGGCCGATGGTGCGCACCACCTGGGTGCCGACATAATCGTAGCTGCGCTCGGCCAGGCGGGCGCGCTGCAGCGCCTGGCCCCCCTTGGGCACAGCCCACAGGGGCAGGGCGGACAAGCAGACGGCCAGCAATGGCAGCGCCCAGCGGGACATCAGAAGAGTCCTTCCGCCTCCTGCATCAGACCCATGCCGCTATCACCGGTAACCCCGCTCGCCCGGTACTGGGCGTAGGCCTGCACCATGGGCTGCAGGTCCCGGTTGTCGGCGGTGACCGGCGCCGGCTGGGAGCCGGTCCCCAGGTAAAGCGTGAGGCCGACGGCGACCGCCACCAGGGCAGTGGCGGCGGCGGCCAGGCGCAGCCGCAGGGAGCGGAACCAGGGCTGGAGCCGGGAGGCATAGACCTCGGCCATTATCCCGGTCTCCAGGTGCGCGGGAGCCTGGGCCCCCGCCAGCGAGGCAAGCTGCCTGACGAGCTCAAACTGGGCCTGGTACGCCTCCCGGCAGCGCGGGCAGGCGGCCAAGTGCGCCTGCACCCGGCTCTCCCGGGAGAGCTCCTGCGGGCGCCTGGCCCGGGTCAGTTGCCGCTGGCAGTCTTTGCAGCTCATGATTCACCGCCTGTCATGCATCATCGCTCCGCAGGGAGCGGCGCAGCTCGTCCCGGGCCCGCCAGAGCCTGCTCTTGGCGGTGCCCAAGGTGCAGCGCATGGCGCGCGCCGCCTCTTCCAGAGTATACCCTTCCACATCGTGCAAGATGGCCGTCATCCGCAGCTTGGGGGACAAGGCGCCCAGCGCGGCCAGCAGGCGGCGCCGGAGCTCGGCGCGCTCCAGCTCCCGCTGGGGGTCGCCGCCGTCGCCGGCGTGCAGATCGAGCCCCGTCTCGGTTTCCTGCAGCTGGGGCCGGGAGCGGGCCCGGCGCAGGTGGTCAATGCAGGTGTTGACCGCGATCCGGTAGAGCCAAGTGTAGACATCCGACCGCCCGCCGAACCCGGAGAGCTGGCGGTAGGCCTTGATGAAGGCCTCCTGGGTGGCGTCGAGGGCATCCTCTTCGTTCGCCAGGTAATTGCGGGCGAGGCTGTAGATGCGGTCCTGGTAGCGGTGGACGATGAGCCGAAAGCTATCGGCATCGCCCGCCCGCACCCGGGCCACCAGCGCCGCGTCTGTTGGCTGCAGCTTTTCCGTTTGCACTCGCCACTCTACCCCGGCATAGATACCCGGGGAAGCGATACTGCAGACTTCCATGTTGCTCCTGCCTCTATCCGGCGTCCTCCCCCTCCCCGGCCTCGGGCTCGGGCGCGGCCGGCTCGGCCGCGGGCGCGGGCGCTTCCTCCGGGGCCGCGGGCGGCTGCACTCCCTGCTCCGGGGCGGGGGCCTGGGGCCCCGGGCCGACCTGCACCTCGGGTGTCACCGGGCGCGCTCCGGGCGGGCTGCTGGCGGGCGGCAGCGGGGCCGGGGTGGGGGATTTCACCCCCCGCAGCTGGCCCTGCTGCTGCTGGGTGAGGGCACGGGCCTGCTCGGGGGTACGTACCACGCGGGGGGTAAGGAAGACCAGCAGCTCGGTCTTGCCCTTGGTGATCTCCTTCTTGCGGAAGAGGCCGCCTACCAGGGGCAGGTCCCCGAGCAGGGGGATCTTGGTGATGGTCTGGCTGCGGCTCTCCTTCATGATCCCGCCCAGCACCACCGTTTGCCCGTCCTGGATGCTGACGGAGGTCTGGGCCGAGCGGCGGGCGACGATGGGGGCGTTGAAGCTGGTGAAGCCGAGCAGGTCGTTGGCCTCCTGGCTCACCTCCAGGTTGACGGTGCCGTTGGCGGAGACCTGGGGAGTGACCTGGAGCACGATGCCCACGTCCATATAGCCGTAGTTGTAGGTGAACGTGCCCGCGGTGGTCTCCCGGAAGCTGATGATGTAGGGTACCTGCTGGCTGATGTTGATCTCCGCGGGCCGGTTGTTGGCGGTGAAGATGCGCGGGGTGGAGAGGATGTTCGCCCGCTGGTCGGTGGCCAGGGCGGAGAGCAGGCCGGTGAGCGAGGTACCCACCACCGAGTAGCGCAGGCCCAGGGCCTTGGGATCGTTCAGCCCGAAGTTGGTGCTCAGGGTGCCGGTAGCCTGGGGGTTGCTGAAGGCATTGCGCTCCATCCAGGTCCACTCGAAGCCGAACTTGCTGGTGGCATCGAGGGTGAGCTCGGCGATGATGGCTTCGATCATCACCTGCACCGGCACCTGGTCGAGCTCGAGCACCAGGCGCTTGACGCTCTCCATCTGCTCGGGAGGGGCGTTGATGATCAGGGAGTTGGTGTTGGACTCCGGGATCACGGTGACGGTGTCGGTGGTGCCGTAGGTGCTGACCACCCGGCCCTCGGCGTCCCGGGTTACGCCCCGGGTGCCGGAGGTGCCGGCGCGCGGGTAGGTGGTGCCGCCGGAGGTGGTGGGCGGGCGCTGCTGCCCGGCCTGCTTGGAGGCGATCTGGATCGGCTCCTCGGACTCCAGCTCCGGCGCCTGGGAGCTGGTGGTGCCGCCTTGCAGCCCCGGCTGGGTGCGCCGGGTGCTGGGGGTGGTCCGCTGCTGGGTGCGGGTGGTAGTGGAGGTGGTGGCGGCAGTGCGGGCGGTGCCGCCGCGGCCGAAGGCCTGGTTGAGGCTGGCGGCCAGGTCGGCGGCCTTGGCATGCTGGAGCGAGTAGACGAAGACCGTGCTCTCGTAGGGCACGGGCCGGTCGAGGGAGGCGATCACCGACTCGGCGATCTGCATCTTGTCGGGCGAGGCGGTGACGATAAGGGCGTTGGTGCGCGGGTCGGAGAGCACGGTGCCCGTGGTGGTGCTGGAGCTGGTGACCCCGCCGGCGGTGGGGCGGCCGCCCATGCGCCCGAGCAGCCGCTGCTCCCAGGGAGCGCGGGAGCCGCCGGGGGTGCCGCTGGTGATGGTGCTGGTGGTGATCACCAGCTGGCTGATGATGGGGGCGAGCGAGGTGGCGTCGGCGTACTGGAGGGGAAAGACCCGGGTGCCCTGCTCGGACTCGGCATCCAGCCGCTCGATGATGCCCAGCAGGCGGGTGATGTTGGAGCCGGTGTCGGTGATGATCAGGGTATTGCTGGCGGCGCTGGCGATGAGGCTGGCGCCGGGGCTGATGAGGGGGGTGAGCTCCCGCTGCAGGGCGACGGCCTGCGCCTGCTGCAGGGGGACGATCTGGGTCATCACCTGGTCGAGGGCCAGGGTCTCAGGCTTGCTGCCGATGCGGATGTCCACCTTGGACTGCACCGCGCGGGCCAGGGGGACGATCTTGAGCAGGGCGCCGCCGAGCAGGCTGGTGAAGCCACGCACCTCCAGGATGCTGTTCAGGATAGAGATGGCTTCCTCGCGGGTCACCGGCTCCGGGCAGATGACGGTGACGGGGCCGGTGCAGTTGGGGTCCTTGACCACAGTGAGCTTGAAGGTATCGCTGTAGAACTTGAGCAGGTTGTCGATGTCCAGGCCGCGCACCTCCAGGCGGAAGCTGCCGGGGGCGCCGCTGCGGCGCGTCCGGTCCGGGCGCTCGGATTCAGGCGCGGCCGGGCCTGGGGCGGCCTCCGGCTGGGCCAGCTCCTGCTGGGTTTCGCCGGCAGGCGCGGGCTGGGCCCAGCCCGGGGGCGGGCAGAGCAGCGCGACGAGCAACCAGATGGGCAGAGAGCGCATGGGGTAGCTTATTGACCTCCTTGCGGGTTGGCGCCCCCAAAGGGCGAGGGGCCGCCGCCGGAGAGCCCCAGCCGCTCTGCCATGCGGGAGAGGAACTCCCGGGCGCGGGGATCGGCGAGCAGGGCGCGGGGATCGGCGAGCAGGCCGCCGGGGCGCCGGTCCTGCTGCTGGGCGCGGCCCTGGCGCTGGGTCTGCACGGCGTTGAGGGGGGTGGCGACAAAGGTATCGGAGCACGCAAGGCGGATCTCCCCGCCGTCGCTCCCGATCACGATCTCGTCCGGGGTGATCTGGGTGACCTGGCCGAGCGGGGAGGTGTCGCCCACCCGCAGGAACATGGCTTCCTTGCTTGCGGCGCGCTCCAGGAAGGCGACCGGGATCTCATCCACCAAGGCGTAGCCGGCGTAGGCCCAATCGTCGGAGGTGGGCATCTCCGGCTGTGCCTGTTCCCGCCCCTGCCAGCGGCGGCGCATGGACCCGGTGGGGGTGACCGGCGGCAGCGGGGCCGGGGAGAGGGCGGGCAGCGGGGCGGCTGCCAGGCGCGGGGCCAGCGGCGGGATCACCAGCGGCCGGAAGAGGTTGCGCTCCCGGATCAGCCGGTAGGAGTCGGCGACCGCGAAGCGCGGCAAGGCGGCTCGCTTCACGGTCACCTGGGGGCGGGCCCGCGCCCGCGCGGGGCGGGGCGGGGTGGCCTGCCCCTGCCAGAGCAGGCCGCCCAGGGTGAGGGCGAGCACGAGCAGCAGCCACCAATAACGAGCGATCTTCACGGGGACCTCCGACTCTGCTGGGCAGGGGTAGGCGCGGGCTCGTAGCCGGCCACCCGGAGCTGGGCTTGCACCCGGTCGCTGGCCTCGTCCGCGGCACTGATCTCCACCCGCTCCACCACGAGCGACGTTTTCTCACTGGCCAAAGCCGCGAGCAGGTCAACCACCTGGGGGAAGCTGCCGGTGACGGTGAACTGCACGGCGTGGCGGGTGAGCGCGCCGGTGCGCATGTCGCGCAGGGGCCGGGCGAGCTCCACCTGGGCGCCCGCCTTGGCGGCCGCGCGCTGCACCAGGGCGAGGGCGCGGGGCACGGTCTGCTCGCGAGTGGTGGTGAGCGCGGCCACGCTATCCTGCAGGGAGCCGACCCGGCGTTCCAGCTCGGCCTGGCGGCGCGAGAGCGTGGCGGCACCGGCGGGCGCCGGTGCACTCCAGAGGCGGCTGGCCTGGGGCAAGCCCACCGCGGCGAGCACCAGTGCACAGAGGCCGATCAACACCTGCTCTCGGCGGGTAAGCAGTCTCATTCTCCCGGTGGCTCCCAGGTGATACTGAACTCCACCAACGCACTTTCTCCAACCTTAGTTTGACGCACGAAGGCCAGATTAAGGTCCGTAAAGCAGGGGCTTTCCCCCAAGGCGGTCATGAGCTGGCCCACCTTGGCGCTGGAGAGGGCCTTGCCGCGGGCGGTGGCCCGGCCGCCGGGGCCGCAGGCGAACGAGCTGAGCCAGACCCCGGCGGGAGCGCGTACTGCGAAGTCGCGGGCGGCATCGGGGAAGCTGCGCTGCTCGCGCACTCGCACCCGCAGCTCCCGCTCCAGGTCCGCCAGGTGATCCGCGCGGGCTTGCAGGGAGTTCACCCGGACGAGCAGGCGCTGGGTGCGGGCCACCTGCTCCGGATCGGGGCCCCGCCCGAGGGCGACCAGGACCACCACCACCACGGCCAGTAGGGAGAGCGCGCCCACCAGCACCGCGCGGGAGCGGGACCGGCGCTCGGTCTCCGGGGCATGGGTGCGCAGGGCCAGGGTGGCCGGCCCGGTGGCCGCTTGTAGGGCAACGGCGGCCGCCAGGGCATACTCGGGGCCCAGGGGGGTGGGGGCGGCCAGCCCGGGCTGGCCGGAGGCGGTCCAGAGGCGGCAGGCCACCCCCAGGCGCTCGGCGAGCAGGGCGGCCAGGGCCTCCTGGGCGCCCCCGCCCACCAGCACCAGCTCGGGTGGGGCCGGCAGCTCGCCGGCGGAGAGCAGGCAGCGCTCCACCTCGCCCGCCAGCCGCTCGAGCACCGAGGGGTCTTGCCCGGCCTCCCGCAGCCGGGCGCTGCCCAGGGGGAGGGTACGGCTGATGGACAGTCCGCCGCTCACCAGGTCGAGCCCGGTCCACCCGGCCTCCACCTGGATCACCAGCACCGGCCGCTCGCCGGTAAGCATGCCGCAGAGCGCCACGCCCTGGGCGGCAAGCCAGGCCGGGCTGAGCCCGGCGGAGGCGAGGGTGCGGCGGGCGGAGTCGAGAGCGGCCTGGCGAGCGACCACCAGCAGGCACTCCACCTCCCCGGTTTCCGGCCGAGGGGGCTGGGCCAGGTAGCCGAAGGCGCTCTCGGGGGAGGGGAAGGGGGAATACTGCTGCACCTCCATGTCGAGCATGGGCTCCACCTGGTCGGGTGGGGCGGGGGGTAGGAGCACGGTGCGGGCGGCCACCTCCCCGCGGGGCAGGGCGAGGGCGGCGGGACCGCTGGAGACCCCGGCGGCCAAGCAGGCCTTGCGCAGGACGGTGGGGAGCAGCTCCGGCTCACCCTTGGGGAGGGCGACGCAGGCCTGGCCGGCCAGGTGCATGCCATCCTTGCGCCGGGTGAGCACCACCACCCGCACGGAATCCTGCTGTAAGTCCACACCGATGATGCGCTTAGGAGCCATGGGTCATCTCTTTCTGGGCGAGCTCGCCGCTGGGCGAAGGCAAGGGGCGGAAGGACTCCTGCCAGGCGACCACCTGGGTACCGGTGGCGGTACGCTGCACGGTGGCCTGCAGGGTGCAGTGCCCGGGGCCGGAGGCGGGCTGGGCAGTGGCGGTGACCAGGAACAGGGCGGAGCGAGTGGAGACGTAGTCAATCATCTGGCGCAGGCGCTCCGGCCCCACCGCCTCCAGCAGGTCGCCGCGGGTGGCGATGGGGCCGTCCTGGCCTTCCCGGCGGGCAAGGATGGCCTGGGCGCTCTCCTCGTCCGCGCCGGGGAGGGCCGCCAGCACTTCCAGGGGGGCGGTGTTGACGTTGACGGTGGGGCGCAGCCCTCCCGGGCCCACGCTCACCTCGTCCAGGACCACGGCGTCCTGGGCCTGGGCGCCGGGGAGATCGAACAGCTCGCCCAGGGAGGTGAAGATGCCGAGCTGGCGGCGCAGTGCGAGCAGACCCTCCACCCCGGCTGCGCCCAGCAAGGGCTGCAGGCGGCGGCGAATCTGCTCCTCGGTAGCGGTGTTGAGATTGAGCCGGGTCTCGCCCTGGGCGTTCACGTCCCGCTCCCCCGAGCGCACAGCGAGCAGGCCGGCCAGGGGGAGCTCGGCCTCCGGGACGGGCCGGTAGAGGGCGCCCGGGGTCCATCCCCGGACCTGGAGCAGCTCTTCCAGCCGCTCC
>Ga0315291_10010466_pt1 | contig 11339 bp, 21 predicted proteins | sample YL17G12_20_MG_FD_203070 | JGI IMG/M metagenome (GOLD analysis project Ga0315291, IMG submission 203070) | Sediment microbial communities from Yellowstone Lake, YNP, Wyoming, USA - YL17G12_20 | ecosystem: Environmental > Aquatic > Freshwater > Lake > Sediment | place: USA: Wyoming | collected...
ATGTATGCGCTTGGTTTTAAGACTTTCTTGCGTTTTCTTGAGTCGCGTCTGGGTGGCGAGTGGAATGCAGAGCGAATCTTGAAGGAACGCAAAGCGGACCTAGTTGCTGAAAATTATCGTTTTGAGGATTTGACGGTTGAGTTTTATGTTTGGCTGCGGAGTACGAGTTTGAATCGTGAGACTCAATACAGTCGGGTTCGTCTTGGACATGCTGAGTCTGTCCGCATGGTTAAGCTTGGGACGAGGCCGAGCGACAATTATGCGAAGGGCATGGTTACGGCTGTACGCAGCTTCTTTGGTTTTCACCGTGTTGCTTTGAATTTGACGGTTCAGCAGCGTCGGGCGCTTGGTGGAGCAAGTAAGCCGAAGGAATCAGACTATCTTTTCAACGTGGACGATTTGGAACGCATGAGCAAAGTTGCAAGTCCACAAGAAGCGTACATTCTTTTAGTCGGCAAGGACATTGGGCTTCGGGCTTCAGACTTCATAGGGTTAAAGCAAGGCCAGTTCGCTAAGATCACGCGATTGCGGCAACGTGAGGAGCAGCCTTGGTTTTTCGGTGAAGTGTGGACTATGAAGGAGCGCGTTAAAGCTTACCCTTTTCTCACGGAAGACGGTTTAGGCGCGGCTGAAGCTTGGTTGACGGTATTGAAGAGTAAGAACATGAGGAATGATAGTGAACCCATGCTGGCGATTGATGAGAAAGAACTGACTGAGAACCTGAAACGTGTCGCATCGAAAGCCGGAATAGAAACGTTTGGGAGCCGCATAAGGTTTCACTGTCTAAGAAAGTTCTTGATAGACCGCTTATCACTAAAAATGAGTGAGAGCAAGTGGAAGCAGATCGTGGGCAAAAAGATAGGGGAAAGCGCGTATGTTAGTTCGTTGAACCTGAAAGAAGCGTATGCGGATGTTCTTGAGCACCTGACGATTGGGCAGCGCGAAGGCTTGCTGGGTTTGAGCGCGGAGGACTTGAAGATGCTGCGTTTTGTGGCTGAGTTGGTGAAGAAGAATCCTGAAGCTTTACGAAAGATGCTGGACTCCACACTTTAAGTCATCTCTCTCCACGGTTGAAACACCGTGATACTTCATAAGTTTTAAATCGTATGTAACCTAACTGATTTGACACTGAAAGGTGTCTATGATGGTAAAACGTGTTGATGTTCAAATTGACGCTGGTTTGCTTGCTGAAGCTAAAAAGTGGAATGCGAACATTGAAGAAGCTACTTTACAGCATTTCGAGGACGTGAAACGTAGGCTTTCTTGAGTTCTTGGATTCGTAGGCGCGTGGATTCCTGTACGAAGTCGCTAATGCTTTTGTATCCAGCTTCAGGATGTTCCTTGATGAACTGTTCTATGGCTGCAACCAAATCTTTTTTTAGGCTTGTGCCTCTGAAACCTGTTTCCTTGCTGGGCATGGTAAATCTATAAGAATTAGAAAGCATGGAATTATTTAAAGTTTACCACAAGCCTACTAGAATATTAAGCTCTGTTGTTTGTTCGGAACGATAAACTTCTTAAAAAAATAGCCTTTCTTGTCAAATCGATCCCAAGGAACTACGCAAAAAGTTGCTGCGCCATTTTTATCTACGGATTGGATATAGTAATCTTTGTCATACCCTTCTTGTCCTTGCTGAATGTATTCTATTAGGTCAGATGTTTGACATAGTGCAACAGAGTGAAGTTTTTTTAAGGGTTTAGTTGGAGATATATAGGCATGACAGAACCAGTATGGATGTAACCATTGTTCTTTTATCGCATATCTTAATTTGTCAAATTCAGTTCTTGCACCAGACTCGCGACTTTGCCTAATTGTGAAAGTGTTGCAAGTGTAATCATATTGTACGCGACTCGCAAGCCCTCTAATTCCAGTATTCTTTCTAATATACCATGCGTCTATGCTTGAATATTGGTCAAGCTTTGTGGCCATATTATTTTCTGTGACTGACTCAACAGGAATTAGTTCTCCTTCGCCTAACCAGTTTTCATCTTTAATTTTTGGATAAACATAGTCGAGAAAGTCTCTTGCTGATTTCGAGAGAGCAACTTGGAACTTATCCAGTTTGAACGCATCCTCTCGTTGTAGCAATGTTAACCATTTCAGAGTCTATTTCAGAACCGATATTTTGGCATCCTAGTTCTGCTGCTGCTAAAAGAAATGTGCCAGTGCCTGCAAAGGGATCAATTACTAAGGAATCTTTTATTACGCTATGTTTGATTAGGCGTTTTGCAAGTTCTAAAGGTTTCTCCCAACGGTGATATCGTGTGCCACTGCGTCCATCTGGAGCATTAAATTCTTGGACACAGAGCTTATTTATTAATTGTGTTTCGTTCAATTTTGGTGCTTTTGGTGCTCTCAAGTATAGTATTGCTTGCCAGTTTAGGCTGTAACCGTTTTGTTTATCTGGACCCAGAGTGTTTTTGTAGGTCCACACTAAAATTTGCGGTTCTCCAAATCGGGTTTCAACCTTTTTAACCGCATTAAGATAAGTTCTTAGTTCCCATGCGTATGCGCCTATGAAAATGTAGGCTTGCCCTGTATCTTTCAGTTTCTCCAAAGCCAAATAGAGCCATGAGTCAACGAAAGCATCCAAGTTCTTGATTTCAGTCGAATATGGTGGATCGGTTAATAGTAAATCAACGCTTTTGTCCGAAATACTATTTAAGAACTCTACAGCATCCTTATGTTTTATTATTGCGTCAACTTTAAGTCTGCTAATGGCTTGCCGCTGTTGCCGTTGAACTTTCTCGGCTTTCTGAATAATTTGGCTGACTCTTGGTCGGGCGATTTTAAAATTGGCTGCGATTTGCTCTTGGGTTTCACCTTTCTTATAACGTTCAATAATGGTTTCCTGTGCACCTTTAGGCAACTTCAGCCGACAGTCAAGTGCAACATTGTAAGCATTGCAAGTGCTTGCATTACTTACATTGTTGTTTTCCCATTGATCTACAGTTTGATGAGTTACGCCAACAATCTTCGCGACTTCTTCCTGAGTTTTTCCTTGATTCCTAAGTTCTAAGGCAATCCTTTTTTGACGTTCTCGAATATCCTTAATCTGTTCAAAAGAAAGTTGACGTCTAGCCACATTCAAGACAATGCCTAACGCAAAAGCATCATCATCATTCAAATCAACAAAATCATGCGGGCAATCAACCTTTAGTTCTTGACTGATTTCCCATCTGTGAAAACCATCCATTATTCTGCCGTCTAAAAGAATCAGAATCCGATTTTTTACACCATGTTTCTGAATGCTCTCTCGCAAACTTTCCTTTTCAGTTTTTGAAAGAACAGGCAGAAACCCAATCATCCTATCCCACGGTTTGATTTGTATTTCCATAAGCCATCCACAAGGTTGAGGTAGTATTCGCTAATTCAGTTTATAAGTTTTGCCTTAACCCATCCACAACCTTACCACAAGTTTTAAGTATCTAAACAGCAGACTAGGGCAACGCTAAGGAAAGGTTGAAGAAAAATGCCTGAAGGCGATTTTAGGGGAATAAGCCTAAGAAAAGATTTAATTGAAGAAGTCGAAAAATTCATCGCAAGCTTCGGTAGATACAAAAGCGTAACAGACTTCGTGACAGAAGCAGCACGTCTACGCCTTGAAGAACTGCAAAAACAGTATCCAAAGGAGGCTTAGGTTTTGTCTTCTGCTGAGTTGAAAAAGGTTCTCCACGATCTTTGTCGTGCTGTTGAGCCTTACTACATTGCTTACCAGTTGGCTCAGGCTCGGCGTGGTCGAGACTCGACCAACGGTGCTGGCGAAAACCCGCAACCGTCCACTCATTTTGAGAATCGCCCAGATTCACCTTTTGGGTTTGGGCGTGTGGCGGGTTCGCTAAAAGCACAAAGGTCGTCACCCAAATTCATCAAGTGTGAGCTCTGCGGAAAACAATTTTGGAGTGCAACAGCTAAACTTTGTCCATCTTGCAGAAACGCCGAAGCTTACGCAAAACGATTAGAGAAGGCGAAACCATGAGTGACAGGTTCATAATGGTAAAGCTTGGCAACCTAGACTTGCTGCCTTTCCAGAGCCGTTTGAACATTGAAGGCTTAGAGTTTGAAGCATTAGTAGCAAGCGTCAAGGAAAACGGTGTTTTGGAGCCGTTGCTTGTTCGACAGAAGGGCGAACGGTTTGAGGTTATGGCTGGAGGCCGAAGAATGAGAGCCGCGCAATGCGCTGGTTTGTCTGATGTGCCTTGCGTTGTTGAAGTTGCAGATGATGAGCGGGCGATGGACATTCATTTCATTGAGAACTTTCACCGCGCCGACTTGACGGAAGAAGAGAAACGAGTTAGTCTTGGTAACTATGCGCGGATTAGAAAGTTGAACGCGAAGCAAATCGTGGAAAGACTACACGTAAATTATTCGTGGGTTATCAAGTATTTGCCTAGCGAGTTCAAAGACGAGAAAATGGCGGAGCTAGGTCATAAAGGTGGAGAAGCTAAGGCCGAGGCTGTCGCTACACGGCGTGTAGCGGAGGCGCAAACTGTTAAGACTCAAGATATGGTTATCTGTGAATTCTGTCACATAGCTTCAAGCGACATTCAAACCGAAGTCGTCAACAGTAAACCCCGCAAACTCTGCGTCCGTTGCCAAGGAAACTTTGTTTTAGCGCCTGAACGGTTCACCGCGTTCTTCAGAAACGTGAACGGCGAATCCAAAACGCTGGCGGAACGACTTGCAGAGAAGCCTGGGCCCGCTTTCAAGGAAAAGTGGGAACACAAGCTAGGCACTATGCAAACAGATGATCCGAAGGTTGAACGGATTTTCAGTGAAGAAGCTCAGGCTCTTGGACTTCACGGTTTCCGTGTTAAGCCAGAGATTCCGGTGATAAGTGTTTGGCCTGACAATTTTCATGTGGAAACTAAGACGCTGTTTTGGATGGATAACGAGGAACTTCATGAAGGAAAACGAGCGGACAAGGACGATCAATATCGTGCAATTTTGGAAGGGCGTGGTTTCAAGAATGAGGTTTTCCGTTACAAGGGCGAACCGAGTAAAGCGAAGGTTCGAGCGTTTCTTGAGGAATGGAAGAAGAAGGCGGGAATCTGAAATGGTGTATGAACCAAATGAAAGCAAACTCAGCAACCTCTTGGCCAGCTTCGACAATTTGCCTAGTGAAGATTTTGAAGGCTTGAAACAAACTTTCTTTGATGTGGTTCGTGAGTTGGAGCGGGTCATCGGGGAGCAGGAGAAGGCTATTCAAGCGTTGCAGAAGCGGTTAGAAGACCACGAGGTTTTGGCGCCTGAGTTCTGCAAGAAGGAAGCAGAGTTTCAGAAGCTTTGGAGATGAAAGAATGAAGTTCAAGTGTTTAAACGAAAAGTGTAATCATCCATTCATGTATCCCGCAAAGAAGGAAGTCGCTAAAGTTGGCGATGAAGCAAGGGAAGAAACAATAGTCATTGAAACCTCTGTTTGTCCGTTCTGTCAAGGCCTAGAGTTTGAAGAGTACGTTGAGCCTCAACCGCAAATCGTCAGCGTCAAAAGCGTACCCATCGAGGATGCGGATGCTCTGATAAAAGAAGGTTATGTGGTTCTTGAGGGCGGAATCTATGCTAAAACGTGCAATCTCATAAAGAAAGAGGAGAAGAAGCCTAGTCTTAGGGAGCGGAACGTGGTTAACGATAAGGATGCGGCCACGTTGAGGGAGGAGCTTGCAAGCTTCACTAAGGAGAAATGAAGCCATGAGTCAAGATGAGAAAGCCCGTGAAGCCATAGAAATCTTCCGTCAAGCCCTAGACAAATTGGACAAGGAAATGGTTGACCTATTAGCAAAGATGGATCAGATTAGGGAAGCCATGCTACTCTACTGTGACGGCCAAGACGCTGTGAACACGCAGTTGCGCAGGAACATTGGTGGAAACCCGTTTAAAGCCCAAACCCTAGAGCAGAAAGTCAAAGAGCAACCGCTTGAAGTGAAGCTTTCCTACAATGTGGATGCTTTGAAGTGGGAGCTTAGAACGCCGAAGGAAGAGGGCAAGAAGTCCTATGAGATTGTGCAGGATGATGGTAGCGAGAACTTTGAGAACTTGGTTAAAGCGGTTGACAGTGCGGGTGAGAAGGGTATGTTCACACGGTTTGGATCGTATTGGGTGATGTTTGAGGGTAAGGCGGTTGGTCGGAGGGCTAGGAAGAAGTGAGCCAAACTTTAGCGTGGAGAGTGCATACTCATGGACTCTTCAAGGAGATACTTTTGGACCACAGCAATAGGATGCTTGAGATTCCTTTGAATATTATGCTAGACTTGCTTAGGCAAGTAGCCCAAAGAGCAACTGAACTGAACGACCCAAAAATGAATGAGCTAATGATTCGCTTGTCGCTATACTCTGTTGCTAATCCTGACGACCCTGAGTACAACCCAAAACTTGTGGCTGAATACTTGGTGAAGGTGGGGGGTTCGCCATGAGCCAAACCAAGCGGAAGAAAGCTGAACCAAGGTCGGATAGGGCAAGGAAGTGGAAAGAGAATCTTCATGATTTGCCTGAACCATTGCTGAATGAGGTTGTCAAAGAAATTGATATGCAAGAGGCTTCAGAAACAAAAACCTTGAACTGCCCAAAATGTGGTTCAAAAGATGTTAAAGAGGATAAAATAAGCCAATCAGTAGATGTTGAAAACTGGCAAAGTATGCCGATTTCCATAAACACATGGGGGTATAAGTGTCAAAAATGTGGAACATTCTTTTCTGTGCAGGAAGGATAAATTATGAGGGATAAAAAGCCTGAAACAAAAACAGTTCAAGAATTGATAGAATTAGTTTGCCTACGCTGTTCAGGAAGTGGTCACGTTCCAACAAAGGAAATAGTTGATGCAATTCTTAAATCAAGGTGGGTTTCTGAGGCTGAGCATCTCAAGCTTCAAGAAGAAAACACTCAATTAAAAGCGGTTCGGGATGCTCTTGGAAGAAGCAACAAGAATGCGCTTGCAGATAGAAATACTTTCATTAAAAAGGCTGAGGTTCTCGAGGGCAGGCTTGAGGATTATGGAAAATGCTTATGGAAAGCAGTGCAAGGAGATTTCGAGTTTCTTTGGAAAGAATATGGCGAAGAAGATGCCTCTAAACTTTCAGAGGATGCGCAGAAACTCAAGCAGATGCTTCATGCCGTTGTTAAGTCAGTGGGATTGACTCGCTTATCTGAACTTCAAAAGAGGCTTGAGGCAATTAAGCAACACTATGAGAGATTTATTTATCCAATTGAGAATAACGCTTTCACTGAAAAATGGTTGGTAGAGCTTGGGGTTTTGCTTTCTGAACCGAAAAGCGAGGGAAAGAAATGAGCGATTACTATGAAGAAGATTGGAACTCAGACGGAATAGAAGATGAAGCAAGCTGTGATTACGGAGTCTGCGAATTCTGCGTAGACCCGCAAACTAAAGGAATGGGATTGTGTACAACGGAATGTTGTGCTTACATGGATTCCTTGTCTCAAAACAAACCGAAGGGTGAGGCTGAAACCAAATGAAGCACAATCTAGGAAATTTCCCACATCATCAGAAAACCAATAAGCCAAAATCAAAAAATGCTGGAAAAAGAACATGCTATGCTGTCTATGAGGATTGGTTTGAGGGCTTCGAGAAGAAAAACAGAGACTTTCTCCGAGTTAGGTCAATCGAGGTTTGGCTTGATTATGGACACAGTTTGGGATTAACCGCGCCTGATGCCATTCGCTTATTCATAAAGGAAGAAGTGTTAGGGGATGCTGAGAAATGAAGGATTGTACTAGGGTTAGGCGCCTCACAAAACTGTGGGTAGCATGGAACGATAGAACCATAACCACTGAGGTTGCTGTAGCCAAAATCTGCAAGCTTCTACGTTTTCCACAACTCAAGCTAGAGGCTCTGCTTAAGCTTCTTAATTGGGATGGTGAAACCTTCATAGTTCGTTTGCATGATGCTAACAAAGCTGAGTTTCTTGTAGGTTGGAATGTGTATATGAAGATGACGGATTTGGCGCGGGAACGGTTCCTAAAGGAGGTTCGGCCTTGATTTCTGGTGCTGTCGTGAAGCCTCATAATTCGCATTTACAAATTCTAAAAAGCATCAGGAAAGATGTTGAGCAACCGTTTGAAGAGAAGTTGAAAAGGGCTAAAACACTAATTCATATGTACGCAAATAATCCTAACTCTTGTGTGGCTTGTAGTTTCGGAAAAGACAGCATGATTGTAGCTTTTCTAGCATTGGAAGAGAATTCGAAAATTCCGATCGTTTTTGAGAATACAGGAATAGAATTTCCAGAAACTTTGGCATTGCGAAATAAGGTTGTTAGCTCTTGGGGAATCAACTATGTTGAGTTGAAACCTCAAACTACCTTCTTCAAAGTAAACGATATGATAGTCAAGCGAAAATTGAAGCTTGACGATTCCAAAAAGCACAGCACTATCTGTTGTTACCACTTGAAGGAAAAACCCTTTAACCTATGGAGAAAAGCTGTTGGATGCACTAGAAGCCTCACAGGCATAACCGCACTTGAAAGTAGAACAAGGATGTTTGTGTCCTGTACAAAAGGCATGGATTATTACTCCTTACGATCTGGATTCAGTAAAGTTCATCCTATCATGTTTTGGACTGAAGAAGAAGTCTGGAATTTCACAAAGGATAGTGGATTGCCGATCAATGAAGCCTATGCAAAATACGGAATTAATCGCATTGGTTGCATGTGGTGCATGAGTCACAAGGGATGGAGAGAGCAAATTCAGAGAATCAACCCGAGGGTTTACGCTTTTATGATGAAGAAGTATAGGGGAACGCCTTTGTTGGAGAGTTTCTCATGAATGGGCAACGCCTAGACACATATCATCTTCCAGATAAGACGTTTACGCCTAAAGAAAAGGACATGGCTACCACTTTCAGAACCTTGTGCAACCTTGACGGGCATGGCACGTTTTCTAGTGACACTTTCCGCATGTACGGCCTTGACAGGTTCATAGTGGATAAGGCTCATGGGATTGGAGGGTTTTTTGCGAAGCTTGTTGCTAACGGGCTTGTCGTGCAGACTGGTTGGACTCGTAGCGCATTGCCTAGTAATCATGGGCGTATGATTCGGACGTATAGGTGGCTTGGAGAAAAGAGAACTTGAGTCAACAAGTCGTTAAACCGTTTTATCGTTTGATTCAAGGCGACTGCCTAAAAGTATTGCCAACATTGGAAGCGGAAAGCATTGATCTATTGGTAACAAGTCCTCCTTACAACTTGCAAAAGGAATATGAACAATCCCTTTCGGAAAAGGAATATCTACAATTCATTAATACCGTTTTGGAAGAGAGTTATAGAATTCTCAGAACAAGCGGAAGAGTTTGTTGGAATGTTCCAAATCAAATAAGGATCCATCGAGACGGTGATTTATGGTCACCTTTGGTTAAAACTGCGAATTTGATGGAACAAGTAGGTTTCAAGTTCTTTGATATTCTATTGTGGAACCAAAATTTCTCCGATTCTGCGACAGCTTGGGGTAGTTGGAAAAGTCCATCCTCACCTTTTATTCGGCATCAATGTGAATCCATTTTAGTTTTCTATAAAAAAACGTGGAAGATGAAAGGCGTAGGTTCTGATTTAACCACATTGGATTTCATGCGCCTTACAAAATCTGAGTTATGGACAATGCGACCTGAGACAGACAGAACTCATCCAGCTCCATTTCCCCTTGAATTACCTAAGCGTTGCATCAAACTATTTTCATACTTAGATAGTGTGATTCTTGATCCTTTTCTAGGTTCTGGTACTACTATGAAGGCTTGCCAAGACCTGAAACGTTCCTGCATCGGCATAGAGATTGAACCCAAATACTGCGACATTGTTCGTAAGCGTTGTTTTGGTCGCACATTCCTAGACCATGAAGTTGAGTACGAGTTTCAAGTTTTTGATGAAAGGGTGGCTGTGAGTGGAGGATACTACACGGTGAATCATAGTCACGTAGATGTGACAGGAGTTGAAAGAAAGAATGAATGAAAATACGCCTGTTCTACGAGAAAAATGGTATGTAGGCGAAAGCATAGACGATAAAGGCAACTATAAGAAACTGAGGTATCGAAAAGTTGAGCAAATAGGCTTCTACATTCGGCCTTTGGGCGAATGGTTTTTCCCATGCCAAAAATGCCAAGAACAATTGAAGAAGATGATGGCTGAAGGAAAATGGATTCTAGGCAACAAGGACTATGAGCCAATGATTGAACTTAACAATAAGCGAGATGAACTTGACGACAATAGTTGGATAACCTTGGAAGAACGCAAGGCCACACCGGAAGAACTCAAACGAATAGGACTTGAAGGTTGGGCGGAGGTCAAGAAATAATGCCGAGAAAACTTCACATACCTTCCCCCTTTTTCATCAAAATTCCAACAACGAACTTGGAACTAATAATCGAAAATATAGAGTCTATACAAGTTGAAGTTAAGAAAATTGAGAACTTGGTGAAAACATCCAATGAAAGGGTGTATGGAGAAAACAAAACATGAGGGGTGTGTGTTTGGAAGGGTTAAGCCACGGCAACGTCGAAGTCAGTCAGCTTCGTTTGGGTGGAAAAAAGAGGCGTAAGCCGGATGATCGTACGGAGGGGGATGAGGTGGGGAAGGCTTGGACGGTTATCAATCCAACAGTGTTGAAGGAGTGGAGCGGAGAAAAATGAGTGAAGATTTGGTTACCACAAAACAGCAGTTCATAGACGCGATTTTCAAGCTTGCAACGGAAGAGAATGTGTCGCAACGTTGGAATCTTAGTACTATGCCTTGGAGTTCAGGTTTTGTTTTTGATGCTCTTGCGAAGGCTGGTTTTGTGGTGTTGAACAAAAAAGCCCTATTTGGTCGTTTGACTAGTGGAAACGCGAAAGCCGAGATTGCGAACAAGTTAATCAAGGAAATCTTGGGTGGAAAGGTTTAGGGGTGAGTCTGGTTTTGGGAGTTAAAAGTTCAGGTGTGAAGCCTAGAGAGCGGGATTCACCGTCCATTTCTCTTGTGGGTTCAGTCGCATCTCCTTTCTCCGTACAAAACCAGCACCCCTTCCGTTTAACAGAAGAAGAAAAAACCATATTTAGAAAACTCTATAATGAAGGGTTGAACGATAAGCAGATAGCTCTCCAAACCAAACGTTGTATAAAATGCGTTTTCTTTTGGCGTAAAAAGAATGGGTTGGTTCCACATTTCAACATGTTGAATGATGCACAAAGAAGAAAACTTTATGCTGAAGGTTTAAGCGATAAGGAAATTGCTCAAAAACTAGAGGTTTCACGTAATGCAATATGTCAATGGCGTAAAGTTAGAAAGTTGCCTAACAATTATCTTAGAAAGCCATTTTCAAAGGAAGAAAATGAATGCAGAAGAAAGTTGTATGATGAAGGCTTC
>Ga0315291_10010468_pt1 | contig 11338 bp, 11 predicted proteins | sample YL17G12_20_MG_FD_203070 | JGI IMG/M metagenome (GOLD analysis project Ga0315291, IMG submission 203070) | Sediment microbial communities from Yellowstone Lake, YNP, Wyoming, USA - YL17G12_20 | ecosystem: Environmental > Aquatic > Freshwater > Lake > Sediment | place: USA: Wyoming | collected...
TGAAAACGAGCAGCCAGGCAAGGGCGACCTCCACAACGCCCTGCACAGCGTTGAGCGCGAATATGGCCCACCAGGGGACGGCCTCGATGGCCTGGGCTGTCGTCATGCCAGTCCATATGGGTATCGCGAAGTAGTAGTTCACTGGTATGACTATCAGGCACCTCAGCAATATCGCTATGGCAACGGCCGCTATCAGAATCGCGGGCTTCCTGAAATCTTTCATTTTCTTCCTGAAAGCCCTATTCATTGCCAGCGGCACCAGCCACATCGGAAGAGTCGCCAGCCACTTCATGCCGGCGCCGAGCCACGTGCTTGGCGCGACCAGCGTAATTATTATGGCGCCGACCAGGGAAACGATGAACGCTGCCCTGCCGCCGTAAAGGAAGTAGGCGGTCATCCATGAGACAGCCACGAGGTCCACCCACATGCCCCAGGGCGACAGCCAGCCCAGGTGCACAATCTGCAGGACGGCGGATATGGCGGCCAGCGCAGCGAAAGCCGTGACCTCATAGCTCTTCATCTGGAAGAATCCGCCACTGCCCGGCTTTTTTTTGGTTCCCATTCTAATCTACCAGTGCCTCCACCTTGACTTCATCCCCGTCTTTCAGGCTGAGGGCCTTCCTCAGGTTCTTCGGGGATATTATCTCCAGGATGTCGAAGCCGTAATGGCTGCGGTCAGGTATCACCACAGCACACTCGACGCCGGATATCCAGCAGGGAAAGCATCTCAGCGAGCCGAAGGCCCTGTCGCCGCTGGAGAATCCTGCTATCTCCACGCCCTTCATCGAGCAGAGCTTCTCCTTGCATTCCATTTCCTCAATGGAAATGAGCCTCAGGTTGAGCGTTCCGGGAAACGGCCTGAAGCCGAGCCTGCTCTTTATCTTGTCAGTATAGCCCTTCTGGGACAGGTAGTACCTGCCTTCCATCATTCCCGAAACAACCCTGCCCGTTATCGTAATCTTCCTGGCTTCGACGAGTATGCTGTTCAGCTCCTTCTTGGTATCCCTCAGAATCGTCTCGCCTTTTGCCGTCACTTTCACGATGTAGCCTTTTATGCCCTTCTTTCTCGTTATTATCCCCTCGCTGACGAGCTTCATCAGCCACCTGCTGACGCTCTGCTGCGAGATGCGCATTTCGTTTCCGACGCTGACCGTCTTTATCGTTATGGGCCTGCTGAGGGCGCCTTTCCTGCCCAGGTAGAGCAGAAGGCTAAGCGCTTCCATGATATTCTTATGTTACCAGTATTTAAGTGTTTTACTCATAATTGGGTAGAAATCCGGGCTGCACGTGGGAAGTCTTGGGAACCTTTGTTGAAAACCGCAAAAAGTTAATTGCACAAAGGCAACTATGAAAGTCATTATAAATAATGGCGGTTCAGACCGGCTGAACGCCCTTCAGCGCCTCTTCAAGCGTCCTGGGTTTTCTGTGCCTCTTGACCGTAAAATAAAAAACAGCTATGACAGTCGTTGCCATGACCACAATGACAACATAATACCACGGGGCATCACCGGACGGCGTAGGGCTGCACGCCAACGCGGAAGGGTCACAGCCGTTGAAACAAGCCTCCTTCGCAACCCAGACGGTCCCCATGGTCCCGCACTCCTGAAGCTCGCTGCCAGAGCATCTCCTGGAGCCGGGCGTGCACAGCAGCTGCGGCCGGGTCCCGTTCCCGGCAGCCGCATTCCCGCCTGCTTCCTCGCCGGTTATGACGAAATAAGAGAAGCCCGGGGTCGTGGCCCTGTAGCCACAGCTGTCATCCCCTTCGGATAAGAACCCGGTTTCCAAAGCCTGCCATTCTCCGCCATGATACCTGTGGAGGGTGACCGTGTCCCTGTCTACCTTATTCCCATCCACCCAGCTCTTGTTCACAGTGAACTCTATGAAAGCCTCTTCTATGTCATCGTCACTAATACCGGAAGAGTTCATTTCGAGGTATTGATATACTTTTCCTGAAGCAACATTTGTTATGCCCGCTGGCTGAAAAGCCAGCGTCGAAACGTCCAGAATGACATTGCTTACGGCGTTCTTCACCTTTATGGTTACATTTATCCCGCCAGCAAGCTCAACGCTTGCGGGGATACCGGGCGTAATGATGTCGAAGGTGTGCTCAGTGGATGGCGGCGTGTAGGAGGAGCCTCCGGAGCTGCCTGGTCGCCTGTAGGTGCAGCTTCCCGTGTTTGAGCCGTTATAGGACATGTTGCAGCTGTTCAAGTCGGCCCAGGAGCCGCATGCCCGGGTGCTGTCGGGCTGGCATGAGCCCCAGCTTGAGCAGGACCAGTCCGGCTCGCACGTCTCCGGCGTCCCGGACTCGGGAATGGTATAGACCTGCTCCACGCTCCAGTTGGATTTCACCAGGCCCGTATCTATCGTCTGCACGGCCCAGTATATCTTCGTCCCGGCCTCGAAGTGCCTGTTCAGGGTTATGCCCTTCCGTTGCATCATGTTTCCGAAGTAGCCCGCGGTCGGGTTGCTGGAGCCGCCATAGACGCCCGAAACGACGTCATGGCAGCCGGAGCACGTGCCAGCTCTCAGGTTGTAATATAAACCGAGTGTCGGAGTTTCGGTGTCGGAACCGTTGCCCCATGAAAGAGCTAATTCAACATCATAGGCATTGAAGAAATTTGTTGATGGGGGCGAAGGTCTCTGATTCGGAGTTGTAATATCACTTATATAAATTTTTGCTTGGCGACCTACAGACGCCGTAGCCCCTGTTATACTTACATCTAAATTTCCATCATTATCTATGTCATACCATACTGCACAACTCCCGTATTCCAAATCTATTAGATTCTCTTTGTCTTCATCATACGCAGAAAATGCTGAGAGAGAATAGTTATAGGTATATATAGTTGTATAACCCTCCGAACCTGTAGCCAATATATCCAGATAACCATCATTGTCATAATCACCAAAAGCTACCGACCCATCGAAAATAGGAGCTAGATTGCCTCCATTATGTACATCTTTTTGGACTTCAATAAAAGTACTGAAATTGTTCTTATACACACGATGATTATCCGTCGTTGTGTGCCCTATTAACGTCATATCCATGTATTTGTCATTGTTGTAATCCCCCGTAGAAAGAGAACTCCATCCTGCACCTAGCAAGTTTTGCTGCCAAGTAGAATTCTCTACAAAGGTTGTTCCGTTATTTATGTAAATCTTGGTCCTTGTGATGTATTCAGAGTCATGACCTGTTAAAATTAAGTCTAGGTGACCATCGTCGTCAATGTCGGTGAAAGAGAGGGCACCTCTGTAAATACCAATGACATTTTGCTGCCATGTATTGTTTTCTATTAATGTAGTGCCATTATTAATGTATACTTTTGTTATAATACCGCTTTCACTTCCACCACTTAAAGCCAAATCCAAATTTCCATCATCATCTATGTCTCCAAATGCTTGTGAGCTCATAAAAACTCCCGTAAGGTTTTGTTGCCAAGTAGAATTCTCTACAAAGGTTGTTCCGTTATTTATGTAAATCTTGGCATTATAGTTATTGCAAACTGAATTACCGCCTCCATTATCACAGCCTGTTACCAATAAATCTAAATCACCATCGCTATCTATATCTACGAGAGAAAGAGTGCCTCTATTAATGCCAAGCAAGTTCCGACTCCATGTACCATTTTCTACCAGAGTCGTCCCATTATTAGTATATACTTTTGTGGTGTACCCAGCGCAACTATTCCCAGACGGATTTGTACAACCAGCCAGAATAAGGTCGTAGTACCCATTACCATCCAAATCTCCCCACGCTAGAGAACCATAAGAAACATTTGTTAAATTATTTTCCCAGCTATAATTCTCAATCAGATGTGGTTGTGCTTTTACGCAACCTAAACATAGTAAAATAAATGGTACTGAAATCAATATGCCTAGTCTCATAATATTATATTTCGTTTTTCTGCAAATAAAAGTTACATCTAAAAACTTAGCGTTTCCTCTTTGAGAATATAAGGTAAATGACTGCTACCAGAGTCACAAGTGACAGTATGATAGAAAGACTAGTCATGTTAAATAGTTCACCAATCGTAAATCCTGTAACGGCACCTTTTGGTGCTTCTTGAGTTGCTATTTCTTCTATAACAGGTTTCGTACCAATGATTTTCAAACCAACACTGGCTTCACTTGAATCTTCCGAAACCTCAATTTTCCCAATTATTTCATGCCCATAGTTTATCCATACATCCTCGGGGTCTATGTCAATCCTTCTGACTACATTATAGTTCCCCGCAGGAAGGCTCGGCCTTAGCTCAACCGTGAAGTTCAGAACATTGTTTGCCTCGCCTATCGCCTGTGCGACGAGTGGCTTGCAATAGGGACTCTCAGCGTCCTCGGAATCCTTCGCTTGGCCGTAGCAGGTAGTATTGTCTTCGGACAGGAACCAGTAGAATATTCTTATCGGAAGGAACTGGTAGTCTTGCTTCACTGGAACCGAGATTGAGTATTCTATCGTGAGATTTGATGTCGCGTTTACGACAGGGCTTGTCGTATTCTCTTTCAGCACAACCGACTCGTCAGTCTGCCTGAACTGGTCCCAGACTTTATTGACGGTATCATTAATCTGTGTCGTAGTCTGGTTGATGTAGACAACCATGGTCTCTATTTTATCCAGGGTCTGCCTGCAATTCCCGCTTGACCAGCAGTCGTACAGGTATTCGAGCCAGTCGTGCTCTTCAGTGCTCATGAAACCAGTCAATGAAAGTTTGATATCTACGACTTTGTCATTGTCGGCTGTAAATGCTATAGTGTTATTGAAGTGGAAGTCTTTCTCAAACACACAACTATAATCCCCTTGGACAAATTCCTTGGTGTAGTAGGAATTTATTGTGCCGCTCCACGAGTTGTTGCAGTATACGTTCACGTTTGTCAGGTTTTGGCCTGTTTCCCCGCTGTATATGTTAAAAGTAATGTTCCATGTACCTATGCTGAAATGCACTTCCACCGACTTCTCGTTTCCGGCACTGTCATTCGCCGTTATTTTCAATGAATAAGAACCTTTTGCTATGCTCGTGTTCGTGAAGTTCCAGTTTTGATAACTTCCTAGATTGCTGCCGAAATTTGTATCGTTAATCCGTACAGTGTCCGTATTGTTGTCCGATGCTATACCTGTTATGTTTATCCACGTCAAATTGTACCTTGAGCCGTTTTCAGGGAATGTTAGTGAGATTTCAGGGATGATTGTATCCACCATGAAGTATCTGGTTGTGCTGCTGCCCATTTTTCCAAGCGTATTGTTGCACCAGAACTTTACGTTATGAGAACCTTCGGACATTGACGAATTCACAGACCAGAAGTGAGTTTCGTTAATCTGTGTCATCGATATGTTTTCCTGGCTGTCTAAAGAGTAGCCGCACCACGATGTGTTTTCATTGGTGGATACATTAAAGTATATGGTTTTGGTTATGTATGTATTGTTTAGAGGCGCATATATTGTTATTTGCGGGTATAGGGGCTCCTCGGTTTCCAAATAAGAGAAATTATTGGACCCGACGGTATTGTTGTAATATGCCATTATTTCATCAGAGGACAGCGACCTGTTCCATATCATCACGTTGTCTATCGAGCCTGTCCATTTTCGGTTTGTTCCATATCTGATTGCGATGTAAGTATTAGCATTATATGACTGGAACTTGTAAGCCCCAGAGCTTTCCGAGCCGTCTTTCTTGTCCAGCCTGCCGTCTGCAAAAATTGACATTTTTTTGTAGGTGTTATCCCAGACGAACGCAAGCATGTGCCAGCTGTTGTCATCGTATTCATCTTTTGTATTGTATGAAACACCTTCGTATATGTCAAAGTATATATAGTCTGATCCACTTACATTCTTCCTTATCTGCCAGCAGCCGTTATTGTCCCATGTGCCCCTGCCAAGTATAGTCTCGTAGTTAATAGTGCTGCTGTCATCTTTCATCCAGAACAAAACGGTGAAGTTGCCTGCTATGTCCTTCAGGGTCTGGCCCGAGCTGTAAGAGTAATCGTCGGAGTCGTAGGACATGCCGTGCCCAATCTTGGCAGCAATGTTCCCCGGGGCTCCGGAGTTATTGAGCGTGTTGCCGTACAAGCCCTTGTCGCCGGTGCCGTTGAGCGTCCACCACGCCACGAGCGACGGGTCCGTGCTCCCGTATCCTGTCCTGTTGCCCTCGTCTACGACCATGGCGACCTGCCCCGTGTCCGCGGAATTCGAGCAGGCATAATTGGTCTCGTCATTATAGTAAAGATAGCCCAATGTCGCCGTATAATTGGGAACGGTAAAATTGCACCAGACATACTGCGGCGACGTGCCGCCGAAGTAAAGTGCAGAGTCGTTCACAAGCACGAACATGGTCACATTGCCTGAACAGGCACTGCATTTGCCTAGTATAGCTCTTCTGTAGTTATATGATATATTCCACCCGCTTGAGTGCTCAAAGTCGTAGTAGAGCTTTTCCTTCACATCCAGATACATAAAGCCGTATGATCCTTGTTTTCCAGTAGTTGGGTTAATCGGGATTTGGTTGAAATAGTAGCAGAGCTTGTAGCGTTTAATCTGCTGGCTCTTTAGCCGTATGTCTTCGAACTGGTTTCGAAACTCCGTGTTTTTATCTGTCATCGTCTTTTCCGTATTTGTCAGCGGTTTTTCAACCCATCTGGTGGCGAACTTTGTTTCTGTCCAGTTCCCGCACTTCCCGCAGTCCTCGATGCTTATGCTGTATGGCTCGCAGGTCTCCTGCATGGTCCCGTTGCCGGTGATGTTTTCACTAAGGTTATCAGTAACGTTGTCAGCAATGCACCGCTGGGATTCGACTTCGCATGCCTTGCAGTTGGTGACTTCATGCTTGTATGTTTCCTCTTCCCACAGCTTTGCCTCGGCCTTGGTTATGTCTATGCTGGTCCTGTTCAGAAGCGGCTTCAGCGGGAAGCTGTCGTCCGAGTCCTGGTTGTTGCTTATGGTCATGTAGAAGCAGACGTGGTCCAGGTCCGGCTCCTCCTCGAACGCGACTGCGAAGTTTTCTGTCTGGTCGGGAACCGCAGTGGTCTGGGAGAAGAAAAACGCAGAGAAGAATATTATCAGGAGTGAAGAAAGCAATGCGACGGAAATCCTCGCACTGGACTTCATGTTTGTTTTTTTGTATTAGGCTTTATAAAACCATCAGTTTCTACTCGGTTTTGAGTAGATATGTTTAAACATTTTTATTTTTTGTTATAACATAGAAAAAATAATAAGATGGTCATGAAAAACAGAATAATCAGGTATGGCAGCCTGCCGCGTGGGATTTCAGAAACATATTAATCATTTTTGCACTAACTAATTATGCCTCTCTACTCGCACTCCAGGATAACGTGCTTCGAGAACTGCCCCTTCAGGTACAAGCTGAAGTACATAGACAAGGTCCGGCCTGAGATAGAGCAGACAGTGGAAGCCTTCATGGGAACCACGGTCCACGGCGCCATGGAGAAGCTCTACACGGACCTGAAGTTCCAGAAGCTCAACTCGCTCGAGGAGCTTCTGGCGTTCTACCGGGAGCAATGGGTCAAGAACTGGAACCCGGCCATACTGCTCGTCAGGAAGGAGTACACGCCCGAGAACTACATGCAGATGGGCGAGGCGTGCATAAGGAACTATTACCAGAAACATCACCCCTTCGACCAGGCCAAAACCATAGGCCTCGAGCAGAAGGTCATGCTGGAGCTTTCGGGCGACGGCCGCTACAGGCTCCAGGGATACATGGACAGGCTGGCGTGCACGCATGACGGAGCGTATGAGATACACGATTACAAGACCGGCTCTAGTTTGCCGCTGGTGCAGTACCTTCAGCAGGACAGGCAGCTGGCGCTTTACGCGCTCGCCGTCATGAAAAGCTACCCCAACGCAGAAAGGATAAGCCTGGTATGGCACTTCATGCCATTCAACCAGGAGATAAGGCTGCAGAAGACCGGGGAAGAGCTGGAGAAGCTGAGGCTGGAGACCATTGAGGCCATAAAGGCTATAGAGTCGGCGAAAAGCTACCGGACCAGCGTATCGAAGCTCTGCGACTGGTGCGAGTTCAGGGCCCAGTGCCCGGAATGGGCCCATCCCGCGAAGACAGAGGGCATGTCCCTGAAGGATTTCCTCATGGAGCCCGGGGTGAAGCTCGTGAACCGCTACGCGGAACTCACCGAGAAGAAGAGGGGGATGGAACTGGAGATGGAGAAGGTCAAGGAGTCGCTGGTGAAGCTGGCCAGGCGGGATGGCATAACAAACATAGCGGGCTCAGGCTACAACGCTAAAGTCTGGATGGCGGAAAAATTCAAATTCCCGGGCAAGGACGACGAAGGCAGGCAGGAGCTGGAGGATTTTCTGATCAAGGCCGGGCTGTGGAAGGACGCGGCGAGCCTGGACGTGTTCCAGCTTTCCAAGCTGGCCGAGGACTCAAAATGGCCCGAAGACATCCGGAAGGCTGTGCAAAGGTTCGCGAGGCTCGAGATGATAGAGAAGATTTACCTCAGGAAGAAGGACGCCGTGAGGGAGTAGCGCGCGCCGCCGCCCCCCGCCTGCGTGAAGGCTTATAAAATTTGGCTCCAATTCTGGTCATGTTCTCATACGCAGACGTGGCAAGGTATGGAAGAGGTCTTAAATACGCTGCAGCGGCTGCGCTGGTTTTGGCAGGCGGCTGTGCCAGAGGAAGGGCGCCGGCCCAGAGCTGGGGAAATATCGATAACGGTTATTACGCCCTGGAAACTAACGTTATAACCACAGGGGAAGATAAGGACGGCGACGGCTTTGGGGATGTCCAGATGACAATAACGCCCGTCACGAAAGACGGCGGGGAAGGCAAGCCGCTGAAGCCTGTGATTTTCGGCAGGATGCCCGAAAATCTGGACATGGAAAAGGTTACCGGCAACGGAATGGATATTATTTATACGCGCACAGAGGGCGGCAAATCCAGTGCATATATCATGCCATATCAAAAAGGGGGCACTTTCGGAGGCCCGGTTTTCCTGGCCTCGTTTGAAAGCGACCCCTGCGAATTCACCGCAGCGGACATAATGGGCGATGGTTTCCCTCTTGACATTTTCTTCTGCGCTGACAACGGAACCGACGTTAATGGCAACGGCTACAACGAGCATGACATGCTCTTTGTCCGCAACAGCGGAGGAGCATTTGGCAGGCCTGAAACCATAAGGACAGTTGACGGCCATCCTCTCATTGTGCTCCGGGAACCTAAAGGCGGGCCCGGTGATGAGATCATGTACGGCATCGCGGGCAGGCCGGATTATCCAATAACACGGCTACCGAACCTGGGCAATGGAAAATTCGGCCCTCCTCAGGCAGACTGGGGAACTCCACTGGACCGCCTTAAGGAGCGCATGAGGGAAAGGCAGCCTGTCATTGAAAAACCTGATAATCGGGCAAGTGAGATATAAGCGATGACATGGCACCACCTGTGAAAATGTTTCCACTTTTCCGGCGAATGTTTATAAGCCGCGTTCTTCAACACTACCAATGAAGTGCGGCTTTTGTGACAGGGAGACAGAGCATCTCGGCATAAGAATAAAGACCGTGTGGTGCGAGAATGGAAGTTCTAAGATGTGCAAGGACTGCTGCATCAAAAAGACCGGAAAGAAATGCCACTGGTGGGCCATGTGCTGGGACATGGCAGTCTGAATGCCTTCCGCTGCTTCTGAAAATAATACACTAAAAGAACGAAAAAATTCTGAACCCTGAAATTAACTTATTAAAAATGGAGAAGTACGTACTCCTGTTTATTTTCGGTGTCAGTTCCGGGCATTTTCAGGTTTTTACCTGTGCACGGCAACGTGCTCAGGAACCAGAAGGAGCCAGTCCTGCTCGACGCCCACTATGTCGCCGTTCTGCGCGATGACCGTCCTCTTCAGCCTCTCAACTGCCCTTTTGAGCTCTCCCAGGTCCTTCTCCCTCAGACCCTTTATCTTCAGGAAGACAACGTTGCCCTCCCTTACGAACCTGAGAACCCTCTCCGTCTCGTTGAAATCCGACAAGGTCTCTATCACTATGCCGATTTTGCCTTTGTCGCCGGCTGCCTTTGATACGGCAACTGCTGCACCGGCGCCGACGTCGACTTCTATGTACTCCTCCTTGCCGAACTCGTGGAAGTCTCCCCTTTGCGAAAGAGATTTCCTCAATTTATCCAGTACCATATTACCTCCATAATATTGTTGCATCGCTAATTTAAATATTATTCACTTCAGGGACTCGAGCTTCGAAACTGCGTCCCAGAGCAGCGTCCTCGTGTAGACAGAAAGGTTCGGGTCGGTTCCTATTTCATCAAGTATCGAGACCGCCTCGGCTATCTTCACGTTGTTGGCCTGCGGGTTCTTGAGAATCTTCATTGCCTCTTCCACAGATGACTTGACGTTTTTAGGTACGCCCCTGTCATTGATGATTGATGCGAGCAGTTCTACTACTTCCTGCTTGCCACCCAAGTCAAACACCCGCCTTGCTCAGCTTTTCCTTTAGGTCTTCCAGCTTCTGCTTAAGGCTTGCCTCGCTCTTGTCAACGCTCTTCATCCTGACCGTCAGCAGCTCCTTCTTTGACTCCAGGTCCTTTCTGGCCTCTGCGCGCTTGACCTTGATAAGCACCGGCCCGAGAATCCTGTAGACATCGTCCTCTCCGGGCTTCCTCAGCTCCTCGAGGGCCTTGCCCGTCTCAATCAGCTGGAGGTTTATGGCCTCGCGCTGGGTCATGACCATCTGGAGCTGCTGCTGTAACGTCTGCGCCTGCATTATAATCTGCTGCAAATCTTTGGAAACCATACCATCAGACGGACCTTATCTTCTTCACTACCTTGGGCCTGGACTTCTCAAGAATCCTGTACCCGCAGTATGGGCATATTATCTTCTTGGCGTCTTTGAGTTCCATATTGACCTGCTTTCCGCAATTAAGGCATTTGTACATAACACACATCCCCCGTAAGGTGAATATATTTATTTAGCCCGGCTTATAAGCTTTGCCTGCGAACTTGTGGCCGCATCTGCGGCACTGCCATATGCCCGACGACTGCCTCTTCACGGTCTTCTTCATGCAGTTCGGGCACACCGGCTTATCCTTCTTGAGATTCTCTATCTTCGAGAAGCTTTTGGTAATCTTCCTGCCGTATCGCGCCCCGAATTTTCCGGCAACGCCCATTTTCTTGGTTCTCATGCAAAACCTCCATGCCAGGTCAGTCTGCCATCTTCCTTATTTCTTTTCCTGTTTTTACAGAAAGGTCAAGCGCCTTCTCTATGAGCTCATACGCCAGCTCACCGCTGCCGCCCTTCTGGATGGCGCACACGTCGCCATCGTCCCTCGTGGTTATGGTCAGCCTTGCCGTGGATGCATTCTCCTCTTCACGGGAA
>Ga0315291_10010469_pt1 | contig 11338 bp, 11 predicted proteins | sample YL17G12_20_MG_FD_203070 | JGI IMG/M metagenome (GOLD analysis project Ga0315291, IMG submission 203070) | Sediment microbial communities from Yellowstone Lake, YNP, Wyoming, USA - YL17G12_20 | ecosystem: Environmental > Aquatic > Freshwater > Lake > Sediment | place: USA: Wyoming | collected...
GGTGGCTGTCTCGCACGAGGTGCCGGATCTGCTGGCGGAACGTCCCGCAGTTGGCGAAGAAGAGGGGCGCCTCCCAGCGGTACACGACGATCCCCGGGAGCTGAAGGGCGTCGGGGTACGTGTCGATGCTGTGCCAGCCAGGGAGACCGTCGACCCGGCCGAGCACGGCGCCGTGGGGCCACCAGTTGCGCCGGAAGAACAGCAGGATCGCCAGGATGACGGCGATGGCGATCCCCCACAGCACGCCGAAGAGCACGACGCCGGCGGTGGCGACCAGGGAGAGCGCGAGCGCGCTCTTGCGCACCTGGAAATAGCGGCGAAGGATGCCGAAGTTCATCAGTGAGATGGCTGCGACGATCACCACGGCGGCCAGCGTCGTCTGGGGCAGGTCGGCGAGCAGCGAGTTGAGGAACAGCAGGAGCACGACCACCAGCCCGGCGCCGACCAGACCGGTGACCTGGCTCTTGGCGCCCGACTGCTCGGCCACCGCCGTGCGCGAGCCGCTGGTCGATATGGCGAAGCCTTGGAAGAACCCGGCGGCGAGGTTCGCGGCGCCCAGGCCGATCATCTCCTGATCGGGCTCGACCTCGTCGCCGCGCCGCGCGGCGAAGCTCGTCGCCGTGGCGATGGTGTCGGTCAGCGACACGAGGGTGATGCCCACCGCGGCGATGAGCAGCGGCCCCACATCGCTGACGCTGGTCCAGGGGAAGGACGGCGTAGGCACGCCCTGGGGCAGCGCCCCCACCGTCTTCACGCCGTGCTCCGCCAGACCGACCACAGCCGAGACGATCGTCGCGCCCACGACCGCCACGACGACCGCCGGCACGCGGCGCGTGAACCGCGGCAGCACGAGCAGGACGAGGAGACAAGCGACGCCGACCGCGAGCGTCGTCGCGCTCGTCTGATCGAGGCCGGCGAAGAACGCGCGCACCTCGTCGATGAAGTTGTCGGCGTCGGTCGAGAAGCCGAACAGCTTGGGTAGCTGGCCGACGACGATGGTGATGCCGAGGCCGTTCATGTAGCCGACCTGGACCTCCTTCGAGAGCAGGTCGGCCACGAACCCGAGCTTGGCCAGCCCGAGCCCGATCAAGATGAGTCCCACGAACAAGGCCAGCATGCCGGCGAGGGCGATGGCGGTCGCAGGGTCGCCGCCGGCGAGCAGTGGCACGATAGCGGCGTAGATCAGCGGCGAGACCGAAGAGTCGGGCCCCAGGACCAGGATGCGCGAGGGGCCGAAGACGGCGTAGCCGACGAGGCAGGCGACGGTGGCGTAGAGGCCGGTGACGACTGGCAGGCCGGCCAGCTCGGCGTAGGCCATGCCCTGAGGCACGAGGATGGCCGCCAACACCACGCCGGCCACGATGTCGGCGCGCAGCCAGCGCCGTTCGTACGTGCGCGCGACGCGCACGCCCGGCACCCAGTGTTCGAAGCGTCTGGACTTGGCCGTGGTCATTTCCCCGTCGTGCGCACTACTCCCGTCGGCGTGCGGCGACATGCTCGTGGATCGTCCGGGAGACCGCGCTACTTGGCCTTGGCCGTCTTGAGGTCCTTCGCGAAGAAGTCGAGGGCGCGCTTGGTCTTCGTCTGCTGCTCGCCGTGGCGGTCGATGCCGCGCTCGATGAGGAAGTGGCGCACGTTGGTGAGGACCTCGAACAGGTCGCGCGGGGCGCTCTTCGTGGAAAGTTCGAGGATGCGGCTGCCGTCCGGGTAGAGCCACAGCTCGGCGACGAGCTTGTGAGCGAGCTCCTGCGGCGTGAAGGGCACCTTGATCACGAAGATCGGGCCGAGGACCGAGAGGTCGTCAAGCTCAAGACCTTCCGGGGCGTGGACCTTGTAGAAGGCGCGCTGGTCCTTGTTGAACACCTTGCGCACGGGGCCCTGCCCGAACGTGACCAGCTTCGCCTTGTCGGGATCGGTGACACCCTTGAATGAGGCCGAGCACACGAAGCCGCCGGGCATAGCGTCGACCTCGATGCCGAAGGTCGGCAAGACGCGCAGCTTGGCGGGGAGGTCTTTAGGCACGACCGGGCGCAGCTTCACCACAGAGTCGGCGCCCTTGCCCTGGATCCGGCGGGCACGGACCACGACGCCGGCCTGGTTGAGAGTGAGGTCGGGGGTGTCGAAGAAGGTGACGAGCCTGATCTGCCCGTCGAGCGGATCGATGCCGAGCGCGGTGATCGCCGCCCGATGGCTCTGCGCGGGGATCGTCAGCTTCAGCTCGACGCTCTTTGAGTCCTTGACGAGCTCCATCATCTCCGCGAACTGCTCGCTGACGAGCTCGGGCTCGGCTGCCTTGGGGGTCATCGCGCATCTCCTTTCGGTCGGCGCGCCGACGCTCGGCGCTCCGGTGGAGCCTCGCGCGGCTCATGGCATCGCGAAGCCCTTGTCGTAACCAGCAGGTAACCCTGTGCGAATCATGTCGTGTCACCGCAGCGTGCACAAGGGAGCGCCCGCAGGAGCGCGGGCCGGGTCAGCCTGCGGCGGATCAGCCGAAACGCTCGAGCAGCACGCCATGCCGCAGACCGCGATCGCTGACGGACAGGGCGTCCCGGCCGAGCTTGTCCATGACCGTGCGCACCACGCAGGCACCGGCGAGGATCACGTCCGCCCGCTTGGGCTGCAGCCCGACGATCTGCCGGCGCGCTTCCACGTCGTGGGCCCGGTAGAGCTCGATCTGGCGATCGACCGCGGCGCGGCTGAGGACCGCGCCTTGCACGACGTCTGGGTCGTAGGGCGCCAGGCCGAGCATCACGGCGGTCATGTTGGTGATCGCGCCGCCCATGCCGACGAGAGCGTCCGGGGACGGCACGCCGTCGAGGCGGCCGAACTCGCCGGCGATGGCCGCCAGCGCCTCGTCCAGCTGCTCCCGGGAGATGGGGCCGCCGAGCCCGAACTCCGTGGTGAGGCGTACGGCGCCGATGTTGAGGCTGAACTGCTCGTCCACTTCTGAGCCGCGGCCGAAGGTGAACTGCGTGCTGCCGCCACCGGTGTCGAAAACCACCAGGCGTCCCTCGGCTAGACCCAGCCCAGCCTTCACCGCCAGGTAGGCCAGCCGCCCCTCTTCCTCCCCGGGGATCACCTCGATGATGACGCCGCAGCGCTCCCGCGCGCAGGCGATGAAGTCATCGCTGTTCTGTGCGCTCCGCAGCCCCATGGTCCCGACGGCGACCAGCGCCGACGCGTGGTGTCGCTTCGCCTCGCAGGCCATGTCGGCGATCGCCTCGACGGTCCGCGCGATCGCCGCCGGCGCGATGTCGCCGGTCTCCGCAATGCCCTCCCCGAGGCGTGTGACCTCGGCGCGGTCGACGATCGTGGCCCACGAGCCGTCCTCACGACGCTCCCCGATGTGGAACTTGACCGAGTTGGTCCCGACGTCGATGACCGCGTAGACCGGCACGCCAGCCACCTCAGCCTTCCATGCCGACGGCGGCCTTGAGCCAGCGCGGGTAGCTGGTGTTGGCATGACCGGAGAGGCCCAGCTCTCGCACGGTGGCGATCACGCGCTCGGCGTCTGTCGCTTCGATGGCCAGCGTCCGCACCTTCCTTCCCTCGGCGACCACCTCGGTCACCTCGGACATGCACTCGTTGACCGTGTAGTGCAGGCGGCGCTTGTGGACCGCGACCGCGCACACGCCGCGCTCCGGGGCCGCAAGCACCGCCAGGAACTCATCGAGCGAGAAGGCGGCCGTCCCGGGGGGCGGTGCGGTCACGCCAAGCGCCGCGCAGACCTTGTCCGCCTCGCCCCGCGGAAGCGGGAACGTCTCCTTCGTGGCGGGCCTCCACTGCTCGAGGCCGGCTTCGCTGACGTGCTCGAGATGCTTGACGTCCATCAGGCCGGCGCGGATCTTCACGGCGGCGTCCGCGCCCGGCGACAGCAGGTAGATCTCGTCGCTCTCCTGGACCAGCTCGGGCTCGAGGGCGGCAAACGTCGCGTCGGCTGCCCCGAACTCCTCGCCGAACGTGCGCCACTCCCAGCGCGGAACGATCGTGTCCATGGTAGGGCCTCCTTTCGAGACGTGTGACCCGTTGGTAACACAGAGCGCAGATGATGTCTGGTCGCGTCCCCGAACGCAGGGGTCTCGTCACGAGGTGGGCGTGCGAGATCGCCGCCGGGAGCGCGCGGATCAGGGTGCGGGCTTCTGTTGGGTCTCCGCTTCGCGAGAGGCGCGCTTCGCGTCAGCGTCGGCGTTCAGTTCTTCTTGGTCGGCGGCCACGAACATGGAGGTCACCGTAGCCGTGAGGAAGGAGATGAAGGCCACGCCGACCACGATCACCACGGAGCCCACCACGCGGCCCCAGGCGGTGTGCGGCACCATGTCGCCGTACCCCACCGTGGCCAACGTGACGATGGCCCACCATATGCCGTCCCCCACGGTGGCGAAGTCCTGGCGATCGCCCTACCCGCCCTGCGCCGGATGCGGCCTTCCACCCCCACTCTGGGTCTGGCTTGTCGCTGGTTCATCACGGTCTTCCTTTGTCCGCGGCCCTACTGCAGGACGTTGACGGCGCGGGCGATCACGAGGCCCAAGAGGACCAGCGAGATGGTCGACTGGGCCATCATGGCGATCTTGTTCCAAGGGCGCAGCGGCATGACGTCGGTGGGGCTGAAAGCGGTGGCGCTCGTGAAGCCGAGGTACATGTAGTCGATGAAACGCGGCCGCCAGTCCGCTGGGGCGAGCTCCGGCGAGAGCTGCTGCGGGAAGGCGAAGTCGGGGTGGGCCGGCAGCCCGTGGGCACGTACAGCCGGCCCGCCGCTGTCGAGCTCCCAGTAGAGGAGGCCGAAGGCGATGCAGTTGGTGAGCCACACGATGCCGCCGGCGGCCAGCAGCGCCCCAGCGGAGCTCGTGGCGGGTCCGCCCTGGACGAGCTCCACGATGAGCTGGGCCGTGCACCACAGGGTCGTGGCGACCAGCAGCGCGATCAGCGTGACGGAGAGCGCGCGCACCGGCCGCGAGCGCCGGTCGATCTTGCCCGGATCGCCGATGATCACGGCCACGAGCAGGAGGGCTTCGACGAGCGGCACTCCCCAGCGCGGGCGCGCGATGAGGCTATGCGGGAGCAGCAGCGTCAGGACGATGACGGCCAAAACCGCGACCGCCATCGGCCAGCGGGCCTCGCCGACCACGCGCTGTTCGCGCACCTCTGTGGGCTGCGTCTCGTCCATGTCGGTGCTCCGCCGTCTCAGATGAAGGAGGACAGCAGCCGCATGAACGAGTTGCGGAAGCGCGCGGTCAAGCTCAGCTGGTCGAGATCGGCAAAGGTGACCTCTTGCGAGTTCGCGATGTCCTCCTCGGACAGCTGCTCCTGGCGGCGCGCGATCCCTTCGTCGTACATCCAGAGCATGAGCTCAGTGTGGAGACGCAGGCTGCGGATGTCCATGACGCTCTTCTCAGCGGCCCCTGCGCCGCGAGCGGCGGTTCATGCCGGCCAGCGAGACCGGCGAGAGCGGCCGCCCGAAGGGATCGATGAACACGGAGACCAGCTCGCCCCTGGTCGGGAGGCTGCCCTCGAGCATGTCGACCGTGTACGTGAGCTTGTCCCCCTGGAGCACCGGGTCCTTGAGGACCACGATGGCGTCCTCGGGGGTCTCGTCGCCGGCCTCGACGAAGGAGATCACGGCGTTCGGCGGGTCGTCGGCGAAGCTGTTCTCGCCCTTGCCCCACTCGTCCACGAACTGCTGCGTGGTGAGGTGCCCGACCACGCGCTGCGGGCGGTCGGAGAAGTACAGAGTGGCGGGCGAGAGACCGTGGAACGTCACGCGGTCGCCGTCGGTGGTCAGCTCGCGGGCCGTCTGCGCGAACAGCGCCTCGATGTCTTCAAGCGTCTTCTCGATGTCGTCGCTCATGGGGTTTCCCTTCTGTCTCAGCCGGCCGCTTGCTCGGCGTCGGCGACGCCGGTGACCGAATGGTGACCCTTGCATTCTGCTCACCGACGTGGCGGAGTCAAACCTTGGGGCGGGGTGGCATCGCCACCCCGCCCCCGGCGTGCGGACACTCCGTCCGCTACGCGGCTTCGCCTACTGCCGCGCCATGTGCGCGCGCAGCTCGGCCTCCGGGTCGTGGATCAGCTCGCCGCTCACGTCCACGGTGACCTTGTGCAGCGTGCCGGTGAACTTGAACGGGCTGGGGTAGTCCGGCGTGACCGGCGAACCCGGGTTGGCGCCGCAGGTCAAGGCGCCGGGGTTGAGCGCGAACGGCGTCGTCACCGGAGCTTCGGCGTTGGCCACGAGCGCGCCGTCGACGTAGAGCTGCAGCCGGCCCGGTGTTCCCTTGCCGTGAGCCATGTCCGGCTGGCCTGTGGGCTCGAACTCGAAGCGGAGCTCGTGCTCGCCGGCCGGCAGCGGCTCCGGCGTCGTCACGCTGTAGAGGCCCCTGCCCACGTAGTTGTGGACGTAGTGGAGCTTGCCACCCTTGACGTACAGGGAGTAGCCGCCTGCAGCGGTGCCCTGGCAGAGCAGTACGCCCTCCGCGCCACTCTCGGGGATCTCGACGCTGGCGGTGATGCTGTGCGGACGGTTGAGGACGCGTGGCCCGGCGAAGAACGGGACCGACTGCGTGCCCGGCATGTAGGTGTAGCTGTCGCGGGGCGCGGCCACCAGAGGCTTCTCCGCGATCATCCGCGCCAGGCCGCTGCCGTCGATGGGCATGACGTCGTACTTGCCGGCCTCCACGTACCACGTCGCGATGAGCGCGATGAGCTTGTCGCGGTTCCCCGCCGCGACGTCGTGGTTCTCGGCGAAGTCCCCGTCGATGTGGTACAGCTCCCAGCCCTTGGCGTCGAGCTCCGAGAGCTTCTCCGCGGAGATCGGCTGCCCGAAGGGGATGCCGGCTTCGGTGAACGAGGGGCCCGGCCAGGGGCAGACCGCGCGCCAGCCGTCGTGGTAGACGGCGCGGTGACCGAGCATCTCGAAGTACTGCGTGTGGTGGCGGGTAGCCGCGGCGGCGTCGTCAAGAGTGTGCGCGAAGCTGACGCCCTGGATCGGCGACTGGGTGACGCCTTTGATCGAGGCGGGGGGCTCCAGGTCGAGCAGATCCAGCACGGTCGGCACCATGTCGACGATGTGCGCGTACTGCGTGCGCACCTCACCCTTCGCTTTGATGCCCGCCGGCCAGGACACGATGAAGGGATCGCAGGCGCCGCCCCGGTAGGTCTCGCGCTTCCAGCGACGGAAGGGCGTGTTGCCCGCCCAGGTCCAGCCCCACGGGTAGTGGTTGAAGTGGTCGGGCCCGCCGATCTCGTCGATCACCTTGAGGCTGTCCTCGAGAGGCTCCTGGGCGTTGTTGAAGAACTGCGCCTCGTTGGTGGTCCCGGTGGGACCGCCCTCGGCGCTGGCGCCGTTGTCCGAGATCACCATGACGATGGTGCTGTCCAGCTCGCCCCGGGCACGCAGGAAGTCGAGCAGCCGCCCGAGATGGTGGTCCGTATGACTGAGGAAGCCGGCGAAGACCTCCATCATCCGGCTGTAGAGCTTGCGCGCCTCGGGAGGCAGCGAATTCCAGTCGGGGACGTCGGGGTCGTGGCGGGAGAGCTCGGTGTCCCCGGGGACGATGCCCAGCTCCTTCTGCCGGGAGAAGGTCTTCTCGCGGTAGGCGTCCCAGCCGTCGTCGAACTGGCCGGCGTACTTGTCGGCCCATTCCTTGGGGACGTGATGGGGTGCGTGCGTGGCGCCGAAGCAGAGGTGCAGGTAGAAGGGCTTGTCGGGGTCGATCTGCCTGGCGTCGGTGATGAACTCGATCGACTTGTCGACCAGGTCGGGGGTGAGGTGATAGCCCTCTTCGGGCGTCGCTGGCGGTTCGACCTGGTGGTTGTCGTAGACGAGGTCGGGATACCACTGGCTGGTGTCGCCGCCGAGGAAGCCGTAGAACCGCTCGAAGCCGCGCGCCAGCGGCCAGCGGCCGTATGGTCCCGCGGCCGTCTCGTGGTTGCTCGGCGTCAGGTGCCACTTGCCGACCATGTACGTGTTGTAGCCGCGCTCGAGCAGCATCTCCGAGAGGTAGCCGTTCTCGAGGGGGATGACGCCGTTGTAGCCGGGGTAGCCCGAGGCGAGCTCGGTGATGCAGGCCATGCCGTTGCTGTGATGGTTGCGGCCGGTGACGATGCAGGAGCGGCTCGGCGAGCACAGCGCCGTCGTGTGCATGTTGTTATAGCGCAGGCCGCCCGCGGCGAGAGCGTCGAAGTTCGGCGTCGCGATGGGGCTGCCGTAGCAGCCCAAGTTGCCGAACCCGGTGTCGTCGAGGACGACGAACAGCACGTTGGGGGCGTCCTTCGGGGCGTGGGTGAGCGCCGGCCAGGCCGGGCTCGACTCGTCGGTGGTGCGGCCTATCACCCCCGGGAAGGCCGTACCTTCTGAATACTCGACTATCGCCATCACGACCTCCGCTCTTGTGGGGATCCGTCTCGTGCGCCGGGCGCGCGCGTGGTGTTCCGACCGCGCGTTGTTCTACTCCGCAGCGTTACCGGATGCTAACGTACTCGCTCACGGCTGGCACGCGTTGGATGCGTGGAGCAGGCGCGGCGCCTTGCGACTGACCTTGCACCCCCGGTCGCGTCGAAGGTGCCGGCCGCTGTCCGGCGGCTGCTCCCGATCGCTGCGGGCATGAAGAGGCCGCCTTCGCCGATGGAAGCGCGCTGTCGGCGAAGGCGGCCTGTCACGGTGAGACGTGACGTGCCGGCGGGGGGTGCCGGCCGGCGTGTCTACTCGCTCGGCCTCGCCATGACGAGGCCGATGATCACGAAGACGTAGAGGGTGATCAGGAGGATCGACCAGATCGGGTAGACCGGGAGCCAGAAGAACTCGGAGATGACGGCGAGGCTCACGGCGAGCACGCCGACCCACCTGCCCCACGCTTTCATGCTCAGGACGGCCGCGCCTGCCAGGACCAGGATCACGCCGACGATGAAGTACCACCACGCGAGCGCGGTGAGATCGACGAAGTAGTAGGCATTGAAGCCCCGCACGATCCACTCATCATTGAAGAAGCCGATGAAGCCGGAGATCGCCTTGAAGCCACCGACGATCAGCATCAGGACGCCGCCCACCGCGGCCCAACTTTGCCACCTACTGTCCATTACTCCTCCTCGATCTCTGTCTGCGGACACCCCCGCGCTCCCAGGCGAAGGTCATTGTGATGCGGAGCATATCCTAGTCGGGATTCGGAGGTCACAGCCCTTACGATCCCGACTAGTCTCAACTCAGGCGCCCGGTGCCGCCAGGCAGTGTGGCGAGCAGGGTCGCGAGGAAGGACGGGACTCATTGTGCGAGAAGCTTCTCAGCTGCGTTCTGCTGGCGGACCGCCACCACGGTCTCACAGAAGGTGTGCGTGGGCTGCTCGAGACGACGTTCGGAACGGTGGTCATGGTCGCCGATGAGGCGTCGCTGCTTGAGGGAGCGAGCCGGCTGCGGCCCGACGTGGCGGTCGTGGACCTGTCGCTGGCTCGGGACAGCAGTCTGGGCTGGCTGCGAGCGCTTCGGCAGCGTTGTCCCGAGCTCAAGGCGATCGTCCTCAGCGTCCACGACGAGGAGAGCGTGCGCCGGGCGGCGATGGAAGCCGGCGCCGACGCCTTCGTGCTCAAGCGGGCGCTCGCGACCGACCTGCTGCCCGCCGTCGCGCTCGTCAGTGGAGACCCGGCGTGACTCTGGCCGAGGCCCGACCAGCCGATCGGAGGTATAGAGTATGACCGTGCCCCGTTTCGCTGACTTCGAGATCGCCGTGCTGCCCACCGCCGAGCTCGGCGAGGGGCCGCGCTGGGACGCGGCGACGCAGACCCTGCTCTGGGTCGACATCCCGGCGAAGCTCGTGCAGCGCTACGATCCCGCGGCGGGAACGAACACGACGCAGCAGGTCGCCGACCTCGTCAGTCTCGCGCTGCCGCGTCTGCGGGACGGCGTCGTGATCGGGCTTCCAGATGGCCTGCACTTCCTCAACGGAAAGCAGTCCATCGGGCTCGTGGCCATCGAGTCCGAGCGCTCCGACACGCGCACCAACGACGGCGCCTGCGACGCGGCCGGGCGCCTGTGGGTGGGCACGATGGCGCTCGACGAGCGCTCGCCGGTGGCGGGGCTCTACAGGGTCGACGCCGACCACAGCGTGACGACCGTCCTCACCGGGACCACGATCTCGAACGGCCTCGGCTGGAGCCCTTCGGGGACGCGCTTCTACTTCATCGACAGTCCGACGCAGCGCATCGACGTCTTCGACTTCGACCCCGAGACCGGCGCCCTCGAGAACCGGCGGCCGCTGGCCGCCGTCGAGGTCGAGGGCGCCGTCCCCGACGGCATGAACGTCGACGCCGAGGGCGGCGTCTGGGTCGCCCTGCACGGAGGCTGGGGCCTCAACCGCTACTCGCCCGCCGGCGAGCTCGTCGCTGAGGTGCGACTGCCCGTGGCCAAGATCACGAGCTGCTGCTTCGGGGGACCGGAGCTACGCGACCTGTACGTGACCACTCGGCGGGAAGGCCTCAGCGACGCCGAGGTGGCCCAGCAGCCGCTGGCCGGGGCGCTGCTGCGCCTGGATGTCGGCGTGACTGGCCTGCCGACGCACCCGTTCGCCGGTTGAGCGCAGAAAGGTGAGATGACCATGAGACTCAAAGGCAAAGCAGCACTTGTGACCGGCAGCTCGAGCGGCATCGGAGAGGCGATCGCCCTGCGCTTCGCGCGCGAGGGCGCCGACGTGGCCGTGCACTACCACCACGGCGCCGACAGCGCGCGCGCGGTGACGGCCGCGATCGAGAAGCTCGGCCGGAAGGCGGTCGCGCTGGGCGCCAACGTCGGCGAGGCGCAGGCGGCCGAGGGTCTCGTGCGCGACGCGCACGACGCGCTCGGCCGCCTCGACATCCTCGTGAACAACGCCGGCGTCGAGGTGCGCGAGCCCTTCGTCGAGGTCAGCGAGCAGCACTACGACCTGGTCCTCGGGGTCAACCTCAAGGGCGCGTTCTTCGCCGCGCAGGCCGCCGCCAAGCTGATGATCGCCGCCGGCGGCGGCGGGCGCATCGTCAACGTGTCCTCGGTCCACGAGGACATCGCCTTCCTCGAGTACACCACCTACGCGGCCTCCAAGGGCGGCATGCGCATGTTCACGCGCACCGTCTGCCAGGAGCTGGCGCCGCACGGCATCACCGTCAACGACATCGCCCCGGGCGCCATCGCCACCCCGATCAACAAGCGCACCCTGGGCGATGGGGAGCTTCTTCACGCCTTGCAGGACGTGATCCCCGCGGGCCGCCTCGGCGACCCGGACGAGGTCGCGAGCGTGGCCGTCTTCCTCGCCTCAGATGAGGCGGCGTACGTGACCGGCAGCACCTACTACATCGACGGCGGCATGTCCCGCTGGAACAAGGG
>Ga0315291_10010470_pt1 | contig 11336 bp, 10 predicted proteins | sample YL17G12_20_MG_FD_203070 | JGI IMG/M metagenome (GOLD analysis project Ga0315291, IMG submission 203070) | Sediment microbial communities from Yellowstone Lake, YNP, Wyoming, USA - YL17G12_20 | ecosystem: Environmental > Aquatic > Freshwater > Lake > Sediment | place: USA: Wyoming | collected...
ACGGCTGAACCTGCGGGAAAGATGGGAGGCAAGGATCAGAAACTGGGTTCTTCAACCGTTGAGGGCGAAGAGGGAAGTGGGATATTCCATTCCTTTGTCCAGGGGTCATTTTCCGTGATCACCCCGGTGTTTAACCTTCAGGTGATGGATGCTGATGATCCCAACCGCATTGTCCGGACCATCACACCCCCCGGAGGCCTTGATTCTACGTTATGGACGGGATCCGATCCCCGTCCCTGGAAAGAAAAATTCTACGAAGGCCAGCGAAATTACTATTTTGTTATCAACACCCAGGCGCTCAGTTCCTATACCATTGAAATCCGGGTTCCGGCGGATTATATTGGAAAATACTAATTTTAAAAAGAGAATTGAGAATATTGTTTTTGAAAAAACAGCACTGAGCTCAGTCGATCTTTCTCTTGCCCATGGATTCAATATAAACGATCTCTTTGCCGACTTCAACAACACCTTTCCTGTCTTCCGGAATGGGAATTTCAAAATTGGTAAATTCTTTCATGTCCATCAGTTGTGCAGTATTGCCTACTATGGAGATTACCTGGCCACTCTTGCGCTCAACAACAGGAATATATGCCTTTGCCGATACTGGTTGAACGATAGATCGCTTCACCCCGTCAAAGATGCCCACAGCATCGATCCGTGCCTTTGCGGCACCATGTTTTCCCGGCTTTGATGTGGCAATACCGAGCACCCTGCATGGCTCGTCTTCGATAACAACATAACGTCCCTCTTTGATTTTTCCTATTTCGGTCTGCTCTTTCATTTCATGTACACCTTTAATAACCACATATCGTAAACGCGGTAGTAATTTATCTCCATTGCATTACATAAATACAGCGTGTTGATAGGGGGATGTCTTAAAGTCTATGCAGTTCCTTTCTGCATGTAACCAGATGGCAGAGCTTGTCGAAGAGAGCATCCGTGATCTTGTAGGAAATCCTGACGGTGGTAAGACCGTAAAGATGGGCGCCGATCTCACGCCAACAAAAAAGATAGATCAAGTGGCAGAGGATTGCATTGTTTCCTACTTACAGGAGCACCCCCTTTGCTCTCTCCTGGTCAGTGAAGAGGCCGGTAAGATGGAGTTTGATGGAGATGGGGGGACCATCTTTCTCGATCCTGTTGACGGCACGTTCAATGCCGTGGCCGGGATACCCTTCTATGCACTCTCCATTGCATACGCAGAGAAGGGAGTGACGCGTCAGGCGTTTGTTCGCAACCTTGCGAGTGGCGAAACGTTCACGGCAATAAAAGGGAAATTTGCGCGATGCGATGATAAACCCATAAAAGTATCAAATGTTTCCCAGCTGGATGAATGTGCGATGAGTGTATACGGGAGAAAATTTGATCCCACGCGTATGATGCAGCTCGGACAAAAGATACGACGATGGCGACTGTTAGGAGCATCTGCACTGGAACTCTGTTACATCGGGTGCGGAAGAGTTGACGGGTTTATCGATCTGCGAGGGACGCTCAGAGTAACTGATGCTGCAGCAGGGATGCTCATCTGTACCGAAGCTGGTGGGAAAGTTACGGACCTCGACGGCAAATCGATACGTTTTCCGAATGAGGTAACGATCGGGCGATGTCTTGTGGCCACAAATGGGGTGCTGCACCACAAGGTGATCGAGTACCTGCGGTGATTGCCATGAGGATACTGCTTGTTTCACGGATTGACAATCGGGATGCCCTTGTTTTTGCTGAAAAAATTAAAACGGTGCTTGAAAAAGAAGGATCTGAGGTAGCATTCGATTCTGATACTGCCAAATCTCTGGGTATAACTGGCTGCTCTCTGGCAGATTCGAATGCAGATGCCGTAATAGTTATCGGAGGCGATGGGACCATCCTCCGCACGATCCAGCAGATGGACCGCCCGATTCCGGTTCTGGGCATCAACTGGGGCGAGGTTGGTTTTCTTGCGGATCTTGAACCGTTTGAGGCGCTGGAATTTGTACAAAAACTCGTGGGTGGATTTTCTGTTGAGGAACGGATGAGAATCACGCTATCCAACGATAGCACCTGTCTTGGAAATGCCTTAAACGAAGCATTAATCGTGACTTCCCGCCCTGCAAAAATGCTGAAGTTCTCCATCATTGTTGATGGTGCTACTACTGAGCAGTTCCGCGCTGATGGTCTTTTAATCAGCACTCCAACCGGTTCCACCGCATATGCAATGAGTGCAGGAGGACCCATTGTCGACCCGCGAATACAGGGATTTTTACTTGTCCCCCTCGCTCCCTACCTGCTATCATCCCGTCCTCACCTCATCAGCAGTGATCGTCACCTTGAAGTCAAGCTGGAGAGTTCAAAACCTGCCAACCTTGTTATTGATGGCCAGAAGACGATTGATCTGGGAACCTCAATGACGATAGCAGTGAAAAGATCTGAACACCCGGCACTGTTTGTTGACGTCAAACGTAATTTCTTTGAAAAGGTGGATAATAAACTCCGAAAGCTCTGAACTGCAACAAATCTCTTTTTTCCGATTTTGCTGGCAATCAGCGATAGTTGGTTTGGGAAGCATGACATATTCTTTTTTTAGGGTATTCATATCGATGAAAATATCGACTAAAAAAAATTCACCGTGATACGATCATTTTCAAGACTCTTTCAGGATTTTCAAAATAAAAGACTTATCTTGAAAGCCGTTCTACTACTTGACAGGTGGTCCCGTGCAGGTTTCCATGAAACTCGAGATGAAGGATTCTCCCGGTCAGCTGGTTGCTGCTCTCAAACCCATATCCGATGTTGGGGGAAATATCATTGCGGTAATTCACCAGCGTGAACCCGATCTTGATGATGATACCCTGAACGTGCAGATTGTGCTCGAGTTGCCGGAAGGGCGCCGGGAAAAGCTCGTTGCCCTTCTCATCGAACAGGGAGTGCGAATACAGCGGATTGATGAGGAACGCCTTCTCTATAAACGGACGGTGATTATGATCGGGCATCTTATGCACACCGATCTTTCTGACACGGTTGACCAGATCGATTCTACCGGTTTTGCCGAAGTCTGCGAACTTGCGATGAGCATGCCGGCCGTGAACGAGCGATCCAGCTCACGTATAACCATAAAAGCGGTGAGCAAGGGTGATATGGAGGCAGCTCTTGCAATTCTCCGCCGCGTTTCACACCAGAAGTCCCTGCTCCTTATCGAACCACTTGAGGAGATTGCATGATGAGAGTGGCACTGGTCGGGCTGGGTTCGGTGGGCAGGGGAGTCGCCGGCTTGATTGCAAAAAAAAAGAATCTCGGGATTACCATAACCGGAATTGCCGATTCTCAAAGCGGGTGCATGGATCCTGACGGGCTTGACATCGCAAGCCTGCTGGCGAGTAAAACCAGGAAAGGCTACTGTGGTGATCAGAAAATTTCTGCTTCTGATGTGATCAGGAAGGCGGATTACGATACACTTATAGAAGTGACCCCCACCAACGCTCTTACGGGCGAACCCGCCATTGGATATATCAAAGCAGCTCTTCTTCGGAAGAAACATGTCGTCACGTCAAATAAGGGGCCGATTGCCCTTGCCTACAAGGAACTCCACGCGCTTGCGGTAAAGAAGGGGGTGGCCCTGCGGTATGAAGCAACCGTTGCGGGTGCAATTCCCATCATGCACACTCTGGAGCACGGGCTTGCCGGCAATGAGATCCTTGCCCTCTATGGTGTGCTCAACGGCACCTGTAATTATATTCTCACCCGTATGGCGGCAGAGGGACTTACCTATGAGCAGGCATTGATGGAAGCCCGTGAGATGGGGTATGCCGAAGCTGATCCAACCTATGATGTTCAGGGAATAGATGCAGCCATCAAGCTCGTGATTCTTGCAAATACTATCTGGGGTAATGGTATACGGTTAAACGATATCGACTGTACGGGTATTGATCTGCTGACACCTGATGCATTACGGTTAGCCGAGGATGAAGGGTGTACCATCCGCCTGATTGCCGAAGCGATTCCCCGCAAACACATCCTCCGGGTATCACCTCGTATCATTGAAAAGAATCACCCGCTTGTTGTTGATGGCACGCTGAACGCACTTACCCTGGAAACGGATATGGCAAAGGAGATTACCCTGATCGGCAGGGGAGCCGGGTCGACAGAGACGGCAAGTGCCATTATCGGTGACCTGCTATTCATCAAAGACTGCTATGTCCAGCGTGCTTGAGCGCCGGCGCGAGTATCTGCGCCTGATGCGGCAGTTCACTCTCGATAACGGTTTTTTTACCGTCACCGATATCCAGCACGCAACCAATATTCCCCGCAGCACCGCACAGGACTGGGTGAACCGGCTGCTCATGGAGGGGTGTGTTCTTGTACGCGAGGAAAAACGCGGGCGAAGTGCAGCACACTATGTTGCGATCAGTGCAATGCCCTCGAGTGCCTGCCGCCGGATCTTCACGACCATTGATGGTGACCGTGTCGAGATTTATCATGACTGCATGAGCGGGGCCTGTGCAGCCTTCTGCGGGTATCATCATGCACTGGCTGGAGGTGTGCTGCTCAGCGTGGAGCGTGACGGGACACTGCTGAGGGAAAGTGCCCGGATCGGCATGCGCGTGGTTCCCGTGGGGCTCTCCCCGCTCCCCGCCGTAGGTGTCACCGGGATTGAGCGGGATGGAAATACCGTGATCCAGCACATCCGTTGCATCGGGGGCCCGGCATATTCGTTGTCCGATATGATGGCGCGTGCGGAGGGGGTGTTACAGGTTGAGACCCGGCAAGCCGGGCCGATTGTGGAAGGCAATGTCCGGACCCAGGCCCTGTTGCATGTAACCATTGGCATTGATGATACCGATTCAAAAGCAGGCGGTGCAACGTTCGCCCTTGCGCTGGCCCTTCTTTCGTATGTGACGCGGATCAAAGGTGTTCTCCCCATCAGCCACCATGTTGCGATGCTGAACCAGGATGTTTTTGCAAAAACAGCTGGCAACTCGGCGAGTTTTATTGAAGTGGCAGTTACCCCGGAAAGTTATGCTGACCTTGAAGGAAAGACATTACGGTTTGTGGCGGATGAATCTCTTTCCCATGAATGGGGGATAGCGATTCGGTCTGGACTCCAGATCCCTGATGGGCTGAGAGACTACGGAAGACTGGTCCGGGAACGGGTGATCACCCGGGCGTTTGCGGAAGCAACGGCCGAGCGGTTCGGCATCATGCTTCACGGGGGCAATGGCGTTATCGGTGCTCTTGGGGCGGTTGCCCTTGCCGGGTTGCCACATGAAATCCTGCTGGACCCGACACGGGAGATTCTTACGTGATTGTGCCTGCAGGTATACTTTTGATAAAGAGACAATACCCCCCCTTTCAGTACATATGGAATAACCTTGCGTGCAAGAACACCAGATTATTTCTTATATCGTTCATTTTTTTCCGTGAACCCGCCGCTGGTTCATCATGGTTTTTTTCCGGCACAACGAGAAGCCATTTCCCGAGAGGCAGGAACCTGTTAGTCCCCTGAATACCGAACCATTCTGCGGTATCTGCCCGCTCCCCGTTTTCTGTCGGGACAATGAGATTTTTGCAGTTCAGTTTTCATTCCCGGCCTTGATGAGGGGCCGTATTTCCCTCTGTCGTGCAGGCGAACCTGGAGCGTCAGCACAAACCTGAATCAGTTCACTGATCCTGTTTCCCTGTTTAACAACAAAATCAACCTCTTCCTGCTCCACATTTTTCCAAAAAAAGAGTTCAGTACCCCCAACGAGTGCCCTCCTTTTTTATTCAACAGCTACGAGATTTTCAAGAAGCCGCCCGCGGTTTTTTAAGAACTAAAAGGCTTTTGCGGTGATAAATCCATTATCGATGCAGTATATTTTTTTGGCTTTTCTCCGATTTTAGGAAATTAAGTCATATAAATAAGTTCTCTCATTATCAAGGACTATAAACATTTTAGTTTCCAATCACGGGTTCATCATTGGATGAGATTTTTTAGTCCCTGGATAGCACAAAAGTCGATAAACCTTTTACGCGTATTGTAATCCCAAGAGGGTGCCTGAGCGGCGGGGACAAAAGTCCCCGAGAGCGGTCATCAAGCGATACATGTTCTTTCATTTCTCATTTTAGCGAAGTCAAATGTTGGTACCTATCTTCGCCACTTTCACATAGCTGACGCTGATTCTTGGCACAAACCCGATTCGCCAGTTAGCAATTACCAGTAGTCCGGGGGTTTCAAAGAACCAAACTTTTGGATAAAATCGCCCAAAATTGGCTGCAATTCTGATGAAAAGTTGGAAATAATTTTGATCCCGTACCCAAACAAGGGGTAAACGATCGTAAGTGTCAAATTCGTGAGATAATTTTTGAGGACTTTCAGATTTTTCACGATGGGATTTTTGCAGAAAAATTGTGTCAAACTGACCAGTACTTTTGTGAGGAAAACGATCAAAACAAAGCCAATAACCGCATGTTTCGACCAGTGCCGGATAGGCCGCATTTCAGCCCCTTCCTTCAGATCCCGGATAAATTTCTCTGCAAGGTCACGGTTCTTGTAGGCTTCCAGGATTTTATCCGGTTTGTCATCGATACTGGATTCGAGAATGAAGAACCCTTCAAGACCGGTCACGTAGGGGTTAGGGATTTCCCCGAGCGTTTTCTGGAGATGTCCCCGGGCAATAATCCAGCCTTTCGGAGCGATATACTGGCCGAGGTCTTTTCCTCGTTCAACCTTCTTTGAGAGTTTCACTCCTTTCTCCAGCTCTCTCTCAAATTTCTCAGCCTTCTTCGACAACTGGTCGCGTTCCAGATTCTCGGAGAAAAATACATACCGGATCTCCTCGCCAGTTTGATTTTTTACACAGGAATATGCTCGATTGTTCGATACAAATAAAACCCGTTTTTCTTTCTCAGCATTGAAGATAGCTATCTCTTTCCGGTAAGGTCCTTTCTTCTTGGCTTTCAGCGTCAGATAATGGAATTCCAGTTTGCGTATTCTTTGTTTGTTCTCCAGAGTGTTCCCGCCGCAGTCAAACACCAGGAGACTCGCCTTCGGCAGTACTTTTGAACACAACCGGATCAGGGATCTCATATGCACTTTGTCCTGAACATTTCCTTTCTGGATTGTCAGCATCGTCGGGATATTGTTCAGTCCGACACTGATCCCGAACGTGAACTGGAGCTTGCCCGGCTGGTTATCCCGGGAATATCCGCGTTTCCCCAAAGGGCAGTGAGTTCCTTCAAAATAACTCGAACTGAAGTCCATGAACTGAGTGGGATCAACGAGATTCTGCTGCTTGATCCAATGCTGGAATCTTTCAACGATAACCGGCTTGTTCTCTCCGAGTCGCTCCATGACCCGATACAAACTCCGGTCTGAAATCCTGTCCTCGAACCCGAATATCTCTAGAAGTTCACCCGGGGTAAAATCCAGCAACTTGTTGATTGATACCGATTGATTCAGCTTGTTGCTGATGAGCAGTTTTACAGCGGGTATGAATGATCTGCTCCGACCACCGATATTCCCAAGTACCGATTCGAAAAAATTTGTTTCCGAATCGATTTTATCGATCAACGCTATATTTCCTAATGAGAAGGTTATGTTTTTTGGCATAAATTTAGTTAAACATTACCTTCTCATGCTTCTTCTGGCGAAGTCAGGTTGGTATACCAAGATCGCTATATCGAACTGTTTTTTTCATGTTATACTATGTTTTTCATGTCTTTCAAGTCAAACCTTTTTATCCAATTACGAAAATTTTGGCTGAAATTGTGTCATGTGATTACCTTGTTTATGAAGCGTATCAGGTAAATTACTACAAACAGAGTTCAATGAGTCTTTTTTGAATTTTTCAGTCATCCTAAATCTGGAGAAGAATCATAAATATCGATTATATCAATAACCATAATTATCGCAATGCTGATCATGAATGTGAATCAAAATGGTGATAAGGTGAACAGAAAATAATACTTTGTGCAGGCTCTGAACAGGTCCGGAATAATCGTTGGAATTTTTCTTCTTCTCCTGATGATATTTTCCCCGGTAACCGCGGCTGATCTGGCTGATCAGTATATCAATGAGGGGCTTAATCTCAGTAAACTTGGCCAGTATTCTGATGCCGTTGCCGCATATGACAAAGCGGTTTTTATCCGCCCAAACAATGCTGATGCTTGGAACAATCGCGGCATCGCTTTGGACAATCTCGGACAATATTCAGAGGCAACCTCCTCGTATGACAAGGCAATTGCCCTCAAGCCGGGGTACGCAGATGCGTGGTACAACCGTGGTGTCGCGTTACGAAAACTCGGGCGGTATGCAGAAGCTGTCACATCGTATGACCAGGTGCTTGCCATCAGACCGGATTACATAGAGGCATGGCTCAACCGCGGTGTCGCGCTGGATTACCTCGGGCGGTATGAAGATGCCATTGCCTCGTATGACCAGGCGCTTGCCCTCCAGCCGGAGTACGCCCCTGCTTTGGAAAACCGGGAAATCGCCCTGAAAAAACAGAGCCAGTTCAACCCGGCAACAATCGGTGTACTTATTTTCTTCGTGATCATCATTACCGGTATAGTACTATGGTACACAAAACCCCGGCCCCGTTCCGAACAAAAACCGGATCAGAAGAAACCGGACCAATTCGCAGCAGAAGAGAAGAGACCGGAAGAGAAGAAACTGATGTACGGAATAATTCCGGAAGAGAGTAAATTACATACTCTGGCGAGTCTGTGCTGCGTGATAAATATACACGGACTTTCCATTCTTGATGAACCGGATAGAGTGGCAGCATTGCTCAACGAATTGTCCCATGATGGATATGAACGTGAACGAAATGCTCTGATTGTTGCCCTGAAGGACAAAATTCCCCAGGAGTTGCTGAAGCCACACCATGGATTCATGTGGGTCAGTACTTCAGCCCGGATGAAGAAACGCCTGAAAGAAAATCATGGAATGCCCGATTATCTCGCCCAGTGGGTTATTGAGACGTGGGCAAAGGCACTGGAGATGGAGAAATAGCAATTTTGTAGGCATTCGCTGGCAGAAAATTCATAATAAAGTACGGGAAATGAAGATCTCCCCTAAAAATCCCGATATGAGTGCTTCGTATTGTCTGACTTCAAGAAAGGGGACGATACGTATTTTATCATGCACGGAATCGGGAAAGCAGTGGTAACGCGGTAACTATTGCATTTCCCGGATGGGATTTGTTTAGAATCAAAACTATACATCGGGGATTCTGAAGGTATGGTCTGTCAGACAGAACCCTCAAAACAGGTCTTTATGAATAGCAGCACCAATAATCATTCATCGGTGTTATCATGCCAGAAAAATCCCATGAAAATCTTGCCGGACAAATCCTGAATCCAAAAGACCTCATAGTTTACCAGGGGGGGTCAGTGGTCAGCCGCATGATCGTGTACAAAAAGAGTGGTACCATTACGCTCTTTGCCTTTGATGTCGGTGAAGGCTTGTCAGAACATACTGCGCCGTATGATGCAATCGCCTCGATCATTGATGGTGAAGCAGAGATATTCATCGAAAAGGCGCAATATCTCCTCAAGGAAGGCCAGATGATCATCATGCCGGCAAACAAGCCGCACGCACTCCATGCACAGCAACGGTTCAAAATGATGCTGACGATGATCCACGAATAAGAAAGATCAATAACAGGGAAAAATGCGTGGGGCCGGATTCGAACCGACGAACGCCTGCGCGACGGGACCCTAAATCCCGCTCCTTTGACCAGACTCGGATACCCACGCCCTGCAAAGAGGCACTGATTAGTTTTCACGCGATGGTTAATCAACAGGACAATCCTGCATGATCACCCTCGCGTGCTTATTACGTAGGTGCGGTGAAAATATGAGCGTATCGTCAGTTCCGTGGGTATGATTCGATAAAAAATATATGGCTCTGAAGAAATGCTTAAAAACACAATAATCGCTCAACAGGAGTTTCACAACCGTTACTGTGGCGCCTCAAAAATGCAATAACTCCCAGAACAGCTAATACATCACAAGCCCTCTAAATGCAGGGGCGGTTAGGGAAGACAGGGACGTCTCCTCGTTTATTGAAGATGAATATATAATTTAATCTGAAAAAGGAATTCTCCGGAACGAAAAAACGTCTTTATAACTCCACCCTGGTTACCACACCGTGCATCTTATCTGACGGGAGCTTGTAAAACTGGACCAGGGCCGGCGAAAGGCGCTTTATCGCCGCAAAGATTCGCCAGACAGGGTGGGTGGTCACAATGTCTTCCATACCATAGAAGATGGTCTTTTCTTCAATCTCTGCCTCTTTTAAGATCGCCCCGATATCGACAATCTCCATGTATCCTAAGTATATCTCAAAGAGGGAGAGCCCTTGTGCGATCTCGCGGGTGACCCCCCATGTCACGCCAAAGGGTTGTTCGGTCCTTATGATCGAAACGATAATATTATCGTCATACATGATATTGTTCGTGAACATAATCCGTGGAATATACGGGGGCAGCCTGCGGAAGTCACGGGCTAAGAACAGGGCGGATCCTGAAATCCTGTTGTTAGATTTATACACTTCATTGTACTGTTCCAGGAAATCGTTGAGGGGAACCGGTTGCATAGCAGAGGCGAGTTTTTTCTGACCGTTAATGAAGATAAAAATGATAGAGAACGGAATTAACGCGATAAGCAGGGATATGTATCCTCCGTAGGGAATTTTGCTAAAATTGGAAATGAGGAAGACAACATTAACCGTTAACACACCCAGGGCAATCATTGTCTTCACAATCTCACCGCGGAGGATGAGAATCCAGAGAATCATGAACCCCGTGATCGCCATGGTGCCGCTTACTGCAAGACCATAAGCATGCGTGAGGTTGTTTGAGGTTTTAAATATGACAATCATGAGAAGAACGGCAAGGAGTAAGGACCAGTTCACAATATCAATATATATCTCAGACCGGAGTTGCGGGGAAGTAAAATCGATATGCAGCAAGGGCATGATGCGGGTGGTGATACCCTGGTATACAATCGAAAATATAGCAGAGATCATTGACTGGGAAGCAATCACGGAAGCAATGATGCTGAGAATCAGGAAAGGAATATACAGCAGTTGCATCTCGGAATACATCATCTCAAAAAGAATATTCTGCGCACCGGGATGGGTAATCAGAAATGCACCCTGTCCAAAATAATTTATGGAAAGGGCGATAAAGACCAGATACCATGCCTTTACGATAGGCTCTCTGCCCAGATGACCCATATCCGCGTACAATGCCTCTCCTCCGGTTGCACAAAGGATAACTGATGAGAGGATAAGAAATCCTGCAAGGCCGTTATGCATCAGGTAATTGATACCATACATCGGGTTGAGTGCAAGGAGCACCTGCGGTGCAGCGAGTAGC
>Ga0315291_10010471_pt1 | contig 11336 bp, 6 predicted proteins | sample YL17G12_20_MG_FD_203070 | JGI IMG/M metagenome (GOLD analysis project Ga0315291, IMG submission 203070) | Sediment microbial communities from Yellowstone Lake, YNP, Wyoming, USA - YL17G12_20 | ecosystem: Environmental > Aquatic > Freshwater > Lake > Sediment | place: USA: Wyoming | collected...
CAGGGTGAAAGCCGCTTCCGGAGAATCCGGTTTTTTCAGGAGGGCCCCTTCAAGGCTGGCCCGGGCTTCGGGATACCGGCCAAGGTTAAAAAGCTGGACGCCCGCGATCTGGGCGTAGACGGGATCGCCCGGCCCGGGCAGGACGCGGGACGAGTACCATGGGCGGCCGAGCGTCGGGGCGAAGGTCACGTCGAACTCCTCGTCCGCGCTCACGATCTCGGCGCCGCCGGCGAGGAACGCGACCTTGACATTGTAGTGGGCGGGAGGGAAATCGGCCAGCGGTATGGTCTCCAGGGCGTCGGGGAGTTCGGCGTATTCGGACGGCGCGCGGGTGACTTCACGGAAGGACTGACCGTCCTTCAGGAAGGTCAGCCTGACCCGGCCGGTTCGGACCGCGTCCTCGGGCAGGTCGTTGAGCTGGAAGACGACGGCGAGCGTGTCTTGCACCGTAAAGACCCGGCCCGGCTGGCAGAAGACCTGATAGGGTCCGATCTGGAACGCCCTGATCTTCCTCGGGGCCGCGTCCGAACGGGACACCTTATAGCCGAGAAGGGGCTGTGTCAGCTGGACGGCTTTTCCGCTCTGCGGAACACGGAGCGATTGTTCGATCGTCATGAACTCCTTGGAGGCCTCGTTTTTGATGAGGACGGAGAGCCGGTAATCACCGGCCACGAGGGGGAAGACGTCGTGGAGGTTGAACGGCGAGCGAAGGAGCTCGTCCAACTGGGCCTCCGGCATATCGACGGAGATGGTCTTGTCGTACTGATAAACGAGCCGGCCGTCGAGCGTGGAGACCCGTCCGTTGACCTTCAGGGTCGTATAGGTTTTGCGTTCGAACTGATTGACGGACAGCCGCTCGGGCTCGAGGGCGTAATGGACAAAGTACGGCCCCGCGCCTTCCCGGAAGACCTTGACGAGGCTGGAACTGTCGATGAAGTTGGCGGAATATTCGACGTCGACGATATCCTTGTATTCGAGGAACTTCCGGGCATAGCCGTCCTTGACCGTCCGGGACGGAAGCGTCTCGATCCTCTGAATGAGCATGTCCGAGGCCATGGTGGGCCGGCCGAGACCTTCGGAGGTATCCCCGGAGAGCAGGTCCATGGCAATGCCGGCCAGTGTGGCGTCGATATCGTAGAGCGTGTTGTAGGCCTTCCGGAAATCGCCCGGGGATTCCATGGCGGAAGAGAGGAGCGCCTGGGGCCCGTCCCCGATAGGGCTGTAGAGCTTCATCATCCCCTGGCCGTGCTCTTTGAAGAACAGGAGGTTGAAACTCGGGGGCAGCCCAAGGTCGGTTTTCCCCTGATAGAACCAGGACTCGCAGTCATAGACCCCAAGTTTACCCGCATATTTCTGGATCTCCTGCGGTTCGCCGAGCAGGATGTACATCCGGCCCCGGTCGGCTTTCCAGCCGGGGACGGGGCCCTCCCGCCCGAGCTGCTGGTTGGCATAGGCCACCCGGCGCAGGTGTTCCGTCTTGGACTCGTTCTCCGGTGAAGTCGGGGTGGGGTCCCGGTGTTTCCAGAAGGCCTCCATGAAGAGGTCGCGTTCCCGGTCCGTCCGGAGCTGCAGGAAGACGGCCCTCTCCGCGCGGGCTATGATATAGACGACTTCCTCGTCGAGCCAACGCTTATAGCGTTCGGCGAGCTTCGGCTTGTCCACAGGAACACCGGACAGGATAACGGTCAGGCCGAGGAGGGCCAGCAAGATGGGCGATTTTATTTTGCCGAGGATCCGCATGCCTGTCACCTTGATCGGGATGTCTTTTTTCATTTTCATTATAGCAGAGGACCCCTGCGGATAATAATCCTGCGGACCCGGCGTGTCGGGGCTCATCGCCCGGGCCTTCATGCATCCGATGATGATCGATGACCGTCCACGTTCTCCTCTTCGGGCTCGCGGACCGGATGATGGCGTTCGCCGTAAAGCACGGCATGAAAGTGCGCGCGGTGCCGCTCGTCTGGCACGACGCGCTGCCCGAGGGGGCCCAGGACAAAATTTTTTCCCGACAGGAAGCTCTCGACATCCTTCGCGAGCACATCTTCACCGTGATGCAGCATTTTCGCGGACGGGTGTTCGCCTGGGACGTCCTGAACGAGGGCTTGAGCGACAAGGGGCCGGGATTGCGGGAAGAGGGCCCCTGGTATCGTTCCATCGGTCCCGAGTACGTCGAGAGGGTTTACCACTGGGCCCACGAGGCCGACCCGCAGGCCTTGCTCTTCTACAATGACTACGGCATGGACGGGATGTCGGAAAAGGCCGACCGGTGTTATCAGTGGGTCAAAGCGCTCCTGGCCCGCGGTGTGCCGATCCACGGGATCGGATTGCAGTATCACGTCCAGGTGGACAAGCCTCCCACCCCGACTGAGGTGACGCAGAACATCAGGCGGTTCAACGATCTCGGGCTGGCCGTCCACATCACCGAGCTCGATGTCTGGCTTCCCAAGAACGTCTCCGAGGCCGACTTCCGGCAGCAGGCGATGATCTACCGCGGGATCTTCGAAGCCGCCCTCGCCGCGCCGAAATGTCCGGCCATCGTCCTCTGGGGTTTTACCGATCGCTACTCATGGGTCCCCGGGATCAGCAACGGCACCTACGATCGCGCGTTGATCTTCGACAGGGATTATCGCCCCAAGCCGGCCTACGAAGCCATCGCCTCCATGCTGCGGTGAGACCGGGCTATTCGGTCTTGGCGCGCTGGAGAACCAATTCCCGGGACTCGAACGGGATCGGATAGGCCGTGATCCAGGCCTCCGGCTTGAAGTCGAGCATGTCTTTGTTCAGGCCGAGCACGACGACCTCGATCTTTTGGCCGATCATCTCCGGCGTGACAGGGACGTAGTAGGTATAATTTTCGGCTTTGGGCTCGACCCTGAATTCCCAGACGTTGGTGGGGTAGGACACGCTCCGGTCGGGGGCGCCGACGAGCCGGCCTCCGACGCGGAGCGCCGCGAAAGCCCCTTCCCGTCCGTGACGCCCCTCCAGGGGTATGGCCAAATAGCTGCCTTTGGCCGCCTCATCGAGGACGATCGAGCCGGACCAGGACTTGACGGCCGGATTCTTCCCGTACCAACCGAAGAGGTTGGAGGCCCGCCACTTCGACCGGTCGAGCCGCTTCCCTTGGAACAGGCCCTCGATCTCGAGGACCTTCACGGGCGCGTTCAGGAGACGGACGTACCGGACCTCGGCGTCCGCCGCCGCCGCGATCGTCAGGACGTTCTCGGATGCCGTGACTTTCGCCGGCGACCAGGCTCTGAGATCGGTCGAGGTCTCGGCGAGAGGTTCGCCGCCCGCAAAATAGGCTTGGACGGCCAGGACGTCTTTCAATATGACAGCCAGCATTTCGATCCGGATCGGCCGCCCGAAGTCGACCCGCAGGGCGCCGCCCTTGAAATCCCGCAGCCGGTTGTTGACATTGAACTCGGTCGTCATGTCGCCGTCAAACAGATTCTTGTCCCAGACCCCTCTCTCGATGAAAACGGGCTGGGTGAAGAAAGCGTCGCGGGCTTTCTGGACCTGGGGGACCTTTGTGGGTCCCGAACGATAGAGAGATCGGACTTCCAGGGCGTTGTTGTCGGCGGCATAGCAGCTGGCCTCGTAAAGCGATTCGGCGTCCTGCGGAACCGGTCCCGGCTGGAGACCGGCGAGCTTTCGATGCCACGGCTGCCTCAGGCGTTCTCCGGGAAAACGGACTTCCACCGCCTTGCCCCGGAGGAGTTCCGGGATCTCCCGGCCGTCAAGCGTGGCCTTCCGGTAAGCGCGGCCGTCCCCGACGAGGGAGATCCTTTCCGCGCTCCCAGGATATCCCAGGACTTTGATGACAACGTCCTTGCCCGGCACGTCCCGCACGACGTCATACGCGCATCCGGACAAGCCCGGACCCGCGAAGGGCGCCGCGGAGGCAAGGAGCAGGCAAGAACGGAACGGCAGGACTTCGACGGCGGTCTTTGTTCCATAAGCAAAGCGGCCGAGGATCCTTTCGGAAGGATGGAATTGGACCAGGACCACGTCCTGGCCTTTCTTCAATCCGATCGAGTCATCGAGGCTGACGACGTACTTGACCGGATCCCAGGTCAGATTGGCGAGGGTCAGAAGCCGGGTCGTTTCGTCCCCCCGGGAGACCGCGGATCCCCCGTACTGCCCTTCGGGGAGGGCCATCCCATTCACGAGAATGTCCCTGTACTTGCGATGAAGATTGAACAGGCGGGCCAGCCTCGGATACTCGTCGTCGCGCAGGAACCAGGGATTTCCGTAAAGCTCCGGGGCGAGGAGGAGGCAGCGGTTGAACGCCTGCAAGACCAGGTCGTCCTCCCAGTAATCGAGACAGGACGAGAGGCAGACTCCGTGGTCTTCCAGAAGGCGCTTCAAGCCCGGCGTCAAGCCGCGGGAGATCGCCCCGGCACGGTGATGGGTGGCGGTCTGGCCGTTGACCATATGGACGTCGATATAGGTCTCGTCGCCGTTCCAGAGCGTGGTGGTGACATAGGGCGCCGCTTTGCCGAAATCGACGCGGTGGTTGAGGACGATCAGGTCGGGCGTGGACTCGCGGCACAGGGTCATGGCCCGGATGAAGCTGTCCTGTTTTTCGGGGCGGAGTTCCGACAGGGCGTCTATCTTGAACAGCCGGAAATGGTAGTCCTTGCAGAGAGACACGAACATGTCGATCCGCTCCCGCTCCTCCTGCGGAGAGTCCCCGAATCCGTCCGGCCCCAGCCAGACGCCCAGCCGGATCCCGAGGGAGGCGGCCTCCCGGCTCACGGGCCCAAAGCTCTGAGGATAGTTTTTCAGGAATTTCGGGGACTTCAGCGTGTAATATCCGCCGGAACCGTCGAGGATATCCGCGTCGAACGCGTAGATATCGAGCTGCAGCCCGTACTCGGTCTTCAGCCATCTGAAGAAATCGAGGTTGATCATGGTCTGTTTTTCAGGTGAACCGCCGGACGTATTGTTGATCCAGGTGAAAAAGTGAGCTTGGGAGACGGTGGTTTCGTCGGCTCCGGGAAATACGCCCTTGGGCGCGTTCTCTTGAGGGGCTTGGCCGGATATGAAAAAAAACGCGGCCAGGCACGTCGCCACCGCGGACATCATGATCTTTTTAAACATGCCGGACTCCTTGCTGGATCTCATTTCGGAAGACGGCCCTTGTCTCCATCCCGGGGACCGGATTCGGCGGGCCGGCTCTATTTCAAGGCCGATCGAGAATTCCGGGCAGAGGATGTTTTCACGGGACCCGAACCGAGCTTGAAATTCCGCGCTTCCAGCACCTGTCTAACCCTGGGGATCAGCCGGGCGGCGTTCTGACCTGCCCCCATTCAATGTACCACCTCTAAAGTGAGATTTTCAAGCTAAGACATCCAAGCCTTCGGTAAGATCATGGATGGCGCGATCCGCGGTGTTGAAAAAAAGCCAGCATGGTGCTACTATAAAAAAAAATTATGCTGCAGGTGCCCTTTAGGGTAGATCATACAACGCTTTCGCGTCGTGGTGAAACAATGATCCGTATTCCTTTTCTGGACTCGCACACCGGAGGCGAACCTACCCGACTGATAGAAACGCCTCCCTTCGACCTCGGAACGGGTTCCGTCGCCGACAAATTATCCAGGCTGAAAAAAGACCACGACGACTTCCGCACAACCGTACTCAACGAACCTCGCGGATCGGATGTCCTCGTCGGCGCATTGCTCGTCGAACCCGCAGACCCGACCTGCCAGCTCGGAGTCATCTTCTTCAACAACGTCGGCTACCTCGGCATGTGCGGACACGGCACCATCGGTCTCATCGCGTCCCTCTCCTATCGTGGGCGAATCACCGAAGGCACCATTCGGGTGGAGACACCCGTCGGGGTTGTTGAAGCCACTCTGCATCCCCTATCGTTGCGTGGAGCGAACGATAAGGATTATCCCAATCGCGTCTCCGTAAAGAACATCCCCGCCTATCGTCATCGGGCTCATGTCCCCGTCACCGTGGATGGAAAGACCGTGCACGGCGATGTGGCGTGGGGCGGCAACTGGTTTTTTCTTTGTTACGACCACGGACTGGACGTGAACATGCAAAACCTGGAAGCGCTGACCGATTTCTCGTGGCGTGTCCGCGAGCAATTGATCGCGAGCGGCGTTACCGGCGCGGACGGCGCTGAGATCGACCACGTCGAGTTGTTCGCCTCCACCCCCGAAGCCGACAGCAAAAGTTTTGTCCTCTGCCCGGGCAAAGCCTATGACCGCTCGCCTTGCGGCACGGGCACCAGTGCTAAACTCGCTTGTTTGTACAGCGATGGAAAATTGCAGGTGGGGCAGACGTGGAAACAACAAAGCGTCGTCGGCAGTATCTTTGAAGGCAGCGTGCAAGTGGACGGCGGCAAGATCATTCCAACCATCACCGGCGAAGCATGGGTAACGGCGGAAGGTGTGATCCTGGTAGATGAACGCGACCCGTTCGGTAAAGGGATATAACATGATGACTGCAAGATCAGATGTTCTCGTCATCGGCGGGGGACCCGTAGGCTTATGCTGTGCCTATTACCTTTTGAGATCTGGAAGAAAAGTGACTTTGCTCGATGCTCAAGAGATCGGCAAAGGCAGCGGCGCGGGCAACGCGGGGCATATCGTGCCCAGTCACATCATTCCGCTGGCGGCGCCCGGGGTGGTGACCTCCGCCCTCAAGTGGATGCTCGACCCCGCGCACAGTCCGTTAGGGATGAAGGTCAGCCTGAACCCGACCTATCTCGCGTGGTTGTTGAAATTTGTACTTTCATGCAATGAAGCCAATGTCCAGCGTGGCATCAAACCGTTGAACGACATCGGTCGACTGAGCGCAAAGAATTTTGCACAACTTATCGCCGAAGAGCATTTTGATTGCTCGTATCAAGAAAAAGGGTTGCTCTTTTTATACAAAACCGAGGAAGCCTTCAAAAGCGGGAAACACGAAGGCGAATTCATGCAAAAGCACGGAATTCCTGTCAGTGTGTACGGCAAATCCAAGATCCATGAGATCGAACCCGCCGCGTTAGACGATGTCATCGGCGGCGTACATTTCATGGGCGACTCACATCTTAACCCGGCCGTGTTCCTCAAGCTGATGAGTGACCGCGTCCGCGCGCTGGGGGCGGAGATGTTCGAGAACACGCCGGTCACGGGATTCGGATCGGCGGGGGGCAAGGTTCGGGTCGTGAAAACAGCCTCGGCCGAGTTTCAAGCGGAGCACGTTATCCTGGCGGCGGGCGCGTCGACCCCGTCTGTCGCGCGTGATTTGAAATTGCATATTCCCATCCAACCTGCACGCGGATATAGCATGACCATGTCCGCGACGAAACAGATGCCGAGCCATGCGTTGATCCTGGGTGAGCGCCGCGTTGCGGTTTCGCCGATGGGCGGTCTGTTGCGTTTTACGGGGCGGCTTGAGGTGGGGAACAGCAGCCTGACGCCGAACCCCGTTTGGATCCAGCGTATCGAAAATGCGGCGCGTGAATATTTACGGTTGGATGAAAAACTGGACGTGAAGGAAACCTGGGCGGGACTGCGTCCCACCACGCCGGATGGCATGCCTATCATCGGACGCTCTCCGCGCCACAGCAATGTGATCCTGGCTACGGGTCATGCCATGCTGGGGCTTTCGCTTGGACCTGGCACAGGTCAGGTGGCGGCGGAATTGGTCAATGGGCGGACGACGGCGTTCGATCTAGGTCCGTTGAGTTTGAACAGGTTCTAACTTTTCTCAAACACCCAAAGCCGATGTTCGATCATTCCCCTATGTCGGGGATGAATTCCCTTTATCTGAGATCGACCCTATAGACGAAGGCGTATCGGCAGGGCTTGTCTCTCGGGACGGTCAGCGACAGCCCTTCACCGGTCTGACGCCATCGGACCTTTTCCTTCGAGCCGAGCATGCTCACGGCCGCGATCTCCCCGCCGCCCATCTCTTTTGGGCCGAGGGCTTTCACCAGGACATCCCGTTCGGGCCAGTCCAGGCAGATGGCGTAGACCGTTCTATTTTTCGCCGTGAACCGGATATCAAGGGATGTTCGTCCTTCACCCGACTTCAAGCTTCCGCCGTCCGCTTTCGCTCCCTTGCCTAGGGCTTCGGCCGCCTCTTTATCAAAAAGCGGTCCTTCGCCATAGACCCTCCACGGCGAAGTCCCATAGATGGCCTCCCCGTTCGTCTCCATCCAAGTTCCGACCTCCAGGAGCCTGTCGATGCTCGGCTGGGGGATGAGACCTTCGGCCGTGGGACCGACGTTGAGCAGATAGTTGCCGCCCTTGCTGACGATATCGACGAGCCGGAAGACGATCTCCCGCGCGTCTATCCAGTTGTTGTCGTTCCGGTTATACCCATATGTTGAGTTCAGCGTCCCCGGATTCTCCCAATCGAACCCCGGCGCCTTGTCGGCGATCTCGTTGTCCCCCAGGGAGATGTAATCACAGGTGCGATAGGGATCCGGGATGGGGTTGATGAACGTCTTGATCCGGCTGTTGATGAGGCAGTCCGGCCCGAGCGTCCGGATCGTCCGGACAAGTTCTTCGAGCTGGCTGTCGCTTTTCATGCCGATGCCGTCGAACCAGAGAATGTCGGGCCGGTATTGCTTGAGCAGCTCCTCGACCTGGGGCTTGGCGAAGTCCCGGAAATAGCGGTCGAAATCCTCCCGCGTCGAGTTCGGGAAGTCCCAAGTGTTGGTCTGTTTGAACCTGTTCCCGGGACCCGTGGGCCGGCGCCAATCCCGGTCCACGGAATAATAACAGCCGTATTTGAGGCCGGCGGCCCGGCAGGCCTCCGCCAGCTCCCCGATGAAATCCCTTTTGAAGGGCGTGGCGTCGAAGATATCGAAGTCCGTCAAGGCCGACTTGTACATGCTGAAGCCGTCGTGGTGTTTGGCCAGGGGGATGACGTATCTCATGCCCGCTTTTTTGGCCAAGGCGGCCCAGGCCCGGGCGTCGAACTTGACCGGATCGAATTCCCCGGCCAGCCGCTCGTACTCCTTCACCGGGATCTTTTCATCGAACATGATCCATTCGGCATAGTTGTCCGGATGCGTCTTGTTCTTCCAGACACCCGCGGGGACGGCATACAATCCCCACGAGATCATCATCCCGAAGCGGGCCTCGCGCCACCAGGCTAAACGCCGCTCCCGGGCCGGCTCCGGATCGTTCTTGGCGGCGGCGGACCGTGGCTGGAAAAAAAGATGCCAGCAAGTCCCCGTCAATAGGCAGACCGCGATGATGAGCTTTTTCACAATGACCTCTCTGCTTAGCAAGATGGCCGGCCGGACTCCCTGGGATCAGGAAGCGGGGTCACATTGTAATCCTGACCTCTCAGTTCACCTGAAGCAATTGTAATGACCTGAAATACATCAGGTAATGATCGAGCTGATGCTCCGGATAAAGCCGGAATCGGGTCTCTCCCTTTTTTGATACCCGTATCTGCCCGATCTTTTCTGTCTTATATTCATACCAGCCATCGGTCGATCTGACAACGCCCGTGATCTGTTCTTTGCCAGCGCTCACTTTGTAGGGGCCATTTTCCCAGCCGGGGATGGCGGCATAGGTTATGGAAACTTCATAGGTGCCAGGATCGGAAATATTCACGCGCCATTCGATGACATCATCCGGTCCTTCCATTTTTGATATATGAAACTGACCCGATTCCCCTTTCCGGTTGAATCGTTTGACCGCTTTTCCTGAAGTGGAAGCAGTCAGGTAATCAAGAACGGTCGGCTCAGCTCCGACCTGCTGGATCACAAGAGGATCAATATCAGGAGTACCCGCTATCTGCAGTACGACTACAGAATTAACCGGATCGGGACGGGATCCGGGCAGTAAGACCATCCATTGACCGTTTTTATCCCGGTCTACCTGGAGCTTTCTTTCCTTATCAGTTAGCAGGAAGGCATTCCGGATGCGGTTATTCAGGCCTTTCAGCTTCAGTATTCCATCCCCCGGCCAGTCAAAAACATGGAGATAGAGCAGATCCCCCTTCCTTGTACAGAAACCCCACGGGAGCTCAACGGGAAAGGGAGAGGGAGAGGTTCCGTAAATGCTTTCACTGTTCCTATTCATCCACTCACCAACACTCTTAAGAATCTTGACCGAAGGACCTGGAATGACCCCTTCCCCTGTAGGCCCGACATTCAGCAGGTAATTTCCTCCCTTGCTTACAATGGCGACCATCCTTTTGATAATTTCTTCAGGGGACTTCCAGTTCTGATCGAACTTGCTATATCCCCAGGTATCATTGAGGGTTTGAGGAGCTTCCCAGGCCTCTTCAATTCCTCCCACAGGCATCCCGTTATCCGTAAGGCTCTGGTAATCACCTAACAACTCCTGATCGTAGTGACCCACCCGGCCGTTCACCAGACATCCCGGTTGTAGAGCATGCACCAGATCCGCGAATTCCTTACCCTGTTCCTGGGTGTACATACCCCTGTCGAACCAAACGATCCCGAGCGGGCCGTAATGGGTTAGCAGTTCTTTCAGTTGCGGAATTGCTTTTTCATCGAGGTATTTCCGGAACAATTCAGGATGGTCCATGGTATCCAGATCGGTCTGGGAAGAATCGAAATCCCAGGTATTTCCATAGGCATAGGGGTTTTCCCAGTCCTCGCGGTGCGAATAGTACACGCAGAATTTAATCCCGGCTTCGGCGCAAGCTTCGGATAGTTCTTTAAGGGGATCTCTTTTGAATGGAGTGTAATCGACTATATTGTAATCACTTACTCTTGAATCGAACATCGCAAATCCATCATGGTGCTTTGATGTTATGATGATGTACTTCATACCTGCATTCTTTGTCAGGGCAACCCATTCCCGGGCATTAAACTGCACCGGGTTAAAAGTGGCGGCAACCTTGCGGTACTCTTCAACCGGGATATGAAACCTCTCCATGATCCACTCGGCTATATCTCCCTGCTCAATCCGCTTTCCCTTCCATTCCCCGCCCAGCACAGAATAGGGCCCCCAGTGGATGAACATTCCGAACTTCCCGTTACTGAACCATTCCGGAAGAGTCGCTGTTTTGGTGTCATCACCTTCAGATCTGTCGCCTGGATCTTGCGGGGCGCAGGCCAGGCATAAAAGTAAGACGGCAAACACGCTCTTGTATTTCATGTTTGACTACAGAATTTTTTTCATGGTAGCACCATGCTCGTTTCTTTTCAACACCGCGAAACGCGCCATCCAAAACCCTACCGAAGGCCTATATGTCTTAGCTTGAAAATCTCACTTCAGAGGTAGTACATTGAATGGGGTCAGGTCAGAACGCCGCCCGGCTGATCCCCAGGGTTAGACGACCGATCCAACCGCGAACGAGCTGACAGTCTGGAGCGATCATGAATAACAAATCGGTCACAC
>Ga0315291_10010474_pt1 | contig 11333 bp, 11 predicted proteins | sample YL17G12_20_MG_FD_203070 | JGI IMG/M metagenome (GOLD analysis project Ga0315291, IMG submission 203070) | Sediment microbial communities from Yellowstone Lake, YNP, Wyoming, USA - YL17G12_20 | ecosystem: Environmental > Aquatic > Freshwater > Lake > Sediment | place: USA: Wyoming | collected...
TAAAGGGGACATTTCTACTTTGCTAACACAGGCTCAATAATATTTATTGACAACTCCTTGTATGAGTTGTACAATTACACTATGGAAATTGTGTCGGATGCAAGCGCATTCCTCGCAGTAGCTCTCAACGAGATAGATCGTGAATGGGTTATTGAAAAAACTTCCGGATATAGTATTGTTTCACCGGAAGTCTTGCCTTATGAAATCGGGAATGCATTAATCGCTATGAGAAGAAAGGGGCGTCTCAATGATCGGGAAATCCTTCGGGCCTTCAACATCTCACAGAGAATAGCCGTCAGATTAGTTCCGGTAGAAATACCTGCTGCGATAAAAATTGCTATACGGTTCAATATATATGCCTATGATGCTTACTATTTGCAGTGTTGTATTGAAAACAGACTGCCTCTCATTAGCCTTGATGGCAGCATGTGTGGTGTTGCCGAAAGTCTGGGAATAAAGGTGGTGAAGTAAATTATGAAGATTTACACTTACTCGCAGGCGCGGGAGAAATTGGCAGATATTCTTGAAGAATCCAAGAAAGAGGAAGTTGTCATTCGTCGTCGTAAAGGAGATACCTTTTCCATTATGCCAAAACTTCCCATTCGCCGCTCTCCCTTTGATGTAGCCGGATTGCGTAAAAGAATTACACGAAAGGAAATACTAGAGGCAATTCGTGAGTCAAGGGAGCGAGCCTAACACTCATTCCAGCGGACGGTAAAAGCCGCCGCTGATTTTAATGGTTAGCGTATTATGAATGGGGGCAAGTATTAGTGAAGATAAAATTTTCTCGACATGCGAAAAGAAGAGCTAAAGTTTATAAAATTTCAGAGTCAATAATCTTAGATATTTTGAAGGGCATGGATTTATCTCAAGGCGAGCATGAAATCATAAGAAATGTCGAAGGATTCAAGTATCTCCTGAAGATTGTAATTGCCGTTGAGGGTGATACAATAACGGTAATAACAAATTATCCTCTGAAGAAAGGAAAAAAGAAATGAAGGTCTACTATGATGACGAAGTCGATGCATTATATCTAAAATTAGATAATAAAGCACCAGAAGGAGTAATAGAGATTTCAGAAGGTGTTAACTTAGATACGACTTCTGAAGGCAAGATAGTGGGTATAGAAATCCTTAATGCTTCTAAAAAAATGAATATTAAAACAATCCTGTCTTATACACTTGAATTGGACAAGAAATTACAGCTTAAAGAATTTCCTAATCATTCCAGCGGACGAGTAAGGCCGTCCGCTGATTTCAAGCGATAGGCTCACTTTCAATCGGAAATCATCCACTTTCGGTAAAAGGCAATCCTTGCACTTTGAAATGCTTTAATTAGAACTTAATCGGGGGCTATCTGGTGGGCAAAAGTGAAACTCACAACCCAAAATAAGCAGATTTCACATCTGGGTTGTCCATCAGCTCCTGGGAAGTTCCTTCCAAAACCGCTCCCCCATTTTCAAGGACATAGCCATAATGGACGATAGGGAAAATGGGTCGGGCGTATTGTTCCGAGATAAGGATGGTAATCCCTGTTTGTTGATTAATGTCACGAATCGCCCGGGCAAGCATGGCTTCCATCAAAGGGCTCAGTCCGAGTAAAGGCTCATCCAGCAGAAGCAATTTCGGTTGCGCCATCAAGGCTCTCCCAATGGCAAGCATCTGCTGTTCCCCCCCGCTGAGAAAGCCTCCCTCTCTACTTTTCAGGTTTTTTAAAGCCGGGAATATGGTAAATACATATTCAAGGGTTTTTTTGGCCTGGGACTTAGTTGCTAAATAGCCTCCTATTTTCAGGTTCTCCAATGCGCTGCTTTCGGGAAAGATCCTCCGTCTCTCTGGACAAAGGATAATTCCTCTCTTCGCCCTTTCGCTCGGCTTCATGGTGGTGATATCCAACCCATCAAAGAGAATCGTTCCAAGGACGGTGATCCTCTCCCCTCCTTTCATCTCCTCTTTCTTCTTTACATCTAAAATGATCCCCGAGATCGTATACATCAAAGTGGACTTGCCCGCACTGTTGGCACCGAAGACCCCTGTGACTTCTCCCCGTTGACATCTCATATTGATATTATTGATCGCGATGGCATTTTCGTAAAATACCATGAGGTTCTTGACTTCTAACATTCTGCTGTCCTCATTCAATTAAAACCTTCCCAAATAAACCCCGCACCCCGTGTTAAAACACGGGGTTTTCTTTGAGGCAGATATTTTGATACACCCCTACATCCCTGTTCTGCCCGCCCCGCTTCGCGGAGCGAGGCCGGGGAAGAAAAGGGCTTTACGTGGTGCGGGGTAAATATCCTTTAAACTGGCTTAATATCACATGACAGAACTTAAAGTCAACCCTTCCAACTCCTCGTCATTCTCAGCAATATATCACCTAACAATAATTAAATTTTAGCATTTTACGTTAACTGGAATTTTTTTCTTGACAAAAAAATAAACTTTTGCTAATCAAGGAGAACAATTTTGGGGGTTTGGCTTTCTCATCACAATTTAATATTCTTTTTTATAAAAACTGTGGGACTGGGAAAAGAGTAGAAGTCTTCGGTGTCTGTAAGAAATAACCCGACTGAAGATGAAAGATGGGATTGTTTTTTTAAATCCCAAATTATAATAAAGATCTGTATTCTTTAATGAGTCAGTAACCACGAGCCACAAAGCAGGTGAAAGGAGTAATAGATGGCTGTTACGAATGAGGTGCAACTTAAGGTCAATAACCTTCATATGGCTTTTGGGGGTGTCCAGGCCCTGATGGGTGTAAGTTTTGAGGTTAAAAAAGGTGAAATCTTCTCTATCATTGGGCCCAATGGTGCCGGGAAAACCGTCCTCCTGAACTGCATTAATGGTCTTTACCACCCCCAAAAAGGACAAATCTATTTTGAAGGGAAAGAGATCACAAGATTAAAACCCTATCAAAGAGCAAAAATGGGGATCTCAAGAACATTCCAAAAACTTGAACTCTTTAAAGGGGCAACCGTGCTTGATAACATCCGACTTGGTCGCCATATTCATATCAAATCAGGATTGATCAGCAGTTTCGTTTATTTCGGGAAAACAGCCCGGGAGGAGATCGAACACCGGGATTTTATTGAAAGGGAAATCATTGATCTCCTTGAAATAGAACATATCCGAGATAAAGTCGTTGGAATGCTCCCCTACGGGCTTCAAAAGCGAGTTGAATTGGCAAGGGCGTTAGCACTCAATCCTAAAATCCTTCTTTTGGACGAACCTCTTGCCGGTCTGAATTTAGAGGAAGTCGAGGACATGGCTCGATTTATTTTAGATGTTAACGAAGAGGAAAGGTGGCAGACAACCTGCGTTCTCGTTGAACACGATATGGGTGTGGTAATGGATATTTCCCATCGGGTGATGGCTCTTAATTTTGGCGAGAAGCTTGCAGAAGGAACCCCTCCTGAGGTTCAGAAAAATCCCAATGTGATCAAAGCCTATCTGGGTGAGGCGGAGGATCTCTATGTCACACGTCGGTAGCTGGAAAGAAATTGAAATTACAAAGGATTTAACCATCCCAAAACTCTGGTTGCAATCGGCAAAAAAATACTGGGACAAAAAGGTAGCCATGCGGGAGAAGGAATTCGGAATCTGGATCCCCATCACCTGGAAACAGTATTATGAGAATGTGAAACGGATTGCTTTGGGAATGGTTTCACTGGGATTGGAAAGAGAAGATAAAGTCGCCATGATCGGTGACAACCGCCCTGAGGCCCTTTGGGCAGAAATGGCTGCCATGTGTGTAGGAGGTGTAGGAGTATGGCTATTTCAGGATTCTCTGATTGACGAGGTGAAATATATCATCGACCACTCCGATGCCAAGCTAATGGTAGGTGAAGGTCAGGAGGAAGTTGATAAATGCCTCATCATTAAAGAGAAATGCCCAAAGATGAAGAAAATGATCTGGGATGACCCCAAAGGGATGAGGGATTATGATGATCCCATTCTCATCAGCATTAAAGAGGTGATGAAGATTGGAGAAGAAATCGATAAGAAGGAGCCTGGTCTCTTTGAAGATATGATCAGTAAAGGGAAAGGAGATGAAGTTTGCCTCCTCTTCTATACCTCTGGAACCACTGCTCTTCCAAAAGGCGCCCTCCTCTCACATTATAATATGCTAACCATGGGCCTCAATCTGATGCGGGTGGATCCTTATTTTGAAACGGACGATTTTGTCTCCTACCTCCCTTTTGCATGGATTGGAGAACAGATGATGTCGATCTCCTGTGGCATCCAGGCCGGTTTTACCGTCAACTTTCCGGAAGAACCCGAGACGGCTCAGGAGAACATTCGTGAAATCGGTCCCCATGTGATGTTCGCTCCTCCTCGGGTTTACGAACAGATGGTTCGAAATGTCCAGGTCAAATATCTGGATGCCACCTGGTCAAAAAGGCGAGCCTATGAGTTGGCGATGAAGATAGGGTATCATGTCGCAGACTTGGAATTCTCAAAAAAGTCCATCCCCTGGTACTGGAAAGCACTTGACTTTCTCGCCTCTATGGGAGTCCACAAAAAATTGAAAGACCATTTGGGGCTTTCAAGAATTCGGGACACCTATACAGGTGGAGCGGCAATGGGCCCAGACCATTTCCGCTTCTTCCATGCCATCGGAGTGAATTTGAAACAGATCTACGGTCAGACAGAGATTGCGGGAATCTCTGTGCTTCATCGCGATGGGGATATTAAATTTGACACAGTGGGAACACCTATCCCCGAGACGGAGGTGAAAATTACACCAGAAGGAGAGATCATTTCAAGAAGCCCCTCCGTTTTCCAAGGATATTATAAGATGGTTGAGGAGACAACAAAAACACTCAGAGACGGATGGCTCCATTCTGGAGATACGGGGTTCATTGATGCCGAGGGCCATCTGGTCGTCTTCGATCGAACCAAAGATGTGATGACCTTAAACGATGGAACAAAATTCGCACCCCAGTATCTAGAAACTCGCCTTAAATTCAGTCCCTATATTAAAGATGTGTGGGCCATTGGTGACATAAGACCTTATGTCACAACTGTTATATGCATCGATTATGGGGTGGTGGGCAATTGGGCAGAGGCCCGAAATATTGCTTACACCAGTTATCCTGAACTTTCTCAGATGCCCGAGGTTTGCGACCTGGTTCAGAAGGAAATCATGAAAATGAATTACGATCTGCCTCCTGTCGCCCGGGTTAAAAAATTTGTCAATCTCTATAAAGAATTCGATGCGGATGATGATGAATTGACCCGAACCCGAAAATTGCGAAGAACCTTCGTCGAAGAGCGATATAAAGATATTGTCAATGGGCTTTATTCTGATACAAAGACTGTCCATATGGACACCAATATCACTTATGAAGATGGAAGAGTGATTCATATCAAAACGGATCTTCGGGTGATGGAAGTACCACAATAAAAAACATTGCAAAATACTCAATAAAAAATTAGCAATTAGCAATGAACTTCAAAACTAACCAATTGTCAGACCGATTACTCGATTTCGCTGTAAAAGTGATCAAAATCACCGATGCCTTACCAAACACGGTTGCAGGAAGACATATCGGTGGTCAACTAATAAGAGCGGGGACGTCTTGCGGGTCGAATTATGAAGAAGCTTGTGGTGCTGAATCCAGATCTGATTTCGCTCACAAAATGAGTATTGTTCTTAAAGAATTAAAAGAGAGTCGGTATTGGCTTCGGTTAATTCAACGGACACAAATGTTGGCTCCGAAATATACCGATTCTGCTTTAAGTGAATGTGAACAACTGTGTGCCATTACTGCAAAGAGTATTATAACTGCAAAGAGGAATAAGAATCATCGCAACAAACGGGTGATCAATAAGTTAATATTGAGCAATGAGAATTGCATGGGTAGGTGATTCCCATTGCTAATTTTGTATTGCTAATTTTGCAATTTGCATTGATTTTTAACTGGGAGGTTTTCATGGATCTCTTTTTACAACTTTTTATTACAGGAATCTTGGTCGGAAGCATCTATGCCTTGGTGGCACTCGGGTGGACGCTGATTTATAAATGCTCCGGGGTTCTCAACCTTGCCATGGGGGAATTGACCCTTATCGGAGCCTACGTCTGTCTAACCTTATACCATTGGCACATTCCTTTCGTCTTAGCCCTCCTGATCACCCTTGTCATCGGTTTCGCCTTGGGCATTTTAACTGAAATCGTCTTTTTGAGGCCCATGGTCGGAGAACCAGTATTGAGCGTCATTATGGTGACTGTTGGACTCTCCTTCTTTTTTAAGGGGATTGTGGAGTTATTCTTTGGCACAGATACTGTGGTTTTTACTCCTACGGTATTCCCAATCGAACCTGTTTACATTGGTAAAGTTGTCGTCGGCGAGGTTTACCTCTGGGCCTTCGTAGCATCGATTATCCTTCTGCTCGCCTTTGTCACCTTCTTCAAGTATACAAAATGGGGATTGTCCATGCAGGCGACTGCGGATGACGAAATGGCTGCCCTCTCTCTGGGTGTGAATGCAAAAATCGTCTATGCCCTCGCCTGGGCGATCGCTTTCATGGCTGCAGGAGTGGGCGGCACTCTTCTTGGAAATATCAATGGTCTAAACATCTCTGTTGGGTATTTAGGATTATTGGTTCTCCCCGCCGTCGTTTTGGGAGGTCTTAACTCTGTCCCAGGAGCTATTGTGGGTGGTTTGGTCATTGGAGTACTTCAAAATTTGGCGGATGGTTACCTGAGCCGCTACACCCCGGGAGGGGTTAAAGAAGTTTTTCCCTTCGCAGTCATGGTCATCGTCCTGTTATTTAAACCCTACGGACTCTGGGGATGGGTACGAATTGAACGAGTCTAATTAAAAAATCATTGTAAATTGCAAAATTACCAATTAGCACTTAGCAATGATCAAATAAAAAAATTAATTTTAAGAATGCTAATTTTGCAACGTTAATTTTGCACTTTGCACTGGAGGTTTAATAAAAAACCATTGCAAAATGGTCAATTAGCAATTATCAATTAGCAATGAAAATGATCAACAACTATTATAGTTGGGAATTTTGAAATGCTAATTTTGCAATGTTAATTTTGCACTTTGCACTGGAGGTTTAATATGGGTTATCGGCCTTGTGGTGTTTATCATCAATATTATCGCCAGGACCATGCCTGGTGGCAAACCAAATTCGTCTGGGGGAAAATGGCCCTCCTGTTCATTACGATCTTTTATCTCATTCCCAAGTTTGCAGGCATGTACTTAATATCGGTTGCCAATGTCGTAGGATATACAATTCTCTCTGCCATGGGGGTTCAATTGCTCATCGGTTACTGTGGGCAGGTCACCTTAGGTCATTCTGCATTCCTTGCAGTAGGGGCTTATACCAGCACGTTGCTGATGCTTCAGTTACATCTCCCCTACCCCATCACACTCATTTTAGGAGGGATTACCGGTGGCCTGTGGTGTGTCCTCTTTGGTCTCCCTTCCGCCCGGGTGAAAGGTTTTTATCTCATTATGACCACCATGGCAGCCCAATTCATTACCGTTGAATTCTTCATTACTCAGTATGTGAGTCAAATCGGAGGAAGAGGAGTTGCCTTCTCAATCCCCCCTGGGACCGCTAAGATTGGTCCCTGGATCATTCAATCTGATATGGAAGTTTATTATCTAATGGTGGTATTAGTCATATTATGCACCTTTGCCATGGCAAATCTGCTTCGGTCGAAGATCGGTCGAGCCTGGGTCGCCATTCGAGACAATGACATTGCTGCGGAGGCCTTAGGCGTAAATATAGTATTATATAAGTTATTCGCCTTCTTTGTGGCTGGTTTCTTCGGAGGGATCGCAGGAGCCTTTTGGGTTACCTCGCTCGCCGCCGTAAGCCCGGAACATTTCCATTTTGGCTGGTCTCTCTGGTTGGTTGGAGTCATCTTGATTGGAGGGGTAGGGAGTATTCATGGGACGATCTTCGGTGCGATGTTTATGACCCTCATCCCAGAAGGGCTTAAATTCCTTATCTTTGCTTTAACTCAGAACCCCACCTTAGTTAATCTTATGCCCTTTCTACCGCATTTATTAGAAAAATTTCTCTATGTGAAAGAGGCGGCCTTTGGTCTGGCTATTGCCCTCTTTCTGATCTATGAACCGAATGGTCTTTCTTATCGTTGGTGGCAGATAAAGAATTATTTTAATCTGTGGCCGTTTTCATATTAAACCAATTCGTTCCCCCCCTCTGACGGGGGAGGGCCTGCCCTGTGGAGTATGTTTAACTACTCCACAGGGTAAAGGTGGGGGTGAATCCCCTCCCTCCAGGGGAGGGGAAAATTTTGTGTGAGGGGGTGATGCAACGTCATTGGATAGTGGGAGGAAAGTAAAAGGTAGGGTGTTTTTTGTTTTATTCAAACTTTTATTGGAGGTGAAAAATGAGAATCAAAATGAAAATCTTTGTAATCGTCTTAACATTCTTCATCATGGGTTTCACTACTGCATGGGTCTTCGCCCAGGAGGTTAAACTCGGTGCCCTCCAGGATACTACGGGTGCTACCTCGGATGTGGGCAAGGATGAGGCGTTGGGAGTTCGGGAAGCTGTTCAATATTATAATGATCAAGGGGGAATTAACGGTAAGAGGATAAGACTATTCCAATATGACTATGGATACCGGGTCCCTGAAGCCATCACGACCTACAAACGATTCAGAGACTATGATAAGGTAGTCATGGTATTAGGATGGGGAACGGGTGACACAGAAGCTCTCTCCCCCACGATCAACGCGGACAAGATGCCCTACCTTTCCAGTTCCTTTTCTGGCCATCTTTGCGATCCTAAGAAGACCCCCTATAACTTTGTTTACGGAACGGATTATTCAACCAATGCCCGTGGTGCCATCACCTATTGGTTTGAAGAGGTATGGAAGAAAGAACCTAAATGGAAAGAACTGAGGGATAAAGGGGTAAAACCCAAGTTTGTCTGCTTTATGGATACTACCATGCCCTATGCTACCGCTCCCATTAAAGCGATCAAAGATCAGGCCACCCTCCTTGGTTTCGAAATTGGCCCTGATCAAAACATCAATTTGATGGCTTTAGATACTAAAAGCCAGGTGATTGCCGCCAAGGGCTTCGGGGCTAATCTTGTATGGCATGGGAATACAACCATGTCTGTGTCCGCCGCTATCAAAGATGCTTACGCTCTTGGACTGGGTGCAGACCATATTATTAATAATTGGGGATTTGACGAAAACCTTCCTAAACTGGGTGGACCTGCAGCAGAAGGTGCTATGGGCCTGATTGCCTGTGCTCTTTTCATCGATGAATATCCTGCAAAAGCAAGCAAGGTGGTTGCATATGCTAAAAAACTTAACCCCGGCGTCCCGCTCGAAAACCGAATCATTCGAACGGTTCAAGGCTGGGTAAAGGTCACCCTTGCTGTGGATGTCATGAAAAAAGCAGACAAAGCAGGGAAACTGAATGGTGATGGCATTAAACAGGTTTTTGAAAGCTATAAAAATTGGTCCGGATTGAAGGAATTTGGTGGTCAATTAGTGACGATTACCCCAACAGACCATCGTTACAGCTCTATCGTCAGGGTCGGAAGAGTTATTAAAGGGAAACCTCAGACTGTGGCTGAAATTGACATGCGGGCTAAATTCCCTGACAAGTGGGATTCCTGGTTAGGCTGGTAAGGAGGAAAACATTGAAACCGGAAACACCGAGTGCGTCTGGAACTATACTGAAGCTCAACAACATTGAGGTCATGTATCATGAGGTCATCCTGGTGTTGAAGGGAGTCTCCATTGATGTGCCTCAAGGAGGAATTGTCGCCCTTCTTGGAGCCAACGGTGCCGGGAAATCGACCACCTTGAAATCTATCTCTGGCTTGTTAAAGCATGAAGATGGTGAGGTCACGGACGGAAGCATTGAGTTTATGGGCGAGAAGATACATCACCTTGCTGCTGAGGAGGTCGCCAAGAGAGGAATCTTCCAGATCATCGAAGGAAGAAGAGTTTTTGAGCACCTCACGGTGGAAGAGAACCTTCGAGTTGGAGCGCACCTTAGAGGAACTGGTTCAGCTTCCAAGGAAAGGCTGGAAATGGTCTATCACTACTTCCCCAGACTGGTGGAGCGGCGAAATGTCCTTGCAGGCTTCATCAGCGGTGGGGAGCAGCAGATGAACGTTATTGGTAGGGCTCTCATGGCCCTGCCAAAACTGATGCTTCTGGATGAACCTTCCATGGGCCTTGCTCCTCTTCTCATCAAGGAGATCTTCGAGATCATCACCAAATTGAACAAGGAGGAAAGAATCCCTCTCCTTCTGGTGGAACAGAATGTGAAATTAGCCCTCACCGTTGCTCCTTATGCTTACGTGCTGGAAAACGGCAGGCTGGTGATGCATGACACGTCAGAGAAGTTGAAAGAGAACCCGGACATCAGAGACTTCTATTTGGGCCTCTCTGATATTGGTGAGCGGAAGAGTTTCAGAAAGGTAAAGCATTATAAAAGAAGAAAACGGTGGCTCACGTAAACTAAACATTGCAAAATGCAAAATGGTCAATAGTCAATTATCAATTTAAATTGTTAATTTTGTACTGATTATTTTGCAATGAAAATTGATCTATAACCAAAAGGAGGTTGATTATGCGGAAAATATTATTAGTGCTCATTACGGTTGCATTTGCTGTTTGGGGAATGACGGCTTGTAAACCCGGCCTTCTTCCAACGGAAGATGCAGGGAAACCAAAGGTTACACTGGAACGTGTTGACTTAATGCGCTTAGGTCCCTGGGTAGAGATTCCTGCTCCTACCTTCATGGGATTAGGTTTTGTTTTCAATGTGGATAACCCGAGCGGTTATCCCATCAAACTCGAAAACCTTAAATTTGCGGTCCTTTTTGAGGGGGCTCCTGATGTGTATATGACTTTGAGTACCGCAACTGTTTACGACAATATATATTTTGCACCGAAAACAGTTAGCCAGTATCGTGTCGTTGAGTTTCTTGATTCTGGCGGAGTTTGGAGAGCCCTAATGATCCCAAATAGGCCGAAAGTCGAAGAACTGAAACTTGATCCCATGGAATGCACTAAGAAATGGTTCACGACTATCGGTAGCGGTGACTTTCCCTTTGGCATCAAGGCGACAGAAGGAATGGCGGTCTTCTCGAGTGAAGGTGCAAAAGGAGATTTCTTCGTTCCCTTTGAAGGTAAATTCCCTAAGAAATGATGTGGTGCTGTAGGGGCGGTCCTCTGTGGCCGCCCGATAGGGGAGTCCCTGCCTACCGGCAGGCAGGCACAGAGGGACTCCCCTACATCTCACTATATTCTTTTCTTTTCCCGGGCACGAGGCACGTGACACGGACACGCATTTAGGAGATCTCCCT
>Ga0315291_10010475_pt1 | contig 11332 bp, 8 predicted proteins | sample YL17G12_20_MG_FD_203070 | JGI IMG/M metagenome (GOLD analysis project Ga0315291, IMG submission 203070) | Sediment microbial communities from Yellowstone Lake, YNP, Wyoming, USA - YL17G12_20 | ecosystem: Environmental > Aquatic > Freshwater > Lake > Sediment | place: USA: Wyoming | collected...
CTTCTGGTCTATGACGCTTTCGCCCAAAGCACATGTCTTCAGCACGCGCGTTTTCATCATCTCGCGCAGGCCAAAGCGATTGCGAAGATAGGGAATGACGGCATTCGTCATCAGGTATTCCAGTTCTCGCGGGACGCCCGGAAGCGAGATGACCGCCCCATTGGGCGTTTGGACGGCGAAGCAGGGCGCAGTCCCCACGGGGTTCTCAATGACGATGGCTCCCTCCGGGATGTACGCCTGTTGGACATTGTTCTCGGTCATTTTCATCCCGAAACTGCGAAAGCGCGCGTCAATGGCCGCCACGAGTTCGGGGTGCAGGACGAGAGGGCGATTCGTCGCGCGGGCGACTGCCTGGCGAGTCACGTCATCCACGGTGGGGCCGAGGCCGCCAGTCGTGATGACCAGGTCGGCGCGCCCCAGGGCCAGCGTGATTGCGGCGGCGGTTCGCTCCTCGTTGTCGCCGACGGTGGTGCGGAAGTGTACGTCCACGCCCAGGGCGCGCAACTGGCGGGAAAGATAGGCAGCGTTCGTGTCCACAATGTCGCCCAGGAGAAGTTCTGTGCCTGAAGTGATGATTTCCGCTCTCAAGATTCCTCTCCAAGTTTCAGGATTTCCACGACGCCTTGTTCGGCGTCCAGGAACAACATTCGGTTTCGCAGGGGTTGACCCCGGCCCGTGATGACCTTGACCACCTCTTGAATCTGCCAGGATGCGATCATCATTGGCGTGCCCGCTGGGTTGCCCCAGATGGTTTCCGCGCCGCGCTCCGGGGCCTTGCCTTCGGGATAGAGCGCGAAGAGGCCCGCGTCGCCGGGGAAGATGGTCATCACCTGGCCGATGTAGCCCGCAATGGCTCCGTGAACCATCGGTACGCCCATCCCCTGCGCGACCTTTTGGAGGGTCATTCGCGTGGGGAGGGTGTCCAGAGCGTCCACGATGACATTGGATCCCGATAGGAGTTGTGGAAGCGACTCGGCGTCGGCCCAAAGGGTGTGAACGGTAGTCTCCACTGCTGGGTTGATCTGCCGGACGCGCTCGGCTGCGACAGTGGTCTTGAATTCGCCCAGATTGGATTCCCAGCACAATGCCTGCCGGTTGAGGTTGTTTTCGGCAAACCGGTCGCCATCAATCAGAATCAGCCAGCCCACGCCCATGCGGGCCAGACCCTCCACAATCCACCCGCCCAGGCCGCCCAGGCCGACGATGCCGCAGGTGGCGCGCAGGAGCGCAATCTGCCCATCCCAGCCCACCGTGCCCAGGCTGCGCTGATAGCGCGCAGGGAGGATGCGGTTCTCCACGGCGGCGATCTGCGCGTCGCGGCGGGACATGCCGAATTCGGACGCGAGCGCCTTCTCCGCCGCTGCACTCAGGAGGTGAATATCTCCTTCTTTCGTGGACAGTTCCGATAGGCGTCGGGCCAAAACGTCAATGCTCATTTGATTGCTCCCGGAAAACTCTGCCACCAAGTCACCAAGACACAAAGGAAAGAATGGAAAGTCATTCTCTTCGTGCCTTTGTGTTCTTGTGGTGGCTCTCAGGCCAGATGACGCTCAGACAAGTCGCGCCGCCGTCGGTCTTGTGGAACTCGGACAAGTCCATGCTCTGCGTCTGGAATCCCAGATTCTCCAACAGCGCGGCAGTCTTTGGGTGGCCGCCTGGGACCAGCGCATGGCGCTCAACGATGAGAGTATCGGCGGCGATTTCCTCGCCTTCGGGCACTGGAACCCATTCCAGGCCGCGCTCCGCCGCAAAGGACGCCAGGGCGGCCACTGCCAGGAGTTTGCCGCCGCCCAAGTAGACGCCGCCGGATTTCAGGTGCAGCAGGCCGGGGGGCATGGGCACTCCGTGGGCGCGGACGCCCAGGGCAGCGGCCAGTTGCGCGATTCCCTCGCGGTTGCTGCGCGACGAGAGGCCAACGTATGCCTCATCTTCCACCCAGATGACGTCGCCGCCATCCAGCGTGCCCGGCGGCTGAGTTTGGACAATTCTCAGGCCGAGTGATTCCAGAGTGGGGCGGATGGATTCACCTTCGCCCTGGCGGGAAGGCGCGCCGGAACGGGTGAGCAGCGCAACGCCATTGCGCACGATCAGCGCATCTTCCACGTAGCAGCCGTCGGGGAAGCGCTCGTCGGCGGCCAGCGTGATGACGCGGATGCCCATGTTTTCCAGCGCGTGGCAGTAGGCTTCGTGTTGCTTCAGCGCGCGGGGCAGGTCAATCTGGACGGGCTTCGCGGCCAGGGCATTGACATAACTCTGTCCCGGTCTTCGCGTGGTGGCGATCCAGAGCATCGGGTTCTCCTCTGTGTCGTTTGGGTAGGGGCGAGGCATTCCCAGCAGACATTCCTGCGAGCGGAGCGGTTTGCGATGGGAATCTGACCAATGGCATTCACTTTCTGGGGAATGCCTCGCCCCTACTGTAGAATCAGCGTCAACTGAACCAGTAGATCAGCCCCGAATCAAACGGGTTCGCCAGGTCGGGATGGGCCGGCAGGATGCGGATGGTATAGCCGTGCAGCCCGCTGGCCGCGAAACCAATGGTTCCCTCGTAGACGTGGACGCCGTCGCGCGTTTTCTGGAGCCTCATCGGGGCGACCTGTCCCCGGTCAATTTCGCTCTGAGGGTTGACCCCGCCGTAGTACAACTGCACGACCACGTCATCGGGGGAAAGCGCGCCCAGCTTCACGCGCGCGCGCACGGTGAAATCGGAATCAACGTGTACCTCAGGGAGGGTTTCGGATTCTACGCCCTCCACGCGCACCTGCGACCAGCTCGCGCGCAGTTTCGCCTTCCATGCCGCCAGGTCTCTCGCGCGCTGCGCGCTGTTTGCTTCCATGTCCATGTAATGGCGTCCAGTGGGCAGGTAGAGTTTGTCTGCGTACTCCATCAGCATCCGATCGGTGTTGAACACAGGCGTCAACGTAGACATGGACGCTTTCATCTTGGCGATCCAGCCCCTGGGGAGCCCGTCGCGCCCACGATTGTAGAAGAGGGGGATGATTTCCTTCTCCAGGAGTTCGTAGATGATTTGCGATTCCACCTCGTCCTGGTAGTCGGGGTTTTCGTAGATTTCGCCACGGCCGATGGCCCATCCCACGTCTGGCGAATAGCCTTCTTCCCACCATCCGTCCACCACGCTCATGTTCAGCGAGCCATTGGCGGCGGCTTTCATCCCGCTCGTCCCGCTGGCTTCCTGCAGGCGGCGCGGGGTGTTCATCCAAACGTCCACCCCTTGCACCAAATAGCGGGCCACGTTGATGTCGTAGTTCTCCAGGAACACGATGCGGTGACGGAACTCCTCCTGGCGGGCGAATTTCACGATCTCTTGGATCAGTTCCTTGCCCCCTTGATCCTGGGGGTGCGCTTTTCCCGCCATAATGATCTGCACCGGACGGGCTGTATCGTTCAGAATGCGCGCCAGCCGTTCGGCGTCATGGAGGAGAAGGGTGGCTCGCTTATACGTGGCGAACCGCCGCGCAAAGCCAATGGTCAACGCTTCTGGGTTGAGGACCTCGGAGGCTGTCTCTGTCTCAGTTGGCGGCGCTCCGCGCGCCTCCAGTTGGGCACGCAGCCGCCTCCGTCCGAAGTTGACCAGCCGCTCCCGCCTCCGTTCGTGGGTTCGCCAGAGTTCCTCATCGGGAATCTCGCGTACTCTTGACCAGATGGACGTGTCGCTGGGTTCCTCCGTCCAGCGGGGGCCTAGGTAGCGATCCAAGAGCGTTCCCATATCCTGGGAAATCCATGACCGGAGGTGGACGCCATTGGTGATGTGCTCAATGGGGATTTCCTCGTCCGGTACGTTGGGCCACAAGTTGCTCCAAAGGCGGCGCGCCACCACCGCATGCAACTTGCTCACGGCGTTGCTGTGGCTGGACATGCCCACGGCGAAGACGGCCATGTTGAATGGCTCGCCCGCGTCGGCGGGGTGCTGCCGACCCATCGCCAGGAACCGCTCGCGGGAGATGCCTAGGATAGGATACCAACCGCCAAAATAGCGCTCCATCAGGTCAGGGGCGAACATGTCAATTCCGGCGGGAACCGAGGTGTGTGTGGTAAAGAGGTTGCCAGAGCGGGCCAGTTCCGCGGCCTCGTCAAAGCTCAGGCTATGCTTTTCCATAAGCATGCGGATCCGCTCCAGGCAAAGGAACGCGGCGTGGCCCTCATTCATGTGGCACACGGTGGGTTCAAGGTTGAGCGCCACCAACGCCCGGTAGCCGCCGATGCCGAGAAGGATTTCCTGGCGGATGCGCATTTCGCGGTCGCCGCCGTACAACTTGCCTGTAATCTCTCTGTCGCGTGGCCGGTTTTGCTGCAGATTGCTGTCCAGCATGTACACGGCGATGCGACCGACTTGAATGCGCCATACCTGAGCAGTGACCGGCGCGTCGGGATAGGTCACCTGCACGGTGACGGGCGTCCCGTCCTTGTTCCGCATGAGTTGCAAGGGCATGTTGTAGAAATCGTTGACGGGATAGAATTCCTGCTGCCAGCCATCGGGGCTGAGGTACTGGCTGAAGTACCCGAACTGGTACAGGAGACCCACGCCGACCAGGTTCAGACCCAGATCACTGGAGGATTTCAAGTGGTCTCCTGACAAAACCCCCAGACCGCCAGAGTAGATCGGCACGCAATCGGTCAAGCCGAATTCCGGCGAGAAGTAAGCCACACGGCAGGGTGGAATCTCTCTACAGCGTTGGGCGTACCAGGTTCGGTCGTTCTGCCTGTATTGGTCGAATTGCTCGCAAATTCCTGCAAAGTGCGCCAGGAAGCCGTCGTCCTCGGATGCCGCCTGCAGGCGAGCCTGCGATATGGTTCCCAGCATCCGCACAGGGTTGTGGCCGCTGGTCTCCCAGAGATCTCGATCCAGCCGACGGAACAATTCTATGCTTCCGTAGTTCCACGTCCAGCGCAGATTGTATGCCAGTTCCGCCAACCGAACCAGATTGGGGGGCAAAGATGGAATCACATTTAGGATCGTGTGAGGTCGCATTCAGAATTCCTCCCTCTGACCTGGGAATCATTTTCTGCTCATTGCCGGGTGTCGCGCTGCAAGGGCGACCAGTGCCGACGTGGTTTATGATAACACAGAGGCTTGCCGCAGGCAAACCGCGCCGGTGAAACCCTCCCGCAGGGCTTGTCGTAGTCACGAGTTTTCGTCGTCTTGGCACGGCGTGTGCGAACTCGGTTGATGGTCGCCCCTACACGCGGGCAGTGCGCTCTCCCATGACTTTTCACAAACCCTGTTCATTTTGGCTGCACGCTTGCGAAATTGTGGTATAATAGATGCGGGCAGTGCAGGGTTATCCTGTGGAGAGTACTAGGTGGCTGAAGAGTTTTTTCTATCGGAACCGCGTACCATTGAAGAAACAGGGCTGAGTCTCCTGTTTCTGGGCGAGTTGGCTTTGAAGACCCTCTACGTCGCCGGGCAGATGAGCGGATTTGAACTGGCCCAGGCGATGCGACTCCCCTTTCCGGGTCTTGTGAGCCGCGTGATTGATTTCCTCAAGCGGGAGCACTATTGCGAGACGCGCGGGGCTGCGGCAATCGGCGAAGGCTCCTATCAATATTCTGTCACGGAGAAAGGAGGCGCTAAGGCGCGGGAGGTGCTCTGGCGGAACCAGTACGCCGGGCCCGCGCCTGTGCCTTTGGCCGAGTACCGGCGGGCCGTCCGGGCGCAGGGCGCGCCGCAAGCCGACGTTCGCCGCGAGGATTTGCAGCAGGCCCTGTCGCACCTGGTTGTGAGCGCGGGGATGTTGGACGAATTAGGGCCGGCAGTGGTGTCTCGCCACTCGCTTCTGCTATACGGCGCTTCGGGCAACGGTAAGACGGCGGTCGCCAGGGCGCTGGCAAGTCTCCTGTGCAGCGGGTGCGTCTGGGTGCCCTATGCGGTGGAAGCGGGCGGAGAGATTATCCTGTTGTACGACGACGCCTTGCACGAACCCGCCAGCGGCGATCCGGCTCCACAGAATGGAGAAGGCCCAGCGCGGCCCGCGCGCCCGGACAACCGATGGGTGCGAATCCGACGGCCCACGATTGTGCTGGGGGCAGAGGTGCGGCTGGAGTCCATGAATCCCTTCTTCGACGAATTGTCGCGGTGCTATGTGGCGCCGCCTCAGGTGAAGGCCAACAACGGCGTGGTGATCGTGGACGACCTGGGTCGGCAGGCGACGCCCGCGCCCGAACTGCTGAACCGATGGATGATTCCGCTGGGCACGCGCTCCGACTACCTGACGCTGCGAACGGGCCAGAAGTTGGAGGTGCCGTTTGAGGGCATCCTCATTTTCGCCACCCATCTGAGCCTCGCAGGGCTGGCCGACGAGGCGCTTCTCCGTCGCATCCGCCACAAAGTGGAACTGCGCAGCCCCAGTTTTGACGAGTATCGGGACATTTTCCGGCGGGCCTGCGACGCGAGGGGCATCCTATATGATGACAAGTCGCTGGCCTATCTGCTCCAGAAGTATTATGTGCAGCCGAAGGTGCCTCTGCGCGCCTCGCACCCGGATGAGATTCTGTCCCGTCTGGCGGACATCGCGCAGTTTCAACAGAAGCGTCCTTCGCTGTCGCAGGATTTGCTGGACCTGGCATGCCGCACCTACTTTGCTCAAGTCTTGGAAAGGAGACAGCGAACAAAGGCGGACGTAGAACCAATTGAGTGATTCTGTGGTCTTGGGAGTTTCTTTTGCGCGTTCTAATCGGTTGTGTTATCATTGCCCATGGTATTCCGGCGCCGATGCAGGCCACGCTTCCGCTGCGATACCGACAGATCGCTTTCAGAGTCCGCAGGAGAACGACCAGACATGACCAGCCAGGGACGCCGTAAGCCAGCAGATTCTCCCAAATCTGCCCGTCCTGCGAGGGAAGCCGCCACGGGCTACTCGCTCATGCGCGAAACCAGTAGGCTCATCACCTCTACTCCCGACATCCGTCTGCTCTTGGAACTCCTGTACGAAGAAATCCGCAAGTTGTTCCCCGCCGATACGTATTTCGTGATCCTCTATGACTCCGCAACCGACGAAGCAAGTTTTGAGATATTAATTGATGAAGGCGAGTATTTCCCTCCCGTCCGACGCAAACTCAAATCTGGCCTGGCCAGATGGGTGATCCGCAATCGGCAGCCGCTCCTGGTCCGCGACATGGACAAAGATGCGCCGGTGCGACCCATCCGCCTGGGCCAGACGAAAATGTCCCGTTCCTGGCTTGGTGTACCGATGCTTCTAAGCGATCGTGTCATCGGCGTCCTCGTTGCGGCCAGTTACCAGCCCGACGTATACGACGAGGAGGATCTGGACGTGCTCCAACACGTGGCGAACCAGGCAGCGGTGGCCATTGAAAACGCGCGGCTGGGGCAGGAAGCGGAGCGTCGCCTGCGCGAACTGGGCGCGCTGCAGAAGGTTAGCCTGGAACTGGTCTCCTCCCTGGACCTGTCGGCTGTTCTGGAACTTGTGACGCGTACGGCGCTGGAACTGACCCGCGCCAGCGATGCCCACATTTTCCTGTACAATCAGGCAAGCGGCCAACTCTCGTTTGGGGCCGCGCTCTGGTCTACAGGAGAGTCGGGTCTGCGTGCCGAGACGACACCCCGCCCCGGGGGGATCACCATGACGGCCATTCGGACAGGCGAGCCTGTCGTGATCAGCGATTGTGAGTCGCATCCCCTCTACGCCGAGCCAGAGCGGCGGAAGTGGGGACTCAAGTCTATCATCAGCCTGCCTTTGAAGCGCGTCAATACAGTGCTGGGGGCACTGAATGTGGCCTACCTTGAGCCGCATCCTTTCGGCGAGGCCGAACTGCACCTGCTGAGCGTGTTGGCAGACCAGGCGGCCATCGCCATTGACAACGCGCGGCTCTATCAGCAGGCGCGGGACAGGGCCGAACGCCTTGCTGTTGTGGAGCAGATTGCAAAGACCATCACCTCTACCTTTGATTTGCGCGAGATTATGTCGGCCATCTCGGAAGCCCTGGCGTCACTTGTCCCGCACCAGCACATGAACCTGTGCCTGTGGGGAGAGAAGTCCGGAACCCTGAAAATCGTCGGCGCGGTTGGGCTGGAAGTTCCATCCCTCGGCGAGGGGATGATGATTCCGCTTGAGGAAACTTCGCTTGTTCGGGTGGTGCGGGAGCGAGTTCCAGATGTGATCCGCACGCCGGAGAATACAGCGTGCAGATTGGCGCAAGCTTTTGCGGAGGCGGGGCTGCAATCCCTCGCTGCCGCGCCGGTTGTTGTGGGAGACACTTGCACCGGCGTGTGGGTGCTAGGTTGCACCGAGCCTGACGCATTCGGCCCGTCTCAGGTGCAATTGCTAGGGCAGGTTTCCGGACACCTAGCGATCGCGGTCAAGAATGCGCGGTTGTACGCCGAGCTGGAACAGGCGTTTGACCGGTTGAAGGAAAGCCAGTCCCAGCTGGTGCGTTCGGAACGGATGCGGGCGTTGGCCGAACTCTCGGCGGGCGTGGCGCACGACTTCAACAACGTGCTGACGAGCATCCTGGGGAGGGTGCAATTGCTGCTGCTCCAGGCGCGAGACCCGGCCCTGCGCGAATCCCTGCAAGTGATTGAGCAGGCCGCTCGGAACGGAGCGCAAACCGTGCGGCGAATCATGGGATTTGCCCGCCACCGCGAGGGCGAGGCCTTTTCGCCGCTGGACGTCAACCGGCTGGTGGAAGATGCGATCCTGCTCACGGAGCCTCGGTGGAGCGCCTCTGTGTCGGATGGCCCCATGATTGACCTGAAGTTCAGGCGGAGCCGCACTGGGCCGATCATGGGTTCTGCCGCGGAACTCAGCGAGGTGCTCACCAATCTGGTTTTCAATGCGGTGGACGCGATGCCGCGGGGCGGGAAGATTCAATTGGAGACCCGTCAGGAGGACGAAGAAGTCGTCGTCCGTGTTCAGGACACGGGCGCAGGCATGGGGTCTGAGGTGATGGATCGCCTGTTCACGCCGTTTTTTACCACCAAAGGCGGGATGAGCGCGGGCATGGGGTTGAGCGTGGCCCGCGAGATCGTGGCGCGGCACGGGGGCCGCATAGAAGTAGAAAGCCAACTAGGCAAGGGAAGCACATTTTCGGTTCGCCTGCCGGTCGCGCGCGACGCGCAAGTGCCTGGCGCCGAGGAAGGGTTGCGTATGAAGGAACCATTGCGGAAGAAGAGAAACGTCAGCATCCTGGTCGTGGAGGACGAGGAGAGCATTCGCCGTTTGCTGTCCAGCATCCTCGGCATGGAGGGTCACGAGGTGCGCACGACCGGCAATGCGCTGGACGGCATCGCGTACTTCAAGGAAAGGCCCGCAGACCTGGTGATTACGGACTTGGGCCTGCCCGACCAGTCGGGGTGGGAGGTGGCGCGTCAGGTCAAGAGTCTGTCGCCGAAGGTTCCTGTAATCCTGATTACGGGCTGGGGGGTCAGCGCGGAGGTCACCGAGGCCCGACAGCGGGGCGTGGATTACATCCTCCCCAAGCCGTTTGAGTTTGAGGAGTTGAGCGAACTCATCGGGCGCGCGTTGGACGAGATGGAGAAGAAGGAATAATGGGAGCCGGTTTGGAGCGAGAAATCCAGTCTAGCCTGCGCGACGGGAAGTTGCCCTGTGAGGCCGCGTGGCAAATTGCGGCGCGCGCGGAGGTGGAGAAGATAGCCGTTGGCGAGATGGCTGATGCGCTAGAAGTGCGTGTCAATCACTGCCAGTTGGGGCTTTTTGGATACGGCGAAAAGCGGCTGGGTCAACATAAGATTGTAAGACCGGCGGAGAGTGTGCGGCCCGATATTGCTTCTGCGCTGAAACAAGCCGCACAAGGCGGCGCAGTCACCTGCGCACAGGCATTTGAAATCGCGGAGCGGTTGAGTCAGCTGCCGATGGTCGTGAGCGCGCAGGCAGAATCCCTGGGCTTCAGGATCGTGCAGTGCCAACTGGGGTGCTTCCCGTGAGCGACGAGGGCCGCAAACTGTCCCACCTGGACGAGTCGGGCCGCGCGCGGATGGTGGACGTGGGCGAGAAGCCCGACACCGAGCGGGTGGCAGTGGCCCGCGGCGTGGTGCGGATGCGCGCAGAGACGCTGAATCTTATCCGACAGGGCAGCATTGCCAAAGGAGACGTGCGGGCTGCCGCCGAGTTGGCGGGCGTCATGGGGGCCAAGCGCACGTCCGAGCTGATTCCCCTCTGCCACCCATTGGCGCTGACGCAGGTTGTCGTGGAGGTGGACGTGGAGGGCGCAGCGGTCGCAGCCGATGGGTGGGCAGCTCTCCCCATTACGGCCACGGCGCGAACGGTCGGCAAGACGGGCGTTGAGATGGAAGCGCTGACCGCCGTGTGCGTGGCGGCGCTCACGGTGTACGACACGTGCAAGGCCGTGGACAGGGGGATGCAGATCGCCGATGTGAGGCTGCTGCGCAAGAGCGGGGGCCGCAGCGGCGAGTGGGTTTCGGAGTAGTATAGTCATTGCGAGCGAAGCGAAGCAATCTCGCGCCGCACGGAGATGGCTTCGTCGCTGCGCTCCTCGCAATGATACCCCAGGCGAGGTGCTGGAATGCAAGGACGCATCGTGGCCGTATGCATGAGCAAGAAGAAGGGAACGCCGAAGAAGGACATCGGACAGGCGCAGGCGCAAGTCAATTGGGGACTGGTGGGCGATGCCCACGCCGACGATTGGCACCGCCAGGTGAGCCTGCTGGCGATAGAAAGCATCAACAAGATGCGCGCCCTGGGCCTGAAGGTGCGCCCTGGCAGTTTTGCGGAGAACCTGACCACCGAAGGGCTTGACCTGCTGGCGCTGCCCATCGGGAGCCGCATCCGCGTGGGCGACGATGTCATTCTGGAAATCACGCAGCACGGCAAAATCTGCCACGACAAGTGTGCCATCTATTATGCCGCTGGGGATTGCGTGATGCCGCGCGAAGGCATCTTCGCCCGCGTGATTCAGGGCGGCCCCATCCGCGCGGGCGATGCTGTGTCCCAAGTGGAAAACAAAGAGTAGCCGTCATGGGTTGCCTGGATAATTTCAACCGTTCCATCAGTTATCTTCGCGTTTCTGTGACCGATCGGTGTAATCTCCGTTGCATGTATTGCATGCCCCCGGACGGAGTGCCCTGGGTCGCACACGAGAGCATTCTGCGGTACGAGGAGATTGTGCGGATTGTGCGCGTGGGGGCGGGCCTTGGAATCAGCAAAGTGCGGCTGACGGGCGGCGAGCCGCTGGTGCGAGCGGGGATTGAATCGCTTGTGTCCATGCTGGCCGCTGTCCCCGGCGTGGACGACATAGCCATGACGACTAACGGCATCCTCCTCCAACGCTACGCCAATATCCTTGCGCAGGCCGGGCTTCACCGCGTGAACGTGAGTCTGGA
>Ga0315291_10010477_pt1 | contig 11331 bp, 8 predicted proteins | sample YL17G12_20_MG_FD_203070 | JGI IMG/M metagenome (GOLD analysis project Ga0315291, IMG submission 203070) | Sediment microbial communities from Yellowstone Lake, YNP, Wyoming, USA - YL17G12_20 | ecosystem: Environmental > Aquatic > Freshwater > Lake > Sediment | place: USA: Wyoming | collected...
CCTATCCCGTGCTCACGACATATCTCCGCCAGCGTCTTCTGCCCCTTCAGCCCCTCCAGCACTATCGCCATCTTCTCCTCAACCGTCCATTTCCTGAGCTTCATAGTTACATCTCCTGCAATCAGTCTAAACTCTATCTCTCAGAGGTGTCCACTCTCTCAGGGGGTCAGTATACATCCTCAACAAAGGCAAGGGAAAGCCAGTGAGGTTGGGAGACATTGTGGAGGTGCGCCGTGGCTTCACTACCGCTGTGAACGAGTTTTTCTATCTGGACGAGTAACTGATCGAGGAGTGGGGATTGAGAAAGAGTTCTTGAAGCCGGTGATTAAGAGCCCTCGTGAGTGCAAGAGGATTCTTATCGATCCGAAAGGCCCCAAGTGCAAGATCTTCATGTGTAGCAGGGGAAAGAGAGATCTAAAGGGCACGACTGCTCTAGAATATATCAACTGGGGAGAATCCGAGGGATTTCACAAAAGACCAAGTTGTGCCGGAAGCGCAGGGTGGTGGGAAGCGAGACTTGAAGCGGGAAACGGCATTCTTGTGAAGGAAGCCAATGATACTTTGGCCGTGTACTATAACCCCGAGCGTTTTCCAGCAGGCTGTCGGCTCTATTGCAGTGATCTTCCTCACCTCACCCTTGAGCTTCCCTACTGACGAAGTCGAATGACTGAGTAATCCATCTCGTGGCTGGCTGCATAGCAGTCGCTCGGATCGTCTGTCAAAGGTCGATACCCCCAGCTTTATTCTGGTTCTCCTTGCCTTAGCTTCGTAGCTCTGAATGCGTTCCGCACAAGAAGACCAACGAGGTTTCTTAGTGACTACGAAGCCCTCCTTCACAATTCCTGCAACACCTCGATAAGCTGCTTCCGTACATCATCAGGCAGAGAAGCCAGCTTTGCCGCCAGCTCTCTCACCCTCCGCTCCTTCTCCGGCTCTAGTGTGCGGTTCTGTATCTTGGCAACCAAGTCTTGAGGTCTGACATGAGTGTATATCTGTGTTGTGCTCACGTCCGAGTGACCAAGGAGTACTTGAACTTCCCGAATCGTAAATCCCCCGTTAAGTAAGCTCGTGGCGTAGGTGTGACGGAGCACGTGCGGAGTAACCACCTTGCCGCGTTCCTCACCCAGGGCCTTCACCGCAAGACGTTTCACCATTGCCTCAACGTATCTGCCTGACAACGGACGCGCCCTCAGTGTGCAGAAGAAACGTCTGCTCCCATTCCCACGAACCTTTGGCCGCTTCTCTAACCAGGCACGCAACCAGGCTATTGTCTCGGAGTCAACGGGGACGGTTCGGTCTTTGTCATTCTTGGCATGGCGGATTTCCAACAGTCCACTTTCCCAACGTATGTCAGCAGGAGCGAGCTTCAGTGCCTCCGACAGCCGCAGTCCTGCCCGATACATCACCTCGAGGATCGCCCTGTTGCGGAGGCCGGTGGGACATCCCGTGTTTGGCACCTTGAGGATTGCCTCGGCTTCTTGTATGTCTAACACTACCGGAAGTCTCTTTCTCATGGCTTACCTCCTTGTGAAAACCCTTGAGTACGACTTTTGTTCCTTAAGCGTACTATATGGTAAGCGAGAATACCTGTCAAGGGGAAAAAACGTACTATATCTCACGATTCTTATTACGTATGCTTGAGTCGAGACCAAGCGAGACAAGGGGTGGGCAATATTTGCCGCGCAAGGCGTAGGCTCCCTGCCAGCCTCCGGTATGAAATGTCTGTATGGCGAACGACAGATCAGCAAGCTTGCGCGCGCTTCGTTTCCAATGGTTACTTACTGGGCATCGCCTCGGGAGAAATTCGAGCGCGAACTCACACCCGCGCACGAGTACGCTCCTGCGCCATGCGGAATCCAGAAATCCCCCGATTACCACCTCTACCCCCGTATCTTTAATAACCTCCGACCATAATTTCAAGAAAACCTTGGCGTTTTGGAGCGTTGTATCCGTCCCGCCTCGGAAGGTGGATACATTGCCCCGGAGTCGCTGTTCTGTGCCGATTCAACGGAAGACTTGACAGTTAGCTAGCAAGCGGTCACAGTGATGTGAGCTGTTACTTGTTGAGCATTGCGTCACCCTGCGGGAACTGATAGTACTGGATGCGGCTGGGGTCATCGTCGCCAAGAGTGTCACCAAGGGATAGTTGTTTGCTTCCAGGCAACGAGTGTTATCCTGAGAAATGGCGCTCTAAAGGTGTGTGTATGGAAACGGCAGAAGCCGTAGTTGGACAGCTTCCACAAGGCCACACTGGCGGGAAGTTGTGGGAGTGTGAATCTTGAATTCTAGCTAAACGGGAGAAGATATGACGAGTCTGAGTAACATTGCTTTAACCATTCTTGGCTTGATAGTAACCGCCGTAGCCCTCATTGCTACCTTGTCTCAATTCCGCCAATCAGCTGAAGCGGCGAAAAAGTATCGGGACCAACTCGCCCATGCAGAGTCGATAGTCAAAGAGCAGCCAGAAAAAGCAAAGCCAGCATGGGATTTGGCCCGTGTCACGCTGGAGTCATATTTCAATAGGAATCTCAACCAGATTGCATCCATATTCTGGCTGAGTGTAGTGGTAATGATTGCAGGATTCGCAATAATCCTGTGGGGGATTACTCAAGCCTTTCGCTCCCCGAATGCGCTGCCCTCTGCCACAATCGCAAGCGCGGCGGGCGTAATAACTGAATTCATCGGGGCCACATTTTTGTTCATCTATCGCTCAACAGTCCAGCAGGCGACAAGTTACTCAAAGACGTTAGAGCGTATCAACTCGGTAGGTATGGCAATGCAAATTCTTGATACTATGCCCGACGAAACGAAAGCAGATGACTTAAAGAGCCGCACAAAATCAAGACTCGTCGAACTCCTAGTCCAGCAGACCCATGAATTGACAGAAGGTCGCCAAGCTAGTTGCGAAGAGAAAATCGTTGATAAGAAATAACCACCTGCTGGCAAGACGCCCATCACCGAGTTGCAGCCGACGTTGTCTCACTCCTGCTCTGCAACGCGGCTGAACCCAACCGTCAGACGAATCGTCCGAGAATTACATGGCATCTAAGCGTCAACACTACATACCCAGATTCTTGCTGAGAGGATTCGCGAGCCAAGCCCGTGGTAACAAAGTCCTCACTTGGTACTTCCGCAAAGGTCGGCCACCTGTTGAGGTCAGTCTCAGAGACATTGGTCTGGGAAAATCATTCTATGACAGTTCGCTCGCTACAGGGCTCGACCAGGGCATCACCGCAAGAGAGAAGGCTTTGGCGGAGATGCTCTCTCGCGTGCGCAACGAGCATGGCGTTCGTGCGTCGGACTTGGACCTTCTCGTAGAGTTCTTGGTGCTAACCATTTGTCGAACCAGCCACGTTCGGCAAGCACTTGGGGCTGCGGTCAAGGGAACGCTTCAACGGGTTGGACAAAGATTGACCAGACCAGACGAGCTTGAACGTCTTTTCGCTTTGGAATTCAGACGCTCGCCGGAGAAATTCCGAAAATATGTGATTGACGCTATACGAAAGCAATGGGGTGGCCCCAACCCTATTATTGAGACCGTTGCCATGAAGATGATTGAAGGCAACCTCGACTTCATTGTGCGTGAATTCGCCAAAGAGGGCGCGGAATTTGTTTCCTGTCTACTCCCACTGGTGGAGAATGACGCGCCGCGACAAATGGGAGAGCACCACAAGAAAGCTTTGAAGGATATGCTTCGCGACCTCCGCGGTACCCCTAGGTTCAAGGAATACGCCAACCTCCGCTGGAGTGTTAGACGGCCTCAGGATGGCCACTTCATTCTTGGGGATGTGTGTGTCATGGAAATTGACTCCCAGACGCTGGAAATCTCGTCAGCAATTAAAAGTGGACCCGGGTCGGGCACGATTCTTTTTCCAGTTGCACATAACTGCATCCTGGTCGGGACGTCATCCCCCGAGGCCGGTATTCCATCCCACAGCGAGGTCAACGCTCAGTCCGCAGAGCTCAGCGTAGACTTTTTTGTATCTGCTGTAAAAACGCCAGAGCTTGAAACGCTGGCATCTAACATCGGGAAACGGGCATCTCTGGTCTCCGAGGCTGAACTTGACGAAATCGAACGAGAGACCTTTGATACAGACTAGCAACATATTCATTTAACCCGCCCACGCACTTGACAGTGAGCTCTGTCCGCCCTGCGGAATCCCAAAACCCCGAGATTACCACCTCTGCCCCCGTACCTTGAATGATGTGTCCGGATAGTTTTGAAAAAACCTCGGCGCCTCCTCTCGTTCCTGGCCCATTCCATGCTTGTGTCGCAGAAAAGAGAATGAAGTCGCTTCCTTGTTGGAAGATGTCTGAACTTCTTGATTGGCTCGATGTGCATCTTTGCAATTTGAATCGCCACATTGCCGCACGTCGTTCCATCCCAGGGGGCAGGAAAGGTGCGGGCTTCTTTTCCGATTCGCCGATTTAGGAGTTTAGAAAACCAAATAACCTTGAGAGAGATCTTCACAATGACAAGACTTGCGGCATATACCTATATGAAAAGGGTGCTAGGTGGAAATAGGTGGCGTCCTAGCTTGATTACCAGAGTGTTAACTTCTAGTTGACATCTGCCCATAGGTTGTGCATAATGACTCCGAACAACACAGCCTATTGTATTTTACAGAAGGAGGTGATTGTATGCTTCAAAACAGGACCGTCGAGAGTATTCTCCTTGGGTCCGTCACGGGTCACGTACAAGTGACTGCCTCTTTGAGAGCCGAAGAGGGCGTTCGTGGTTGGAGAGGTGGAGTGTCTGTGGAGCAAGGCAACTTCTTGACCTTGTTCTTGCAGACACGCCAACCGTCGCGCCTCAGGCAGAGGCTCATCTTGAATGAGCCGCCTGCGGCCTCGACCATAGGCGTAACGCCAAGCGCAATTGCAATAAACGATGCGCTATCAGACGTTGGAAGACCTGGCTGTCGCCTCAAGGTGATGGTCCAGGGCAGTCCCAAAAAGCAAATCCAAGGAGAGGAGGTGAACAAAATGCGTAAGAGCAAACATAAGCATCTCAACTGCGCCGGTCCTGTGCCTTCAGCTGCAATACGTGAATTAGAGAACCTAATCCTGGAACTCAGGAAGGCTCGTCAAGAGGCTCAGCAGTAGGAAGGCAGGGGCTGCGCAGAACTGAGTAGTGCTTTAGCGAGAGCCCAGAAGGTCCAAGGAATGCTCTCAGAGAAAAAATCGCATCGCATAAACTGGGAGCAATTGACTTGGATACTGAGCTTCTTGCTGAAAGTGGCGAGACTATTCTGTTCTTCCAATAACTGTAAGTTATCCCAGGAGGTTATGTATGGAGACTGGGTTTATCATAAAGCGGTTGCGACTGAGTGCGGCCTTGTCGCAGGCGGAATTGGCCGAAGCGCTGGACGTTGCGAGAACATATCTATCCCAAGTTGAAAATGGTCGAAAGAGAGCGAGCCTGGTTTTCCTGCGACGGGTCGCCATGCATTTCGGTGTTCCAGTGTCCCTTCTTTTGGCGTGGGATGATGCAGGCGGTCTTGAGAATGAGGTCTACCGAGAACTACAGATGCTCTTCGCTGACCTATTGGATGCGAAGACTGCAAGACGGCACAAGTAGGAATTCATAGATGGAGAAACAGAACAGACGGGGAAGAAAGCTAGAGACTTTAAGTATCAGAGATATCGCGCACCTTTGTTGTCACCTCGGACTGAGCAAAACCCAGCTCGAACGACTGTTGGCAAGTACCGACAGTAACTACCGAGAAGGCGAGATTACCGTAGACGGTAAGAAACGCAAGTTGGCTATTCCGCGTGAACCTCTGATGACCGCCCTCAGAAATTTGAATAGACTCATGCAACGACTTAGGTTTCCGCCGTATATGTATGGTGGATTGAGTGGACATTCAAATATTGATAATGCGCGTGCTCACACATCGACGTGGGCCGTCTTACGTGCAGATATTAAGGACTTTTTTCCCAGCATAGATAGAGCCCGTGTCAGGAGAGTCTTCGAGGAAAGACTCAGATGCTCGGCGTCAGTGGCCGACATACTGGCTCAATTGTGTACCTATCAAGACAAACTACCGCAGGGAGCACCGCCAAGTACTGTCATTGCAAATCTGGCAATCGAGCACCTCTCGTTTCGGTTATATCGACTGGCTACAAAACACGGGGCTACTTATACTCAGTTTGTAGATGACATCACAATTTCCGGCCCAGGCCACGTCGAGTCACTGGAACCTCTGGTTGCAAAGATAATCGAGGAGGAAGGATTTCGTTGTCATCCAGATAAACTCTATACGAGACGACATACTCAAGAACAACTTGTCACTGGTGTGAGAGTCAACAGCGGGTGCGACGTACCTAGCGACAAAATTGAAGAGGTTCGTGCTCAAATCAAGAGGTGCGGAGAAGAGATTGCGCAAGGCAAAGCAGTTTCCGAAAAAGTACTTAGGACTCTCGATGGCAAGATTGCGTATATAACACGGTTGAACCGTGGCTCAGGGAAATTTCTTCGACGCAGGTTTAGAGTTCTCCAAGACCAAGTAGTCTAGCATTTGCACCTTTGATTGGACACTTTGCAGAAGGCAGGCGATTTGGCGATTCTGCCGCTGATACGTACCCTCCCGGCGTCCTTGCGAAAGCCCAAAACCCCCGGGTTACCACCTCTACCCCCACGTCTCTAATAACCTGTCCGGATGGTTTCAAAAAAACCTCAGGGACCCTTTCTTCCAGGGGCCCATGTATTCGTTTGTCGGTGAGAAGTGAATACATTGTTAGCGTTCTTCGATCTTTCTGTTACTTCCCTTCCATGGGTTATAAGCTTTGATGCAGAAGGTGTCAGTGTGCTTGGACTTATCCCCACGAGGCGCTTCCAGGTGTCCATCAAATCGGGCCAGGTCCAGGTGATGCACAGGGTAGAGTTCGCACCGGACTGCATGCCGGTGGCCCTGTACGGGCGTGTAGTGGCGCTAAGCCCGGTTTGTGCGCAGGAGCAAGTAGCACACTAGACGATGGTTGAGGGAGCGACGACCAGTCCAACAGTGAGGGCCTACAGGTATCCGCCAATTCCCAGATGGTAGCGCTGGCGAGGCAATGCGCAGCTTCAGAAATCCATTGACAAGGACGGTAGGGGGAATAGGATTGATGTTGGCGGCAGGTGTCCCATATTTTCTGACCACAAGTCCAGGCGACCCAGATGCGGACCGGCAGAGTTTACTGCAACGGGCAGGGAACAAGGTTTTGTCCTCGTTTCCTATGGTCTTCTGCTAAGGTGTGTTTTTTCACCAGATTTTGATTTCGTCATGAATGAGTATTTTCTCTTCATCGAGTCAGCTGTGCTGACAGACACATTGAGTTCCCTGTGTTTCTTAGCAGAAGGGAGGTTTCCTTGGAGAACAACTACTCCCTTGATGTGAAGCTGCAAAGATTGCAACTATGTGATTCGCACACTTGATGAGTAAATTGGTCAAGGTGGTCCATTGGTGGGTTGGTTTTCTTGAACCGAAAGGAGGGAGTCATGAAGATTTCAATGATTGTCTTGATGTGCGCCTGTCTTCTGGCGGCATCTGTATCGGTGTTGGCCGGGGAGACGGTCAACATCAAGAGTTCGGCACCTTTTATTCTCGCCCAGGGCCGGTATGTCTGCCCCGTGGACAGTGTCTACACCGTGACTTTGACTGACACCAGCGTTCTTGTTGAGGGGAAGGTATACGAGCCGCCGGAAAAGCCATTCGTGCCTTTGCCGAAGCCCGATCGCGAGAAGGACTTCTTCGATTGGGTGATTAGAACACCGGTTGATAGCGCGGGAGCTTTGATTGACGCCGGCGGTACTCCTGAACAGTCTGGACAGTTGATGGCTGATTTTTACAAACAATTTCCCCAGAGCGACACGTTCTCCGTGAAATTCAAGGATGGCCACTATCTTCTTACCTATCGGGGTAAGGAGTGCATCGTTCCCGTGCCACGTATGAGAACACAGCCGAAGCCCGACTACAAGAAGAATACCCTGATACCGTCGTTCGAACGACTTTGTCGTTACCTGAAGGCCGGCGCTCTTGTCTTCAAGGCTGATGGCGTGATGCAGCCCATTCCAGCCGAGGAGTTGTCGCCGTCCTTGATACGGCAACTCAAAGGAGTCACCGAGCAGACGGCGGTGAGGCTGAGGCATCCGTGGGGAGATTATCGTGGGGTGCCGAGGTATCAGGGGATGACAATTAAAGGCCGAACCAGAGAGATATACATCGGTTCCGACATCGTCGCTGATCTCCTGAGAGCAAACAGAAAGGAGGCGGGTCATGAGGACTAAATTCCTAATGGGAGTTGTAGTCTGCCTCCTAACTCTCTCTTGGTCGTCGCACGGTTGGGGGGCAAGCTTTCCTTCGGGAAAAGACTACGTTCGCATCCAGGCCTTCAGCGGGGTGGATATCTACGGCTCTGCCATGACGGCGATCAACGGTATTGGCTATTCGTGCACGGGAGATCTCACCAATCCCGATCTGCTCAAGGTGCAACAGTATGGCACGAGTGGTGACATACTTCTCTGGGCGAGCCACGGCGAGTCTGGAAATGTGGCAGTTGAGTTCTATTCTACCCAGAGCAGTGCTGAGTTCCGAAAGGACTGGTTGGAGCAGGTGAATTTCCAGCAGGGTGACCTCTGCGTGAGTTACTGCAGGGAAGTCAAAATGTATTATGTCGGCTTGACCAACCAGGGTATCAATAACACGTTCTCTGCATCGCTGGCGTGTGTGGCGTCCTGCTACAGCACTTCAACGGCTGGCAAGTGGGGGTCTCATGAGGTTGGGTATGCTGGTGAGGTAACTGACGTTACTGCCCAGACCGAGATGACCGCTCTGTTCGACAATCTGACGGCTAAGGATGACTACGACACAATGACGGTCGCCTCAGCTGTGAGAGGCAGCCAGACCTTGATGCACGGCAACGGCAATATAGCCCTACTGCCCTGGGTAGCGAGTTTCGCGCCCACTGATTATCTCACATACGCCCAGTATGTGACAGTTTACCTGACTTTCGGTGGGCCGATGAGCTCGGTCAATTTCATTGTCGGCGGTGGCTATGGAATCAAGAACAGCCAGGGTGGCAGTGGCAACACTTGGTGGGTTAAGTACCAAACCGGTTGGGAGGTCGGAGAGGTAATTGTTGGGATCATTGCCAGTCAAGGCATCAGCAGCAATGGTATCCCGCTGAAGGCCGACTGGACTCATTCCTGGCGCAATATGCTCACTGGTTATCCAGCGGCAGCTTCGGTCGCTTCGTTTATCCCTTATCTTGGAGACGGCGGCGTGCGCATCTATACGGATTTGTCCATGATGCATGGCTCAAAATCCTTCTGGGTAGAACGACTGGATGGTTCATTAGTCGGCGACACGGTCTGGGCAGACAAGCTTTGCGGGCACGAGTTTGAACTCATTGACGCCCAGGGTCAGCTTGGCGAGGTTTATCGATTGAAGGAACAGGAGACAAACGGCCGGGTTTTCATCCGGGCCGTTGAAGGCGTGTTTGAGACAAGGCCGGAGATTATGTCAGATGAATCCTGTTTTGACGCCGAAGCCTTGCGACAAGAACTGGCGAGAAGGTACAGTCTGGGCTCTTGTTCTCAGCTCGGTTCAACCGTTGGGCTGATTATCTGTCCAGACTCGATGGCAGTTGATGCCCGACTTCTGGCGAGTTTCTGGCAGAGCCATGGCCTAGCGGTGGTGGCGAAGACGCTTTCAGAGACGGGACACAGTCGCGAGCAAATCAAAGCCTACATCCAGCAGGCTTACGCCAACGGGGTACGCTACGTTTTGCTCGCTGGCAGCGCCTCTGATTACGAGTGGTTTGATGATCCGACAAAGTGGCCGGATCTAGCTGGAAATGATGACTGGTACTACTGGTATCAGGACTATCATACGCCTGGCGGCTACTTTTACTGGGTCTCGCAGCCCGGCCGGAATCTGATACCCACTTGGTGTTTCCCGGACACGGCCTACGATAATATGAGTTATTGGACGCCGTATTACTCAGGCGACTGGTATTATGCCGAAGGATTGCCCGAACTTCGTCTCGGTCGTTTTCCGGCCGCCAACCGACAACAGCTTTTGGCCATGATTGCCAAGGATATAGATTATGTCGAGGAGGTGAACGCTTATCCCTGGCAGAATAATGTTAGTGTCTGGGGTTTTTGTCAGAGTTGGGACGGCAATAACGGTCCCTTGATGAAGGCGCTGGCTTTGGATTTTATGAGTCAGATTCCGGAGTCGTACGAGAAGTATGCGCTCTTGGATACGGCTTGGACCTACACCCAGCGAGAAGCGCAGGGTCTGGCCGACTGGAACAGCGGTCGCGGCATCATCTGGATGATGGGAGCGTCTTCCACGCCTTACAAGCCCAATCAGTTCTTCTCCAAGAGTGGCGGTTGGTCGATCAGCAAGCATCAGGCAGGAAAACTGACGCTGCTAATTGGTGCTAACTGCGGCATCGGGGCCTATGACTTGGCTCAAGATCCTACCTATGGTGAGTTTGTGGCGCAAGAGCTTTTGGCCGCGGATGCTGATCGAGGGGCTTGGGCAGTGATTGCTCCGACTCGCGGCACCTGGATCGAAGGCAACCGGCAGATGTACCAGCTTCTCAATAGTTATCTGTGTGTGGAGCCAGTCCAGGACCTGGGCACGGCGTTCATGCTCGCGCAACGGGAGGCAAGGTATGGCGCGCAAAGCATGTGCGCCGAATCTTACAACCTGCTGGGCGATCCTATGGCACCTTTGCCGGGGAAGACTCTGACTGGCTTGGGCGAAGTCATGCCGAGCTTTCCCACCTTGTTGCACCAGAACTATCCTAATCCTTTCAATCCAATCACCACTATTGAGTATTCACTTGAGGCGCGTAGCTACGTCAGCCTCAGGGTGTACAACGTGGCAGGGCAATTAGAAAAGATACTTGTGGAGGGCATACAGGAAATGGGCCGCTACAGGTTGGGATGGGATGGTCGGGATAGCCAGGGCAGATCACTCGCTTCAGGTGTCTATTTCTGCCTTCTTGAGACGGATTCATTTTCCCAGACTAGGAAGATGATCCTCTTGAGATGAATGCCCAGAAAAGGGCGCGCTAATCTAGTCGGCTGAGAGGTGCCGACCGGGGTAATTGCTTGTCAGCCCCGTAGTGAGGGACCGGGTTTTGAGTGGTAACACCTAGGCCTAAGCGGTCCGACAAAGTCTCGATAGGGAGGCGACACAAACCGACAGGTCGTAACGTGAGTGAACCTAGAAGTAGCCTCGTAAAGACCAAAGGATGAGGAGGGCGACCCGTTATCTCAGTGGGGAAGCCAGCATCACGGGATGTAGGACAAGCGAGCCGCCCGTGACTCCT
>Ga0315291_10010482_pt1 | contig 11328 bp, 10 predicted proteins | sample YL17G12_20_MG_FD_203070 | JGI IMG/M metagenome (GOLD analysis project Ga0315291, IMG submission 203070) | Sediment microbial communities from Yellowstone Lake, YNP, Wyoming, USA - YL17G12_20 | ecosystem: Environmental > Aquatic > Freshwater > Lake > Sediment | place: USA: Wyoming | collected...
GTCGGTCAACATCTCGCCGCTGGACCCGAAGACCCTGGCGGACCTGCGGGGATACCTGAACCTCTCCTACCGGCTGGGGCTGCTGCTGGCCCAGATCGACCACAGCCCGCCCACCCAGTGCCGGCTCTGCTACGAAGGCGACGTGGCCAAGAAGGACACCCGGCTGCTCTCGGCGGCGTTTGCGGCCGGGCTGCTGGAACACGCCATGGAGGCCGAGGTGAACATCGTCAACGCCGCCGTGCTGCTCCGCGAGCGGGGCATCGAGTTGGTGGAACAGCGCAAGAGCGACGTGGGCGAGTTCAGTTCCATGATCACTGCCGAAGTGGTTACCAACGGCAGGAGATCGGTCGCTGCCGGCACGCTCTTCGGCAACAACATGCCGCGGCTGGTCCGCAAGGGCGATTTCCGGCTGGAAAGCTACCTCGAGGGGACGCTCATGATTATGTCCCACCGCGACATGCCGGGCGTAGTCGGCAAGGTCGGCAGCATCTTCGGCGCCCACCGCGTCAACATCGCCCACATGTCGGTCGGCCGCGGCAGCGACCGGCCGGGCGGCGAGGCCATCGGCGTGCTCGTGCTCGACTCCCCGCCCTCGGCCGAGGCCCTGGCCGAAGTCCTGGCCTTGGACGAGGTCGCAACGGCCTCAATTGTCACCCTCCCACCGGCAGGAAAACTGCCCGCCTGGATGGGATCGCGATAGCTTTTCCATTGGGGTGGGACAGCTTTTTAGCTGAGTCGCGAAGCGACAAGAGACCGAGGACAAGAATCTTCGTTGTCGCGGCACTCTGGCTGCTCTCCGGCGGGGGGATCGTCTACGGGCTCGGCTGGGGTCAACTGGTCCGGTTCAACTGGCACCCGGACCGCGTGTTGCTGGTCGAGGAGCTGCTGATCCTCGCACCCGTCCTGCTGCCGCTGGTCCTCTCCTGGGCCGCCTTCTACGAGGTGGATCGGGCGCCAGTTGGAGCACCAGGCCGATCTGTTCGGATGCCGCTGCGTCACCCCCGAAGCTCAGCCGCCGGCGGTCGAGAGGTTCACTTCCGCCCTGGAAAAGCTGGCCAAAACGAGCGGGCTGGGCCGGGACGCCCGCAGTTGGCAGCACGCCAGCATCGCCCGACGCATCGATTTCTTGCACGAACTCAGCCGCGCTCCAAAACGTGAGCTACGTTTTCAACGGCGGGTCCGTCTCCTGGGCAGCCTGCTGATCGGCACCGTGTTCAGCCCCCTGGCATACCGGCTTCTGCTCGGTTAAGGCCGCCGGCGTAATCCGAAGGATCGCTACCACCTGGCCTCCCTGCGCACATTCCGTATTCCTCCCATTACTTGCCCTTTACGGCCGCTTTCCAGATTGTCGACTTACCTACCCTGTAGCCACTGCCACGGGGGCAGTTACCGTCGTTTGGAATGTGGGCGGGGGGGCTGATTCCTTCCACCTATCAACCGTCGAAAAGCTGGCGATGACCATGATCGACATGCCCTTGGACTATCGAGTCCTCACCGCACTGGAACAAAACCCCCATGTCGCACGCCGCAACTTGCGTTTTGAAACCGAGCAAGGCCGGGTGACTCTGCGGGGTGTGGTAGGGACCTACTACCAGAAACAGATGGCCCAGGAGGCCGTTCGCCGCGTCGAGGGCGTTCGGGAGATAGCCAACGAGTTAGAGGTTTGCTGGGGTTAGCCAAACCTCCGACCGTGGCGCTTGGGTGCCGGTGACGGCGGGCACCGACGCGAAGCGTTGGTCCGCCACTGCCGGAACACGGGCAGACGACAAGCTGCCTAAGGCACCCGTCAAGTTCACTCTGACGGTCCACCGCCTCTACCCTCCGACCGCGGCGGAGGGTTTCTCTCGGCGGATGCTATCGGTGGGCCGACCCGCCTATCTTGGGTGCCGGGGACGCGAACCGCCCATCACGGCCTCTTCGCGGTCCCGGTAGGGGAGAAAACGGTCCTCCAGCCGGCACGTCCGCAGCACTTCGAGGTTATACGGCGAGAGGCCGCACAATCGCATCACCCCGTCGCGTTGACGAATCCGCCTGTACAGTTGGACAAGCTGGCCAATCAAGTGGCTGTTCAGCACGCTGACCTGGTCCAACTCCAGCACCACCCGATAGGTGAAGTGCCGCTCCAAAAGATCCCAGACCCCCTCCGCCAGTGGGGGTTCTGTCGAGGCCCGGTCCGAACTCCTGATCCTCACCAACAGCCAGTCCGGACCACGCTCCACGTCCAATTCCCAGCCCGGAGCTACTGCAAGCATCACGTTTCTCCTTCAACGTCGCGGCCGAGCCGCCAAAAGAGACTCGTCCTCCAGACCCTTAATGATACCCCAACCGGCAAGAGTTGCAATCCCCGCAAAAGCGAAAACTGGGCATCCAGCGGGTGTGAGAGTCCCCCGCCGCGGCATCAAGAGGGCCGCATCCCGGCCAGTGCGAAGCCGGCGTCAATGGCCCTGGCGGCAGCTACTCGAACAGCCTCTGTTGCTCCCCCTGTGGCGCCGAGGGCGGGACACTCAGCCCCAGGTGATCGAAGGCCGCCGGCGTCATCTTCCGCCCCCGGGGAGTCCGCACCACCAATTCGCTCCGCAACAGGTAGGGCTCCACCTCGTCGATCAGCGTATCGGTGGCCAGGTTCATGGTGTGAGCGACCGCTTCCACGCCCACCGGCCCACCCCCAAACACCCGGGCGATCGTCTCCAGGTACTTGCGGTCCTGGGCGTCCAGCCCCATGGCGTCGATACCCTGCATGGCCAGGGCGTCGCGGGCAATCCGCCGCGAGATCTTGCCGTCGGCCTTGCTCAGCGCGTAGTCGCGGACCCAGCGGAGTCGGTTGTTGGCCAGTCTGGGCGTACCGCGACTGCGGCCGGCAATTTCGCTGGCTGCCGCGCTTTCGATCTCCACCCGCAGCTTTCCCGCGTTCCGCCGCACAATCTCCGCCAACTCCTCGGTGCTGTAGAAATCCAAGTGTTCCCGCATCTGAAACCGGTCGCGGAGCGGCGCCGAGAGCAGCCCGGTTCGGGTGGTGGCCCCGATCAGCGTAAACGGTCGCAGATGCATGTTGATCGTGCGGGCGTTGACCCCCTCGCCGAGGGTCAGATCGATGCGGAAGTCCTCCATGGCCGGATAGAGGAACTCCTCGACGGCCTTGGGCATGCGATGGATCTCGTCGATGAACAGCACCGAACGCTCCGCGGCGTTGGTGAGGTAGGGGATCAGGTCCTTCGGCGCCGCCAGCGTCGATCCGCTGGCGATCTGGAAGCTCACGCCCAAATCGCGGGGGATGCAGGTGGCGAAGGTCGTCTTTCCCAGTCCCGGCGGGCCGTCGAAGAGGATGTGCCCCAGGGGCTCCCCCCGTTTAGCGGCCGCATCCACCGCGATTTCCAGCCGCGCGTAGACCGCCCGCTGGCCGACCATCTCCCGCATCCGCTGCGGGCGCAGATCCCGATCGTCGTCCTGGAGACTAGCCGGCTGCTGGAGGATCGGTCGGCGGCCCATGGTTTGCTAGGCTCATCCGGGAGATGAACGGGTGTTGACCAGGCGGCCAATATAGTTTCTGTTGCGGAACGACCCGACGTGGCGCGCATCCCGTTTAGCCGCCGCGGCCACGCGGCGGAAACAACGGGAAACTCCGTCATGCCGACCGCCGCGTGGCCGCGGCGGCTAAACAGACTCTGGGAGAATCAATTTCCGCAACAGGAGGAATATAGCAGATACCCGCCTCTTCTAGGAGGCGACTCCGGTCGCCGGCAGGCCAGTCCAGTCCGTCTATCCGGTTCATCCCCAGGCCTCCCCCCGCACGCAACACGCCCGCACAGAACAGCACCGTCAGCAGAACCGCCAGAACGATCAGCGGGATCAAGGCGATCTTCAGCCACGAGAGCGGCGCCTGGCCCGTGGCCTGACCGCTCTGGCCGTTGACCAGGAACCGATACGCCTGATCGCGGTAGCGGTAGGCCATGATCCAGACCGGCAGCAAGACCGGCTCGCTCGACATCGACTCCAGGCGGACGTTCACATGTACGTTCCGTGCCCGGCCCGACACATACGCCTGCTCGACTGCCTGTGTCTCCAACTGCTCCAATCCTCCGCGGGCCAACGGTCGGGCGTACTTCCGCGGCATGGAGAATTGTTCCACGATGACGTTCTCCAGGTCCACCTCCTCCGGGGCCACGCCTGCGGCCAGATCGAACGGGCAGATCTTCGAGGTTTCACCCGGCGTCAGCGCACCGCTGGCGCCGATCAGCAGGTTCGCATAGCGCCCGTGATGTTCGCCGGCAAGCGGATACCAGTCCCCTCGCGCACCCGGCGGGGTATGGCTGGTGTCGGCCGTCCAGTAGGTGTGCGTGGTTGCCTCGAAGACCCAGTAGGGGACATAGACCGCCTGCATCTGCACCACGCTGGCCCGCTCGGAGAGCCCGCCGGGCCGGAAAAACCCGCGGCCCAGCCAACTGCGCATCGCCGCCACGGCCTCTTCGCGGCTGAGCCGGAAGGGGACCACCCGCCGCGGGGCCAGAACCTTGCTGTCCTCTCGTGGCAGCATGTCGACCGACGCACAGAACGGGCAACGCAGGCTGCCGGCCCGCGCGTCAAAACTCATCGACGCCCCGCAGCCGGAGCACTCGAAGTTGTGCGTGGCCACCCGTGACGCGCCGGCCGCTGTGGCGGGTCCTGTCGCTTGCCGAGGCGCCTCCGTACCGCAGTTGGCGCAGAACAAATCCTCCTCGTCCAACAGGCTCCCGCACACCTCGCATTTGGCCAACAACTCGGACATCGCGGCAGTCGCGTATCGGTGCTCAGTGCTCGATGTTTGGCACTGGAAAAAGGGGACAGGTCCAATTTGCCGGAACGGCCCGAAGGGTGCTTCGCACAAATTGGTCCTGTCCCCTTTTTCCTCCCCCGACTATCTCCCGCCCAAAAGCATCAGCAGCAACACCAGGATCAACGCCCCCAGCAATCCGGCCCCCACCGCCAGCAAGATCCGCCCCACTGACAGAGGTTTCTCGCCGGCAACCTTGCCCGTCTGACCGTTCAACAGGAAGCGGTAGAGCTTCGCTCCGTAGCGGTAACTCGACAAGTAGACCGGCAGCAGGATCAGGTCGGAGTTGACGTCGCTGAAACGTGTGTCCACCCGCAGGTCGCTGGAGGTGTCGCCGGGCAAATTTGCGGTGACGTTCTCCTGCTCGCGGCGGTAGAATTCCTGCTGGCACTTCGCCAGCGCTTCGTGGCGCTGGACGGAGTACTCCTCGCTCAGCCAGCCAGCCAGGAAGTAGGGTTCGTAGCGCTTCAACGCCGCCAGGTGGAAGGGCTTCATCCGCTCGGCGTCTCGCTGCGCGAGCCCCCGGCTGCCGGAGACCAGGTAGCCGCTGTAGTAGCGATGGTGCTTGCCGCTGAGGTCCCACCACTCGGTCCTCTGCACCCGCCGGGTGTGTGTCACCGTCTTGCCGTCCTTGTCCGTGGTGGTATACGTCTCGGTCTCCCACCAGTGCTCGCCGATCCTGGCCGACCAGTCGCTCTGGGCCAACATCGAGAACGACCAGAACGGCAGATAAACGCCCTGGAGTCTCTCTTCGACCCGGGCTGCCCTCAGGTCGCCCGGCCGAAACCAGGAGTTCTCGTTCAGCCAGCGGCGGAATCTCTCCTGCGCCTGTTCCGGTGTGACGGCGAAGCCGATCACAAACTCCGGCGGCTGCCGATCCGACTCCTCCCGCGAAAACTCCACCACGTACGTCGACTCGCAGAACGCACAGGTGTAACTTCGCTGCTGCGGGTCGACCGCCACCTCGGCCCCGCAATTCTCGCAGCGGAAACGCCTCTGCTCCGCCGCCGGCGTCTCGGTTGCCCTCTCCGCCGCCTGCTCCGCGCCGCAGGAGCCGCAGAACTTGTCCCACCGCTCCACCGGTGCCCCACACTGCCCGCACGCCCCAGCGCGCACAACCGGCGCGTCGTCCTCAAGCGTCGGTTCGCAACGGGCAACGTCAGTCATGGCAAGGGCCGAGGGATTTCGGCAAAGGGGTCAGTGACCAGCCGCCTGCGGCTTAGCCCGCATTTCTCACCACAGTGTGCCACTGCTTGACGTAAGGCAAGCAGTGACGAGGGATTCCGCCCCGCACTGCTTCTGCGAAGCAGTGGCACACTGTGATCCGACGTCGGGTGTTGGTGAGAAATGCGGGTTAGCCGTCCCTTCCTACCCTCCACTGTCCACTGTCCACTCTCCACTACTTCTGGCCCTGCTGATAGATCGCCTGAAGCAGGCTCTGCACGTCTTTGTACTGCTTCTTGGCCGACAGCACCGCATCGAGCAACCGCCGGGCGTCACTCTCGCTGTGCCCAAGCTGGCGGAGGATTTCGTAGGTCTCCGAGACCACGTCGGGCTGGACGTCGGCCTTGGCCGCCTCCTCCCGAGTGACCATCAGGGCGAACTTCGGGACCTTCCGCCGCAGCTTGGCGATGATCCGCTCGGCCATGGCCGGCCCGATCCCCGGCAGCATCGACAGCCCCTTGGGGTCCTGCTCCTCGATGGCCGTGGCCACCTCCTTGACCGGGCGGACCATCGCCCGCAGCGCCTTCCGCACCCCTATCCCGTCCACCGAACAGAACAGCTCGAAGAACTCCCGCTCCACTTCGCTGGTAAACCCGATCAGCCGCGGCGTCATCCGCCCCTGCATGGGGTTGCCCTCCAGGTACTCGATCGTGTGCAGGCTGATCTGCTGCCCCAGCTCGCTCTGCAACTGCCGCCGGGTGAACTCCGGGATCAACACCTCGTGCTCGTAGGCGTCGATCCGCAGCGTCAGCACGTCGTTTTGCAACGCGACCAGTTGACCGGTAATTTTGGTGATCAAGGGCCGACTCCGGGAAAGATGACTGCAAATTGAGAATTGCCAATTGAGAACTGCAAATTGAAAAACCACTACCGCCGCAACTCCAACGGCTTGTCCTTAAGATAATGGTGACACAACGCGATGGCCAGGGCGTCGGCCACGTCGGGGGGCTCGGGCAGTTCCGAGAGCCCCAATTCGCGCTGGATGGCCCGCTGCACCTGCCCCTTCGACGCCCGGCCCGAGCCGGTCAGGATCTTCTTGACCTGCGTGGCCGAGTAGTGCACCACCGGAATCCCAGCCTGGGCGGCGGCCAGGCAGATCACCCCCCGCGCGTGCCCCATCAAGATGGCCGTTCGGGGCCGCTCGTAATGCGAGTAGAGGTCCTCCAAAGCCATCACCACCGGCCGCAATCCGGCGATCACGTCCGAGACGCCGCGGTAGACCTCGGCCAGTCGGCCGGTGAGCGAGTTGCGAGTCTTGCCGCAGACGATCCCTGCCTCGCACAACCGCAACACCCCGTCACCCGCTTCCAGCACCGCGTAGCCGGTGACGTTCAGCCCCGGATCGATGCCAAGAATGCGAACTGGAGACTGGGAAATGGACATGCGGACTGGTCGCCGTGCCGGCGACCGCTAAACGATTCCGTACGGGCGACCGCCAAACGATCAACACACGCCGACGCCGCCCATCCTTCGCCCCTCGCCCCTCGCCCCTCATCCCTGGCCCCTACTGAACACTCCACTCCGTGCCGCTGGGGCGGTCTTCGAGCGTGACGCCCAGCTCGGCCAGCGAACTGCGGATGCGGTCGGCCGTGGCGAAGTCCTTGGCCTTCCGGGCGTCGGCGCGGAGCTGGATCAACAGCTCCAGCAGCTTGCCGATCAATTCGCTGTCGCCGGCCGGCTTCTCTTGGGGCGGCCTGCGGAACAGACCCAGCACGGCCGACAATTCGGCGAGCACGGTGGCCCCGCGCTTCAGCACGCTGAGCTTCGCCGGGGTCTGCTTGCCCGGCTCTTCCAGCCGCTCATCATCGACAAACTTGTTCAGCCGGCGGACCAGGTCGAACAAGATCCCCACCCCGCCGCCGGTGTTGAAGTCGTCGTCCATCGCCTCCAGGAACCGCGTGCGATGCTCGGCAACCGCCGGGAGGACCGCATCGCCGCCCGAGTCCATATCGCCCTTGCTGCGCCTGTCCGGGGGCGCGATCGCGTAGAAGCTTGTGCCCGTCACCCGCTCGTACCGCCGGAAGAACCGATAGAAGGTCTCCAGCCCGGTCTCCACCTCGCGGATCCGCGACTCGCCAAAATCGATCGGCCGGCGGTACTGGGTCGCAAGGATGAAGAACCGGATCGTCTCGCCGCTGAACTCCTTGAGCAGCTCGCTGAAGGGGTCCGACCCCTTCGACTTGCTGATCTTGCCCACCTCCTGGGCCACCAGGTCGCCGGCGGCCGGCCGGGTGTGCCGCCCGCCCACCTTGCCCACCTCCTCCGAGGCCTGCATCAGGCCGTTGTGCATCCAGTATTTGGCCATCGGTTTGCCGTGGCAGGATTCGCTCTGGGTGATCTCGTTTTCGTGATGGGGAAAGACCAGGTCCAGGCCGCCCCCGTGGATGTCGAACGTCTCGCCCAGCAGCCGGCGGCTCATGGCCGAGCATTCGATGTGCCAACCGGGCCGGCCCCGTCCCCAGGGGCTTTCCCAGGCGGGCTCGCCCGGCTTGGCACTCTTCCAGAGGGCAAAGTCGGCGCCGGCCCGCTTCCGGTCGGCCATCCCGCCCCCGTCGCCTTGTAGCGCCTCGGTCCGCCGATGGCTGAGCTTCCCATAGTCGGCCGCCTTGCCCACCTCGAAGTAGACGTCCCCCTCCGCCTCGTAGGCGAACCCCTTCTCCGCCAGCGCGGCGGTGAACTTGATAATCTCGTCGATGTTCTCGGTGGCACGAGGGAAATGGTCGATGCCGTCGACCGCCAGGGCCGCCAGGTTGCCCATGTAGTCGGCGGTCATTTCGGCGGCCAGCTCGGCCATGTCGATGCCCCGCCGCTGCGACTCGGCGATCAGCTTGTCGTCCACGTCGGTGATGTTCACCACCAAGGTCACCTCGTATCCGGAGTAGACCAGGTAGCGTTTGACCGTGTCGAAGATCACCGGCCCGACCATGTGCCCGATGTGGCTCGGCTTGTACACGGTCGGCCCGCACAGATAGATGCCAACCTTGCCGGGCCGGACCGGCTCGAAAGGCTCCTTCGACTTCGATAGTGTGTTGTAGACTCGGATCATGGCAGCAGGCAGCAGTTGTCAGCTATCCCTTGTCAGTGGTCAGGGAAAAAGGGGACAGGTCCAATTTGCCGGAACGGCCCGCGACCAACCTTCGGTTGGTGCCCGGCTTCGCACAAATTGGACCTGTCCCCTTTTTCCCGATCGTCAGCGGCGCGGCTGCAACAGCGCCACGCACTCGGCGGCAATGGCCTCCTCCTTGCCGATCGGGCCGATGTGCTCGCCCGTCTTGCCCTTCAGGCTCACCCGCTCCGGGTCGATGTCCAACACGTCTGCGATCCGCTTGCGGATCGCCTGCCTGTGGGACAAGAGCTTGGGCCGCTGGGCAAACACGATGCAGTCCACGTTGACGATCCGCCAGCCGACTGCGACCACCGCGTCGCGGGCCGCCCGGAGCATCTCCGTCGAGTCACGCCCCCGATTGGCCGGATCGGTGTCAGGGAACATCTGCCCCACGTCGCCCAGCGCAGCCGCCCCCAGCAGCGCGTCGATCACCGCGTGCAAGAGCACGTCGCCGTCGCTGTGACCGACCGACTCCCGATCGTGGGGAATATCGATCCCACCCAGCCTCAAGGGGCCGCCGGGCCGCAGCCGATGGGTGTCATGTCCGATGCCGACACGTGGTCCGTCCGTGGCTCTGCCTCCCGCTTCTACACGCCCCTGCGAACTCGCCCGCACCTACCAGCGCGGCCGATTATACCCGAATCGTCGGGAAGGGGGAAGGCGGACGGGGGAAGGCACGCCGGTTGCGTTGTGCGGAAGTTGTTCGCAGAGGGCAGCTTGGGGCGGAGCGGGAAAGACGCATACCCGCAGTCGGGTTTGTTTTTCTCGCAGATTGCGGGGAAAGCCGAGTCAGCCCGGCCGTTTTCTCGACCAGATTGCCCTCGGAGCGGGGATTGGTTGCGGTGTAAAATGGGGCCTCCCTGCCCCAAATCCGCCCCCCAACCCCCTCCGCCCGCCGCCGCTCGCCCCGGGGTTGAACGCGTTCCTCTTCGCTGCACAACGCAACCGGCTCCAATTCACCGAAACCCGGGGTTGACACAGGGGCGGTTATGGGTGACCCTAATGACGACGCAGTTTGCGGCCGTTTGAAGATCGTGTACACTGGGCGCATGTCCGTCCTGGGGACAGGCTTGTGATGCTTTCGGGCCTTGGACGCCGACGAGTTTTACTGGATGAGTACCGCAAGATCCGATGGCCATTGAATTCCGCTGCCGGAGCTGTGGAAAGCTGCTGCGGGTGGCCGACGCAGCGGCGGGCAGGCAGGCCCGCTGCCCCGCCTGCGGCGAATTAGGCCCCGTCCCGCCGGCCGACGCCCCGCAGCCTTCCCACGATTCGATGCCCGAGTGGGGCCCCCACACCGTGACGCCGGCGCCTCCGTCCACCACGGCGGGCAACCCCTTCGCGATGACGCCGCCGGCTGCCCCCGACTCGGACAACCCCTATCAGTCGCCGGTAGCACTCGAGCCTTGGGAGGGGCTCGGCACACACAGGCACGACTACCAGGATCACCTGCTTACCGGCCGCGGCACACGCTTCGTGGGTGCGGTACTGGACGGTTTGTTCTATGCCGTGGCCATGGCTCCGGGGTTCATCATGATGTCCATCGTCGCCGACGGTATCACCCCGGTCGGAACGATCCTGATGTTCGGCGGCGCGGTAATCGTGGCCGTCGTCAATTGGGTGATGATCACCCACAGCGGCCAATCGATCGCCAAGCGGCTCTTGGGTATGCGGATCGTCAAGGTCGACGACGGCGCCTTGCCCGGGTTCGTGCGGGGGGTGATCCTGCGGAGCTGGGTCCCGGGCCTGATCAATCAGTTTTGTTCGCTGTTCTGGCTGTTCGACACCTTGTGGATCTTCGGCCAGGAGCGGCGTTGCATCCACGACCATATTGCCATGACCACGGTCATCGCCGACGGTGCCGTCCGCGACTCGATCCGCTGCGCCGAGTGCGGCGACTACCTTCCGCACACGGCCGCCAGGTGCCCTGAATAGCCTTGCGTGATTCCAGGAAAAAGGGGACAGGTCCAATTTGCCGGAACGGCCCGAAGGGTGCTTCGCACAAATTGGACCTGTCCCCTTTTTCCTCCCCCAGCGGACGCGGCGTGGCGCTGGAGCTGACGAGGTGATTGTTCGTGAGGCCGCACGATCCCCCCACCGACGACGAGGAAAGGACGATGCCACGAAGCCTGCAATCGTACGGACGCCGCGAGTTTCTCAAGTACAGCGGGGCCACGCTGAGCGCGTCGTT
>Ga0315291_10010484_pt1 | contig 11327 bp, 6 predicted proteins | sample YL17G12_20_MG_FD_203070 | JGI IMG/M metagenome (GOLD analysis project Ga0315291, IMG submission 203070) | Sediment microbial communities from Yellowstone Lake, YNP, Wyoming, USA - YL17G12_20 | ecosystem: Environmental > Aquatic > Freshwater > Lake > Sediment | place: USA: Wyoming | collected...
CACCTTCGCCTTCACACCCGCCTCGATCCGTCGTCGTTTCGCTCCCATATAATCCTCCCAAGTCTGCACCAATCCTACCACGATCTCGACCTAAAGTCGTGGTCCAGTTTCTTGGGGCCACCTCTGCACGCCCCCCTCTTGCTGTGGACGTGCCGTTACTCAACCTGCTCAGTTTTAGAGGTGTCTAGTCCTAGTCTGGTTGGTGAAGAAGCCCGTCTAATTCGAATGTAGGAGCTTTCTTGAAAGGGCTAGTGATGATGTCGGAGCGGCAAGGACTGGGACGCAACGATCTCTGCTGGTGTGGCTCTGGTAAGAAGTTTAAGAAATGCCACCTTCACAGGGAGCGGGAACAGCCGGAACATCCTTACGAGGCGTTCAAGAAGACTGTCGCCTTCAATCGAAAGCCGGTATGTCTTCACCCCAATGCTCCCGGGGAGTGTTCCGATAAGATCATACGCGCTCACACGATCCAGCGAGGAAACTCACTGAAACGGATTGCCGAGGATGGTCACCTTCTTGGGCTATCGGCCGATCCGACGGAATTGCAGCTTAACGGTGGAAAGATCGGAGTCAGACGAGTCGGAATCAACCAGGCTTCGACATTCACGGGCTTCTGCAGCCACCATGACAACGTCACGTTTGCACCCGTGGAAGACGAACCCTTCACGGCCACGGAGGAACAGTGCTTCTTGCTGGGATACCGGGCAATGTGCCGCGAGCTTTATCAGAAGAAAACAGCCCTCGAAGCCACGAACTACATGAGGACCCTGGATCGAGGACGCTCCGTTGGAGAGCAAATCAGCTTGCAGAGAGTTGTGGACAGGGTGGAACGAGGCCAATCTGCTGGCTGCCGTGATTTGGTGGATCGCAAACGGGACTTCGACGGAATCTTGCTCAAAGGTTCATTCTCGGATGTGTCCAACTATGTGATCTTCACAAAGGACACTCCGGACGTCTTGGCGACGTTTGGCGTCACGGTACAGTTTGACTTCCAGGGAAATAGGCTGCAGGACCTGTCGGACACCGACCAACGACTCGACTCGCTCTACGTTTCCATAATTGCCATCGAGACTGGTGGGGCAATCGTTCTCGTCTGGCGTGACGTCCACACGCACGCTTGTACGAAATTCGTGCAGTCGTTGGCTGCGCTGGCTGATTGGGATGTGCCTGACGCGATTGTCCGCTTCGTGTTTGAGTACTCTGAAAACACGTTCTTTTGCCCATCCTGGTGGAATGCGCTGGACAAGCCTCTTCAATCCGCTCTGGTAGACCGCATCACGAGCGGAGCCGATATTCGCGTACCCAGAAAGCCAGACTGTCTGATTCCAGAAGGCAACCACTACGTCAACTGGGCGATCGCCCGACGGCAGACAAACCGCAAGGTGTGAGGCAAGCAGTCCGACAGTCTAACGTCCAACCGAGTGAGCGATGAAGCACGCGCCGGCTTTGCAGCCCCCTGTAGGCCTTCAGAGCGATGTGCCTAACTTGGCCGAGTGACCGTATCGCATCCAAAGCATTTCGACGCCGAGACAATCCAATGCATTGATTCTTGGCCCGATGGAGCGAGTCCTCGCGCGCGTCGGTCCGACACACCTCAGTCGTTGGCCCTGCCCAGTCAAACAATCCCGCCAACGGTTCCGATTCCGGGATACGACTGCCTGCTATACCGTAAGCGGGCTGACGTGAGTCGTTTTCCGAGCAAAAACGGCCCGCTCTTGCCCGTGCAAAGTATAACTACGATGGGGGTTCCTCAGTAGCAGGCAATCCCAGACTGAAGATCTTGCAGCGCCGGCGTCAGTTCCGCCGTCGGCTACTGCAAGGCTGCCAACCCAGCACGAGGGTCCTATTCCTGCCGGTCCAGGGAAGTGCCGAGGATCGTCCCCCTGGCCACCCGCAGTGCGTCCGGCTGGCCGCTGGCCTTGGCGGGGCCGTCCGCTGAAGCGCCGGGTTGGGCGACATATCCATGCTAAGTAAGGCGTGAATCATCCACATAGCACATCAGCGAGAGCACGCAGCAGTTTTGCCCCATCGCCGCGCCATGCGCTGCCGTGCATGCACGCCAGGGTGGCGGGATTCGTCGAGGCTAGCCTCTCAAGCATCACACGTGCGCTGTTCGTGTGTGAGAAGTAATCCATCCTGTGGCGAAAAGCCTCGCTCGGCCCAAGAATGTCCGACTCCGTGATGGGAGGAAGACCAGCGCCTCCCTGTGTGAACAGGTCGCCACAGAGCAACGTAGAGGTCTGTGCTTCTGTCAGAAAGCCACATTCCCACGCGTGCGGCAGATGGGGCGTGTCGAACCAACGCACGGAGTGACTGCCCAGAGGGAGCAGTTCTCCATCCGCCAGCGCGCGGGGTGCCCGATCAGCAAGGTCACCGATCGATACCATGGCAGCCACAGTGCCGCACAGTGGTACAGACTGCGGAGCGGCCGCAAGCCATTCGTTGAGCGAGCCGCACTCGTCGGCTTCCACGTGGGAGAACGCAATGTAGCGAAGCCCCTCGACCGGCAAAACGCTCGCCACCGCTTCACGAACTAGTGGGAACATCTTTCGCAGGCCGGTGTGGAAGAGCAATGGTTCATCATCCACAATGAGGTATTGGTTGAACGAGAACCCGCCTGCACCTTCGATCTTAACCGGCGTGTTAATGCGATAGATCCCGTCAGCAACCTCATGCACATTCGTGCCGGACTGACTCTTCGTAACGGTCATCAGACTCTCCTTGCCATGGATTGAGTGATAGTGGCGTTCAGGTACGTGTCGCCCCACGCCGGCCATCACCCGCCGCGGCCACCGACGTACGGCAGCGCGTGTGGCCCGACGGCCCAGTGGCCGCGGTCGGGTGCCTGGGCTGGTTCGGCACTGGTCACTCTGCAATCAGATCTTTCAGTTCAAGGACTTCGACCAAGTTCGTCATCAGAGGAAGTCGCCTTCCCCGACCATCGCCATTGGGACACGCTGCAAGGCTGGCGCCTGCTCCTAAGATCACGATATGTGGACGGCCCACAGGCCGATGCAGGGACGCGAGGTCGTCTTGGGGCACGTCGTATACCACGATTCACCTGATCTGAATTCGTCGCCCGCCGCGTGGCACTGCTGGACAAGCCAGGAGTGGCACCCGCGCGGCCCCTCACCCCGACCTCTCCCCGCAAGCGGAGAGAGGCACCTATTGTTGGACGGCTGCTTTCGTATCCACCAGGTCATAGACCCGCACATAATCGACCACGAACCGATCGGGCAGCTTTGCCCGGGCGATGTCGCCGCCCCATTTGCCGATCTCGTCGCTGAGCTTGAGGTAGAGCGGCACCTGGCAGACGCCTCCGGCGTTGGTGTGCCACGTGGCCTTGCCGTCGACGTAGAAGACGTACTCGTCCGGTTTCCACCAGAGGGCAAACGTGTGGAAGCCCTTCATGACGTCGGGTACGCGGACGACCTTTCCCTCAGTCTTGTGGTCCTTGCCGTAGCCGTCCCAGTGGAGCGTCTGCTGTACGCGGTCGTCCAGCCACGGTTTCTCCATGATGTCGATCTCCGTGCCGTCGCGGCCTCCATCGCCGACCTTGTTCACCCCGGCGCCGAACATCCAGAAGGCCGACCAATGGCCCGGCTGCTCCTGCAACTGGATGCGGGCGACGTAGTAGCCGTGGGCGTGCTCGTACTTGCCCCGGGTGCGGACGCAGGCGTCGAGGTACTTGCCGTCTTCCTTAAGCGTGCTCATGACGAGATTCCCTTTCCCGTCCAGCGAGATGGCCTTGCGGGACCACCAGCCGTCGCGCCGCCTGCCCTCGGGCACGTCCCACTTGGTTTCGTCGAGCTTCTGGCCGTCGAATTCGTCGTGCCAGACCAGCTTCCAGGCCTTGCCCTCGGGCGGGGCCGGAAGGTCATCCTTGATTTCCTGGGGCGAAGCAGTACGGGCCGGCAGGATCACCAACAGCAACGCCACGGCCGACAGACAGGTCAGTCGAATAGACATAGCAGGGTCTCCTCAGTTCAGGGATGGTTTGTGTTCCGTGTTGCGCCTGGTCGTCGGAACTCAGCGGTGTCGCACCCGCCGTTTAGCCGCCGCGGCCACGCGGCGGTCGGGACGAAGACGTTTCCCGTTGTTTCCGCCGCGTGGCCGCGGTGGCTAAACGGGATAGGCGGCAAGTTGACGCTCAGTCGCCCGGCCAGTAGAATATGCGCGTTTTGCCCGCAGAATGCAATATGCGGGATGGTGAAAAGGATCACCTCCGGCCCCCCTAGATGGACCTGCGTGATTCTGGGAATCCTGGAGTGTTTAGCCCCGGTGGCCACGCCGGGGAATTGCGCCGCGTGGCCGCGGCGGCTAAACCGCTTTCCTCCCAGAATCATGCAACGTCATTTAGAAACTCGGGCGGCGCCGGACTTCAGCAGCGGAGGTCGGAGCATGATCAGGCACTTGGCATTGTTGATCGCAATGCTCGCGTCACCGGGCCTCGCCCGGGCCGCCGAGAACCTCTTGGAGGGCGGCGACTTTGAACGGGGGCTGGCCGGCTGGAGCGAACTCTGGACGCGGACGCCCGGCGGAAACACCCTGCTGGATAGCGGTCTGCGCCACGGCGGGCGGAACTCGCTGCGGATCGAGCACACCGGCCCGCGCGACTGGAGCCTCCAGCAGGCGAAGCCCCTGCCGGTCAAGCCCGGAGAGATCTATCAGCTCAGCGGTTGGGTGCGGGTGCAGGGGGAGGGGAGCACGACGCTGTGCGTCACGTTGCGCGATGCGCAAGATCAGGTGACCGACTGGGCGTTCGGCGGAGCAACCTCGAAGCAGACTCCCGGCTGGCGGCAGCTTCGTTCCCGCTTCGTCATCCCGCCCGGCACCAAGACCATGCTGCCGCGTCTGATCGGCGACGGCCCGGCAACCGTGTGGCTGGACGACGCGGTGCTAACGCTGACCGGCGCGCTGGACGCGCTGCGGGCGAAGAACCTGCCCGAGAGCGTCAAGATCTCCAGCCCGATTCTGGAAGTCACGCTCCGCATGGCCGACGGCACGTTCTCGGTCCTCGACCGCCGCACCAACCGGACGTGGTCGCAGCAGGCCGGCGGCAACGTGGCGGTCCTGGACGCCCAGCCGGCCCGAGACGGCTGGAACCTCCGCCTGCTGGAGACCGGCACCATGCTCCAGTTGGCCGCGGCGATCCGCCTCAGTGGCGATCGACCGGAGCTTACCATCGAGCTGGCGGCCAAGGGCGAGCTGGAGAGGCCGCTGGCATTCCCGCAGCCGTTCGCCGCGGACAAGGGCAGCTTCCTGGTGATGCCGGTGAACGAGGGCATCAGCTACCCGGTCGACGACGAAAGCCTGCCGGCGATGTCGTATTATCTCTACGGCGGGCACGGCCTGTGCATGGCCTGGTACGGCGTCACCGACGGGGCCGAGGGCCTGATGACGATCGTCGAGACGCCCAACGACGCGGCCGTGCGGGTGCCGCGGCTGGGCGGGCTGCTTTGCCTTGCGCCCGAGTGGATGTCGCAGAAGGGCCAATTCGGCCCCGATCGGCGGCTCCGCTACGTCTTCTTCGACCAGGGCGGCTACGTGGCCATGTGCAAGCGCTACCGCGAACACGCCAAGCAGACCGGACTGCTGAAGACCCTGGCCGAGAAGCGCGAGGCGAATCCCAACGTCGACCTGCTGGTGGGCGCCGTGAACGTCTGGTGTTGGGAGAAAGACCCGGTGGCGATCTGCCGCGAGATGCAGTCGCTGGGGATCGCGCGGATCCTCTGGAGCCAGCGGAGCAGCCCTGAGGCGCTGCAGGAACTGAACGGGATGGGCGTCTTGACCAGCCGCTACGACATCTACCAGGACATGATGGACCCGGCCAACTTCCCGAAGCTCCGCGGGGTTCACCCCGACTGGACGACCGAGGCCTGGCCCAACGACCTGCTGATCGGCGCCGACGGCCAGTGGGAGCGAGGCTGGCGGGTGGAAGCGAGGGATGGGGAGATGATCCCTTGCGGCGTGCTTTGCGACCGGCAGGCCGTCGAGTATGCCCGTCGGCGGATTCCGGCCGAGCTTCAGTCGCATCCCTATCGCTGCCGTTTCATCGACACCACGACCGCCTCGCCCTGGCGCGAATGCTACGACAAGGATCATCCCATGACCCGCTCCGAAAGCCGCCACTGGAAGATGGAGCTGCTGCGGTACGTCGGCCAGGAGTGCCACCTAGTCACCGGCAGCGAGACGGGACACGAGGCGGCGGTGCCCTACGTCGAGTACTTCGAGGGCATGCTCAGCCTGGGGCCCTATCGCGTGCCGGACGCCGGGCGGCAGATGCTGAAGGTCTGGGACGAGGTGCCCGAGCGGGTGGCCAAGTTCCAGACGGGCCACTACTATCGTTTGCCGCTCTGGGAGCTGGTTTATCACGATTGCGTGGTGGCCCAATGGTACTGGGGCGACTACAACAACAAGCTGCCCAAGCTTTGGGACCGCCGCGACCTCTTCAATACGCTCTACGGCACGCCGCCGATGTTCATGTTCAACCGCAAGATCTGGCAACAAAACTGCGACCGCTTTGTCCGGAGCTACAAGATGATCGGCCCGGTGGCCCGGGCGACCGGCTACGTGGAGATGCTCTCCCACCGCTGGCTTACGCCCGACCACGCCGTGCAGCAGACCCGCTTTGCCAACGGGGTGACGGTGACCGTCAATTTCGGCGATCAGCCCTACACCCGGGAGGACGGCACGGTGCTGGAGCCGCTGGCACATCGGGTCGAAGGGGGGCTCTACAAAGACTGATCGCGAATTCGTTTATCGATGCTCAGAAACAGAATGCCACGTGCCGTTTAGCGGCCGACGGCACGTCGGCCGGGAGAAACGCCCGCGTCGCCGTGCCGGCGACGGCTAAACGATGTGACACTTGTTTTCCGGGGTCGACGGCGGCCGAGCGTGCTCGGCGCTCTCGGCGAGAAACCCACCTGACACGCAAGGAGTATCCCATGACTCAACGACACGAGCAGACTCGACCTTCCGTAACACGACTCGCCAGCCGATATGGCCACTTCCTGGCGCTCGTTCTCCTGTTGCTCACGTCCACCCGGGGGGTACCCGCTTGCGGGTCGGCCGCCGAAACTAAGGCCGATTTCTACGTCTCGCCCGAGGGGAACGACGCCTGGTCGGGCAGGTCGGCCGAGCCGAACGCGGCGAAGACCGACGGCCCGCTGGCCACCGTGCCACGCGCCCAGCAGGCCGCCAGGGAGTTGAAGCAGCAGGAGCCGGCCCGCAACCGTCCTATCGTGGTGATGCTCCGCGGCGGAAGCTACTACCTCAATCAGCCGATCGGTTTCGTGCCCGAGGACTCCGGAACGCAGCAGGCACCGATCGTCTACCAGGCCTACGGCGACGAGCGGCCGGTCCTCAGCGGCGGGGTCCGCGTCACCGGCTGGCAGGTCGACCGCGACGGCCGCTGGCAGGCCACGCTCGACGAGGTGAAAAGCGGCAAGTGGTCCTTTGCCCAGCTCTTCGTCGACGATCAGCGGCGGTTCCGCCCCCGGCTGCCCAAGCAGGGTTACTACCAGATCGCGGAAGCACTCTCTCCGTCCCCTGAGGCCGGCGGCAAGGGGCACAACCGGCTCGGCTTCACCGGCGAGGAGCTCAAGGCGGACTGGGCCAACCTCGACGACGTGGAGGTGCTGGGCTTTCACCAGTGGTCAGCCTCGCGGATGCGCATCGCCTCGATCGATCCGCAGCAGCACGTGGTCACCTTCACCGGAACCACCCGCGGCACCAGTTCCTGGGCGATGTTCCCCAAGGGGAATCGCTTCCTGGTGGTCAACGTCCGCGAGGCACTAGGCGAGCCCGGCCAGTGGTACCTCGATCGGCCCAGCGGACGGCTGACGTACGTCCCTAAGCCGGGCGAAGATCCGGAGAAGACCGTCGTAGTCGCGCCGCGGCTGGAGCGGCTGGTCACGTTCATCGGCGACGTGCAGCAGCGCCGCTGGGTCGAGCACGTCCAGTTGCGGGGCCTGACGTTTGCGCACTCGAACTGGGTGCTACCGCCGACCGGCCAGTCGTTCCCACAGGCCGAGATCGGCCTGGACGCCGCGGTCACGGCCGTGGGCGCGAGGCAGATCGTGCTGGACGGCTGCGCGGTCCGTCACACCGGCGGCTATGCGATTGCCTTCGGCATCGGCTGCCAGAATAACCGCGTGGAGAACTGTGAGTTGGTGGACCTGGGCGGTGGCGGGGTCAAGATCGGCCACGCGGGCCCAGGCTCCTGGGACGACGTCGGCCGCGTGGCCGGCGATCCCGAGCTGGCCGTCTCGCATCACACCATCCGCAACTGCCTGATCGCCCACGGCGGGCGGCTGCACTCCGCGGCCGTAGGCGTGTGGATCGGCCATTCGCCCCACAACGTGGTCGAGCACAACGACATCTTCGACTTCTATTACACCGGCATCTCGGTGGGCTGGGTCTGGGGCTACGCCGAGAGCCAGGCCCATCACAACGACGTCGGCTACAACCACGTACACACCATCGGCCAGGGGGTGCTCTCGGACATGGGCGGTATCTACACGCTGGGGGTCTCGCCCGGCACTATGGTCCACGACAATCGCTTCCACGACGTGCAGTCGTACGGTTACGGCGGCTGGGGCCTGTACACCGACGAGGGCTCCACCGGGATCGAAATGAGCAACAACCTGGTCTACCGCTGCAAGACCGGCGGCTTCCACCAGCACTACGGCGAGGATAACCGCATACTGAACAACATCTTCGCCTTTGCCACCGAGCACCAGCTCCAGCGCAGCCGCACCGAAGAGCACATCTCCTTCTTCTTCGAGCGGAACATCGTCTACTGGGACAACGACGGCCCGCTGCTGGGCAGCAACTGGAACGACAACAACTTCCGCATGGACTACAACCTGTACTTCAACGCCGCGGGCAAGCCGGTGACGTTTCCCGGCGGGCTGAGCCTCCAAGAGTGGCAGGAGAAGCGGGGCCAGGATAAGCACTCGATCATCGCCGACCCACTGTTTGTCGATCCGGGCAAGGACGACTTCCGTCTGAAGCCCGACTCGCCGGCCCTGAAGCTCGGCTTCAAGCCGTTTGACGCCTCGAAGGCCGGCCGACAAACCCCGCCAGTGTTGACCAAGGACCTGCCGGCGGTGCCGCGGGCGTTCGACTGACAGCGGGTAAACCGGAAACTTGACACCAGCCACAGCGGCGATATCATAGAGACCGTGTTTATTATCACGAGTGGGCAATCCACGGTGGCACTAGGCTGGAGGCGGCGCGTGTCAGCCCGGTTCACCGGGCTTTCCCGCGTAAGCGGTATTAGGCCCGCCGTTTACGGCGGGTCGAAGGAGACCGATTCACCCTAAAGCAGCCCCGTTTCACGGGGCTTCTCGCCGGTCGGCTTCAGCCGCGGGGGTGACTCGGCTAAAGCCGTCGTAAGCAAGAAGCCCCGTGAACGGGGCTTGGGGAGCGGGGGAGGTTCCTCCCGCTACCGCCCGACGTAAACGTCGGGGCTAATACCGCTGGCGCGGCAAAGGACCGTAAACGGTCCTGGTCTCCAGCCTTACAACGACTGTCGACTCGAACGTTGGTGCTATTGGGCATTCCGCGGTGGACGCCAACTGGGTTCTTCAAGCAGAAAGGAGAGATGAGATGCGGCGTTCAATTTCGATCCTGGTTCTGACGGCTTTGGTGGTGCTGGGGTTTTCTGTGGCGGCAAACGCGGCCGAGCGGCCCGCCAAGATTCGGGTCCTGCTGCTGAGCGGCGACGACGTCTCGGCGCATCCCTGGCGGGAGATTTCCGAGACCACGCGGGAAATCCTGGCCGCTGCGGGGAAGTTCGACGTCAAGGTCTGCGAAGATCCACTGATCCTCGAATCGGCAACCGCCCTGAAAGACTACGACATGATCGTGATGACGATCTACAGCCAACGCCGTCCCGTGCTGCCCGGGCAGGCCCAGGAAAACCTCTTGAGCTTCGTCAAGGGCGGCAAGGGCTTCTTCGTCCAGCACCTGGCCAGCGCCTCGTTCCCCAAGTGGGAGGAATTCGGCAAGCTCTGCGGACGGAAGTGGGTGATGGGCACGTCGGGCCACGGGCCGCGGGGCGTCTTCGCGGTCAAGGTGGTCGACAAGGAAAACCCGATTACCAAGGGGTTGGACAACTTCCAGACCGACGACGAGCTCTACTCCAAGCTGCAAGGCGCCGGCGAGATCCACGTGCTGGTCGAGGCCGACTCCGACTGGAGCAAGAAGACCGAGCCGTTGCTGTTCACCTTGCCCTACGGCAAGGGGCGGGTCGTGCACAACGCCTTCGGCCACGATCGCAAGGCCCTGATGAACCCCAGCGTGCAGAAGATCATCGCCCGGGGCGTGGAATGGGCTGCCACCGGACAGGTTGCGGAGTGACGCCAAACGCACCTGCAGGACAATCTGAAGCTCGTGTGCCACTGCTTGTTCGCAAGCAGTGCTGCACTGCTTCTGGCGAAGCAGTGGCACACGGTGGAGGTTTGCATCAGGCCCTGCCCGCTGCCTTTGCTTACAGCGAGCTGAGCTTGGAGAAATTGATCACGCTGGTAAGCGGGAAGACGCCGTAGATGCCGCGGGTGAAGACCAGGTCGATGAAATCGTCGGCCACCAGGATGCGGCTCTTGGGGACGATGATCACGTCCGAGTCGGAAAGCCAGATTTCACCCGCAGGGCAGGGCTGCTTGCCGTGCAGGGCGGCGTCGAGATCGAGCACCGTGGCCATCAGCCGCCAGTCGTCGCCGCGGCGGAAGACGACGATCTGCCGCAGATTCGCCCCCACCTTCCAACTGCCGGCCATGCTCAGTGCCTGGAGCACGGTGGTCGGGCCGGTCAGCTCGAAACGCCCGGGGGTGCCCACCTCGCCCAGCACGTACACAAACCGCGGCGCCCGCTGGACCAGCACCGGGATGACCTCGATGCCTTCGACCTGCTGCCGGTAGCGCTCGTTGACTTCCTCCTGCAACTCGGCCAGGCTCAATCCCTGGGCGGGGACGGAGCCGATGGCCGGCAGGGAGACGGTTCCCTCGGGGGTGACGCGGACCAACTGGCTCTGGCCGCCGATGCCCGCCCGGCGGTCGACCGAGGCGCGGAGGTCCTCCAGCTTGGTATTGACCTTGAGCGGCGTCACCGTGATGGCCGGCACGTTGTAGTATTTCTTGTAGAGTTCCTCCAAGGCATCGCGGAGCTGGACCACGGTGCGTCCGGTCGCCCGCACCTGCCCCAACAATCGCAGCGTGATGGTGCCGTCGGGTTGGATCATCAGGTCGCGGGTGAGCGCCTCGTCGGTGAACGATTCCACGCGGATCTCGTCGCCGACGTTGAGTTGGTAGGGCGTGGGG
>Ga0315291_10010485_pt1 | contig 11326 bp, 14 predicted proteins | sample YL17G12_20_MG_FD_203070 | JGI IMG/M metagenome (GOLD analysis project Ga0315291, IMG submission 203070) | Sediment microbial communities from Yellowstone Lake, YNP, Wyoming, USA - YL17G12_20 | ecosystem: Environmental > Aquatic > Freshwater > Lake > Sediment | place: USA: Wyoming | collected...
CAAAAATGCGGATCCCTCTTTCATGTTTTCAAGGGATTCCGCATCATGAATCGGTGTGAATGGGAATTTCAAAAAATAATTTGAATATATTATTTTGGAATTTGAAAGGGAAAATATTTCAGGGAAAATCAACTGCCGGACATAAAAGGATCCTTTCTTGAATGTCAGATACGCCAATATTGACATCAAAAGGGTTTTTCCCCGCCCTAATTTCCCGATTATACCCGCGATCAATATGATACCTAATCCTGTGGAAAAGGTTTTTTCTTTTTTCTGAATATGTTCAGGTTTTCAAACCACATCGGCTTTCTGATGTTTTTCATGTCATTTATCTTTTTCAGGATTTTCATAAGTGTCGCTGTTTCAATCGCTGTCAATTCAAATTTTGCCAGATCCTCTAATTCAATTTTCATGTTGTATCATCTCCTTTTTTACATTGGAAATGCAAAAGCATTTCTGATGTGACACATCCGCGTATAGCGGAATATAATATCATCCTAGCATTTGTCGGGCTTTGTCAAACATAAGATTCTGATTTTGCGGTTCAGGATGCGCATTCTTGATTCCCTGTAATATCTCTTTCCTTGACAACCTGTCGCGTGACAATCTCATTTTCATGAATGTTGAAACTGCCATCTCATAAATAGGATTTTTCCGCATCTTTGAAAGCAATTGCAATTGTGTCAAAAGTTTGCCTTCGCGATCTGAAATATCTGACATCAATCCGGTTTTCTTTTCCGAATTCAGATCTTTCAATACATCATGCATTGCTGATTCAATATCCCTTTTTGGTTCCGGTTTAATGATATCCTCAAGATTGATGTCTGTCATATGAAAATCTCCTTTACACCTGTTTGAATAAAATCAATTTGCTGATGATGATTCCCAATACCGCGCCAATTCCAATCGCGCCAATCAATAGCATGATTCCCTCTTTTCCGAACATTTCGGTTTTCAATAGTGTTGAAAGAACCGCCTGATTTTCAATCTGTCTTAATTCCGTTTCAGTCAATGCGGATGATTTTGAAATGTTCATTGTTGTTGTTGTCGGTTTTCCGCATTCTGCATAATAGAAAGGAACCAATCCGAAAAATGTATTTATTGAATCCGGTGTTGTCTGAATGATCCATTGAACCTCTTTTCCCTGTAATTTGCATGAAATCTTTTTGCCATAAATTACCGGTGTTTTCCATAGATATTCCTTTTCTGATTTCCTGATTAAAAGTTTTATCTTTCGCTTGAATCTTATAAGCGCAAAAAATCCAATTATCGCGATGATTGGCGGAACCACAAAAATTCCGAATAAAATAAGTGTTGAAATCAACTGCATTGAAACCACATTAAACCCCCTTTTCCCCCATTTTCAAAAGCATGTTCGCTGTTATGAAACATGCATTGACATTAATCATGTAAAATGTTTTCCCCTCAATGTCTTTCTGCGATTTGACATATTTTTTCAATGACAAAAGCACCTTATAAAATGATGAATAATGCTTGAAAACAACCGGCACCATATCCCGCACATATGCCTTATTGTTTTTTTCCGCAATCTTGATCAACACCTTTTGCTGTGGTATTCCGAATATCATATGCAACCCCCAAAATGAAATCCTGATAATATTCCCAATAAAAGCATTGTGCGGAACATCCATATGCACAACACAAAAATCAATGTATGATCAAACAATGTCCATAGCAGAACCTTATGTTTGCCATAAAATATTGTCGCGGGAACCAATGCAACCATTGAAACAAGGCATAATATTTTCAATTGGATGGATCCGATAATGTCAATCCTGTCATTCAATGATGCTGTCAATATTTCATTTTGATTTACAATCGGGCATCCGGTTCCGCAGCATGATGCGAATTTTGGCGCGATGAACCCCAGAATCAATGAAAATGATGCAAATAAAAATATAACAATCAATATTGGAAACTTTGATTTAAGCCATTCATAATCAATGTCCGCACGAACATCATTTGTTATTTTTTCGGTTTTATCAATCCTTGTTGTATCAGGCATGTTTCAATCACATCCTCATTTTTTTCTTCAATCGCTGTAAGAAATGTATTAAAGAATTTGATGTCAGTTTCATTCTTTTCCTTGACGGCTTTTTTAAGTTTTGCATTTGCGTAAATTTTAAATAATCCGAATGAAAGTCTTTTGATTATGTTCTGTTTGTATTTCGGAAGTTTATGCAGATTTTTTGACATTGAATCCAATTTTTTTATGTTTTCCATTTCGCGAGGTGTCAATTCCATATTTAGTTATAAGTTAAAATGACTTATATACTTTTCCTATTTAAAGAACCAATGACTTTATTTTAAATCAAACATTGAGGGGGGATGTAAAAATATGGGATTATCAACCGGAGATATTATAACCGCAGTCATCGGTGTGGTTTTGGGATTGTCACTTTTCCCTGTTGTAACAAGCGCAATAACAACAATCAATGCAACAGCCGGAACAATTCAAGACACATTGCTTGATCTTATCCCTGTGCTGTATATCATAATGCTGATAGTAGGCATAGCCGGATATCTGTATGTCAGAGGGCGTTAAACCTTTTGTCAGACAGCAAAACAGCGCATGATGTGAAAGTCATGCGCAACATTTTTTCTTTTTTAGAATTTGAAAATTAGAACCATTATTACACATAGAATAATAAATCCTATCATCACAATGAATATTTCTGTTATGGATGTTTCGGATGATGATTCATCATAATAAAATGTCACGGATCCTGATGTTGCATCCGTGCAATTGTAATCAAGAACATTTGTCGGATTCAATGCGCTGAAATACCGTGAATAACTTTCATTTGATTCAATTGTTTCGCTGAATGGAATCAGATTGAATGTGAAATTGCAATCGGTTGAATTCTCAATGTTGCTGTTTGTCGCATTCATCAAAACATTTTCCGTGTCATAATGATAATTTTCAATAGGGGAAATCATTTCAATCGCTGATGCAATTGACATCATGCTACATGCCATCAGTATCAGAAAGCATACCTTTTGCCATTCCAATTAAAAAACCCCCTATTCCCAAAAATGCCAATATGGTTGATCCTGTAAAGGATTGCCCGAATAACCAGAATGCAAATCCTAAACTTATCAATGCCATGAAAAAATAAAACAATCTCACTATAACACCCCTGTTACAACCGATGTTGCTTTGTGATCCGTGAATATATATCCGAATCCTGATGAAACATAATTCCATATGTCAATTCCAACACCTGACAATGCCAAGAAATATAATATTATACCGATGAAACCGAGAATGCATATGATTCCGATTATGCCAGAAACATCATCCGCAAACCATGACACAATCTTAACCCCCAATCACCGCTTTTCCAACAAAGAAAAGCAATACACCGATTAATGCCAGGATTATCAAGGCAAATATCCCAATTGGAATTGCATCAATCACAAACAAGAATACGAATGCCAAAACAATTGGTGTTAATCCAATTGCCCATGAGAACCCTATTTCGTTCATGATTGCCATGAACCATCCGATTAATCCGATGCATACAGCAATTCCCATGACTGCAATGAATTTTGATAATTGTGACGGGAATAAATCATCAAACAGATTATACAATCCTTGAAATGCACCGAATTTTTCTGAAACTGATATTGCGGTGTCTATTTCAAACATGCGCGAAAATGTGTGTTTTGAAACTGAATCCCCAACACATGTAACAGATCGTGTAACCCAAACATAAGTTTTGTCATCATTTTGCGGATAAATTCCGATTGGTTCAAAAGATGTTATTTCATTTCTGCCCAAAAAGTTTTTATGGGAATAAACTGAATATCCTGACGGCACATCAACAACAATTCCGCTATAATTATTCGTGCCATTAACCTGTAATACTGATGCCATCCATATTGTTGAAATGCGGGTTTGCGCATCCGCGCTTTCGGATATGTCAGTCATGATATTAATCTGATCATTTGAAAATGTGAATTGCGCGTCAAACCATTCGCTGAAATCCTGATTTGCGCATGAAAATTTGCCTGTCCGTGCCGGAATCATTGTGAAATTTTTTGGATCATGTGCTATTCCCTTAAATATCGGTTCAACACATTCAAAAACATAATTTCTTTCAGGCAGTAAATTTGTGATCATTATCGGGGATCCTGTTATTGACATTGTTGAATTCTTGATTAAAAAAGGAACCCCTGATTCATTATCCCATATCCTGTATGTGACATTTTCCGCATCAACCAAACCTTTTCGGACATAAACCCATGCATTGACATCATCCCGCAATCCTTTTGAGTAATCCTCTGCTGATTCGGAAATCAATTCAAAATAAATCTGATAATCTGATGTGTTTATTGCCGGTGTTGTCCATGTTTTTGTCGCATTGTATGTAAATCTGCCCTCGTCAGTCATGACCGCTTTATATGTATATGATGCTGATGCTGTCAGATTTTTTATCTGATAAAACAATTCATCAACACCGCCATAATACCATATCAATTCTGATTTTGATTCTGTGCTTGAATTCCATGTATGGTTTATTGAAAATCTCTGATATGGAAATGTGGTGTTTTCGCCAAGAATATTCTGCATTGTCAAAAGCATTATTGAATCGTATGAATTGCTTGAAAACTGATCAACATACAATGAATAATATCCGGTTGCATCCAATGTGATGATTGTCTGATTGTATGCAATACCTGATGCCTGAACCGATTTGACAACAACAAGATAAGGCACCCCATATGAGATTTGCGCGTTTGTATAGACATAATATGGATTTGATGTTGTGTTTGAATACATGTAATTTCCGTCAAGGAAAGTATAAAGCATGAATTCATATGATGCTGAAACATTCGGTGAAACAGAAACATTGACATCTGAACCTGAATATGTCTTTGAAATTGTGAAATTATTTATGGTTCCGGCAATTGTTGTGAAATCCCTTGTTATAAGTTTTCCGTTTGAACATGCATTATTTCCCTGAATTGCAATCCTGTATGATGTCGATGGATATAATCCGGAAAGCATGATTGTTTTGTCTGATGTGGTTCCGGTGTTTGCATACTGATATGTTCCGGAAACATATTTATACAATGTCCATGAAAATGATGAATATTCTGAAACAGAACCGACAATGTCAATCCGTGCGGTTGATTGCTGTGATGAAATTGATGTTATGAATGATGGCGCAACACATGAACCTGTTTCATGATAAATATATTGTGTGTTTGATTTTGTCAATGCATTGTCAGATGAATAAACTTTTATCAGATATGCCTTGTTGTATTCAGGCAATGAAAATGATTTTGATGAACCCCATGATGATTTCACCTTTTCAAAAACAACATTTCCCCTGACATCATATCCGGTTATTTTTACATAATTAAGATCTGCATGGCATGAACCTTTTGCCAATGTGCATGATAATCCGATGCATGTCAATTCATTCTGATTGCATTCATATGAACCGGCGGTAGTGTCAAACAATGAATAATATGATGAATATGTGCGGGTTGCGGGATCTCTACCCATGATTTTTACTTCATATGTTGTTGATGGATCCAATGTCAATGATGTCATTGATGCCATATCAGAAACAAGGTTTTTGGTGTTAAAATCCATGCAATCATCAGATGTTTCGGAAAAATATGATTCAATCGCCTGTTTGGCACCATCTTTATAGACATTTATAACATAATCAGTCCATGTGTTCGGACATACAAAAACCTGAAATGAATCATCATATTGTGTTGCGCGAACCATTTTTATATCCTCGCCAACACCCAACATCCCGAATTCTCCGGATGCTGATGCTATTGAAACCATAAAAAATATTGCAATCAATGTTATAAACAATTTTTTCATTTTAAAAACCCCTTGTTTTTGAAATACACATCCATGCTAATGGAATATAATATCATAAAATCAATCTCTCCTTGCAAACAGATATAATCCTGAACCGATGACAAATGCAATCAAAAATCCATAAACAACAATCACATTAATCGGATTGTCGGTTGATTCTGATGTTGCTGAATCGTTGATGTATGTCATTGATGAACCAACAATTATTTTTCCGCCATTTGAATAAAGCAAAAGCGATTCATTTGTGACTGAATCAATTCCGGTTGCTGTTATGTAAAACGGATAATACCCGTTATTGTTGAAATGAACATAAAATGTATATTCCGAATCTTTCCAAATTATTTCATCGGATGGCGGTGTTGAATCTATTGGATCTGATGGCGTGGGTTCATGACGCGGATCCTTTCTGACACATTCACATGGAATCGCGCAATATGCTGAATCTCCGGTTCCGCATACGCATCCGCCTAATTTCATGCATGTATCTCTGTCATCTTTCGGTTTTTCAACAAATTCAAAAGTTGCAATTGTGTCGCCTGTATAATCATAATCGCCCTCATAATCCCCTGACATCAGGCAAAATCCTGGGCATCCGTTTGCATCAGATATTGATGCACCGCCGGTTGTCATGAATGCACCTGATCCTGTAAATGCTGAATCCGTAATCATGCCTTTTCCATGATAAGTCCAATTGAATGAAGTATAATTGTCAGGCGCATGAACCATGATTTTTATTTCGGCATTTTCCCCAACCGAAACAATCGGGGAATATTCAATTGTAATTCCGGTTGTGTCATCCTCTGATGCAATTGTGTATGATGTTGCCCAATTTGTTGAAAGATAATATAATGGTGTTGTATTTGTTATGGTTCCGTTTTGGCATGTTACATTCCAATTAATTGATGTTCCGTTTGGAATTGCAACAACAAAATTTTTCAATGTATTGTTTGTCGCAGATCCTGACTGATTCAGGGATCCGTTTATATACAGACTGCAATTCATTGCCGATGATGTTTTACTTATTGCTGTGAATTTGAAATTGATATTTCCTGATGTTGTTATAATTGTGTTGTTTGCCGGAGATTGTGTTGAAAATGAAATTGTATTTGTATTATTCAAAAGAAAATTTGATGTTGTTGAATTTGATGTTGTATCATTCCAGCAATTCATTGTCCAATTATAATATCCGAATTGCAACGATGCTGTAAAATCAACCAATGTATTATTATAGACTGATGCATTTGTCTGATTCAGGGTTCCGTTGATTGAAAAATTGCATGACATTGTTGCTGATGCTTTGCTTTGCACCGTTGAATTAAAATGAATTGTATTTGCATCATTTATTATTGTATTGTTTGCCGGAGATTGTGTTGAAAATGAAATTGAATTACCTGATTCTTCACTACCGAATGCTGATGATGAAATTTTATCGGAATTGTTTGCAACAAAAATATAATCCACACATGCATATACACCCGCCCATGTTCTGACAGCCAACATATTATAATTACCTTCTGCAATAATCTTATCTGTTGTTGAATTAAGAAATGCGCCATAATTTTGATTGTAATTGACAATTGATGAATTTGTTATGTTCGGTTTAATCATATATCTGTTATAATTTAAATCCAATCCGCCCAATAATTTTGTGCTTTCAGAACCGGTATTTGTTGATGCGGTAAAATTTGTCGTGCTAAATGTGTCAAATCTTGTTATATATGAATATTGTGTCGCACCGGAATTTATACCGCCTATTTGCGAACCCGAACCTGTCAATTTACCTTTTATAACCCACGAATTATTTCTTGCAAATTGTGATGATGAATATGTCATAAAATTTCCTGTTATGCAATAAACACCAGCTGTTTGATTTGCGGTTGTTTCATTTGTCCATTTTGTTGTGTTGAATGATGCGCTGTTAAAATCATCAAATAAAACAAAAGTTAAAAATCCATCGCTTGTGGTATTTACAGCCGATGTGTTTTGGTAATACATATAGTATGTGCCGTTTATTACAGGTGCTTTTAACCACACATAAGCATAAGATGTCGTATAATTTTCTATAAAATAATTAATGGATTGTTCTGAAAGAGATGTTGTATTATACCATGTGAATCTTAAATCGGAATAATCGGACAGCATGTCCGCATCATATGTAACATTTATTCCAATGGTAAAATTTGTAATATTTGTTGTCGCATTGAAAATAATTGATTGCTTTTTATTCCATGACACATTGAACCATGTCCAATTTTCTGATTCATATATATTATCCCATAATCCCAACCAGCCGGTATTATCTTTGACAATCGCAATCCAATCAAAAGAAACAGGGGTTATAAATGCGGATCTGTAATATTTCGCATAAAATTTTATATCATAACTTTCATCTGGCAAAATTACAATGGTTGAATTAAATTCATGAAATTCATAAATTGTTTCAGTAAAATTTTCATTATGTCCATTATCAATGCATGATTCAGAAATTGTATTATTTTCAGTTATATTTTCGCATGAAAGATTTTGAATCCATCGCTGTTTTTCATATTCAACCGGAACCTTGATAAAATATTTCCATTCAGAAACCCCATTGCTCAATTCAACAAAATAAGCATTAAATTTTGATGCATCAAGAACCAGATTGTCATTTGTTGGATTATGCAATGTAAATATTGCATAAGCATCAAACATGTCCGCATTTGTTTCCTTTAATTCCGTGAAGTAATCAGAAAAAGAAAGCGCATTTGCGCATGAAATTCCAATAATCCCCATTAAGAAAAACAGAAATAGTCTATATGGTGTGACTTTTTTACCCCTCAACATCCAAATCATCAGAATCCTGATGTATATAAGCAATTGGGGTTGATGTCTGCAATTCATTTGCATTGAATTTTTTCGCCCATACCCTTTTGTCATCCTCTAAAAGAAATGTCTTTGAAACAATAAGTTTCTCATTAACATCCATTTTGCGCTTGATTGATTCCTTGAATTTCATGAATTTCTCATATGAAACAGATTTCCCGCCGATGACATCCATGAAACCAGATGGTGTCATCCGCCTTGCACCCTTGATTTTTGCCTGAATTGGTTTCTTTTCATCATCCGTATCAATGAAATAGCATTTCGGTTTGACTATAATTCCCGATTTAATTCTGCATTCCAATTTCAAGGCACCCAGATCATCTGATGTCTTGATTTCATTTTTTGTGAATAATGAATCGGTGTCGCAATAATAAGGATCATTTTTAAGCAAAAGAAAATAAAGTTTTGTCCGCGCATATGCTGTAACATATGCGGAAATTATGGGATGCACGAATGTTGATTCCGGCTTGTTTCTTTTGATGCGGATGTATGTTTCATCAATGATCTGTTTTATGTCGGGAATCATTTCCTCTGTCAGATCTGATGCATGAATCCATTCTTCATCAGAACCGCGCTGTCCGAATTTTCCATATAATGAATTCAAAAGAAGTTTAAAAATTGTTTCCGCCGGATTTTTCTGTTTCTTGTATTCCATTCTTTTTGCATAAATTGTTTCAACATAATCCTTAAAAAATTCTTTCTTTTCCGTGAATATGACACCCTCTCCGAATGAAAGAATTTTATATCCCAAAGAAAGCGCAACATTTAATTCATATGTAGTATAGCAACCGGAAAATTCCCCAACCGGAAAAACCAATTTTCCCGTTTCTGTTCGTTTCGGGAGATATGGAAATATTTTTGGATCGCAATAAACAACAACATCCGCAACCCCGCAATATCCCAAATCTTTCATTTCAAATTTATAAACATATTTTGCCGTGTTCGGATGCGGTAATGCATCAAGCATCACGGATGGATATAAAGAATTCACATCATAATAATTGAGATTTTCAACCTTTCCGCGCTTGAAAACTTCGGTTCTACCGCCATAATATGCCTTTCGCACCAGATCATTGATATGTTTTTTTGGCGGAAACCATAAATCATCAAAAAATTTTCGCCTGAATGTCTGCAATGCAATCCTTGAAATTGTAATGTCCAATTCCGCGCCAAAAGACAATAATTCTTTCTGAAACCATTTTATGAATTCATATGTGATGCGCGAATCCTGAATGTTGTATTTTATGAAATATTCCTTTTCCGATTCAGTCATTTCGGAAAAATTGCACCCTAATTTTTCAGGATGTTTCATTTTTTCAATCCCAATTATTTTTCCCAATGATTCAACCGAAACAGGCAGATAATTCATTGTATCAAGAAATTTGACTTCTTTTCCGATAACATGTCTTGTTTGCTGTAAAACAGAATTGAATGCGCGGACACATAACAACCTATTGTTAAAAATTGGCGTGTTCGGATATTTTTTCAGATATTTTTTCCATAATGCGAAAAAATCAAATTCAAGGTTTGTCGCATACACCCAATATCCGCCCAGATTATGCATTATCCAATCAAGCATTTCCTCGCAATCAAAAAATAAGCGGTGTTTGTCATCATACCATACAGAACCGAAAAGAAATATGTTTTTATCCCCTGATGTTTCTATGTCAAAGGATGCAATCTTTCGGGATTCAGGTTCCGCTTTTAATTTGGTAAAAAACGCCATATTTTACGCCATGTATAATATTATCTGTAAATCGCAATCTTTGTATTAAGCATTATCGCGGATTCAAATTCATCATATCTGATTGAATTTTCCGAACAGAATTGCCCCCATGTTGAATGGATCAATGCCTGTTTCTTTTTATTGAAATCTTTTTTGTCATGAATAACCATGATATTGGAATATCCCCATCCCTGAATAATTCTGCCTTTTGTTGTTTCCGCTTTCCAAAAGACATGCAATTGAACCATATAATCATTCAAGCCGGATGGAATGCGCTTTCCAAATGTCTTGACTAATCCCGTATTTTTTCCCTTAATCATCAGTTTATACCGGACTTTTTCTTTTGAATGGATTTTCCCGTCTTTTCCTTTGTATCGTATGATTCTTTTGCCATATTCTGATGTTTCTGTTTTTATTTTTTTCTCCAATTTCAGTTTATAAGAAAGTTTCATGAGATCCGCAATTGTTGTGAATTTCTTTGCCGAATCCCTTGAATATTTGTATTTTCCAAAAACTTTCCCATTCTCTGTGAGAACATAAAACTTTTTGTGATGGTGTTCTGTAACTTTTTTATAGTGAAATTTTTTCTTATTGTGCTTATAAGGAATCTTTTTTCTGGTTGTTTTTTGTGTTCTGTAATTTTTTATCTCAATTTCTGACATGTGCCACCGGATGAAAATGAAAATCCGGCATGAAAGCATAACAGATCATGCCGGATAGTTTTAATTTTCCGATTCAACACCGGATAAAGTAATTTTTAGAATCATTCAGGTTATTTATACTTATTTTTTCAATTAATGAAGTCTTTATGGATCCTATTTTCTTAATTATTGAGTAATTAACAGGTTAAAACACCACAAGATGTT
>Ga0315291_10010486_pt1 | contig 11325 bp, 8 predicted proteins | sample YL17G12_20_MG_FD_203070 | JGI IMG/M metagenome (GOLD analysis project Ga0315291, IMG submission 203070) | Sediment microbial communities from Yellowstone Lake, YNP, Wyoming, USA - YL17G12_20 | ecosystem: Environmental > Aquatic > Freshwater > Lake > Sediment | place: USA: Wyoming | collected...
ATGAAGACGCTCGAGACCTACCGGACGGCGCTGGAAAAAGAGACGTGGCTGCTCCTCTCCACGGACAGCGAGTTCTTTAAGTACCTGAAGAGCACGGAAAAAAGGTAAGAGACGTCCGCCATTATTTGAGATATGCGACAAGCTTATCCCGGTTCGGAAAAAGGGCCGGGGTCCCGCCGGTGTGGAAGAAAACGACCCGCTCGCCCTTCTTGAAATAGCCCTTCCCGACGAGGTCTATGAGGCCGATCATCGCTTTGGATGTGTAGACCGGGTCCAGGACAATGCCTTCCGTCAGGAAGACGAGGCGGATGACCTCGGCCACATCCTTGGTGACAACGCCATAGCCATCCTTCAGATATTCATCGAGAACGATGATATCGTTCCCGCCGATCGTGAGCCCGAGTCCCATCGTTTTATCGGCGGCTTCGGCGATCTCCCGGACCCAGCCCGAAAAGACCTCTTTCTCGTCGGAAATGCTGATGCCGACGACCCGGCACCCCTCGGTCAGGGCCGCGGCGCCGAGCAGCAATCCGCCCTGGGTCCCCCCCGATCCCGTGGCGTGGATGACGGCGTCCGGGACGAACCCCAGGGCTGCGGTCTGCTCCAGCATCTCGGCATAGGCGTTCATGTAGCTGACGGCCCCCAGCGGCCGGGTCATGTCCCCTGCGACCATGGACCCTCCGACCGGGACGACATACGGACGGCGCCCTTTCTTACGCTCCTCGTCGGCGATCTCGTTCAGAAGTCCGATCGTTTCCCCTGCGGTGACGACCTTGCCCTTGCGCGCCTCTCTGATCCGGATGTCCGCGCCCAGGATGCGCTCGAGCAGCATATTCCCGTCGAATCCGGGCGGAAGGTCATAGGATTTGAAAAGGACGAGGATGGGATCGATCCTGTATTTTCTGGCCGCCGCGGCGGTCTGCAGGCACCAGTTCGACTGGAGGCTGCCCCAGGTGATGACGGTGTCGGCCTTTTTTTCGAGGATGTCGGCCAGGATGAATTCGAGCTTCCGCGACTTGTTGCCGCCGAAAGCCAGGCCCGTCAGGTCGTCGCGCTTGATGTAGATCTCGGGCCCGCCCAGTTCGGCCGTCAACGCATCGAGTCTCCTGAGCGGCGTCGGCAGGTGGATGAGCTCGACTCTCGGGAACCTGGCGATCCTCGCCCGGATGTCTGCCAAAGAAAAAGCGGCCATCTTTGCCTCCATGGGTTTGAACGAAGCCTATTATCGGACAGACTCGCGGCCTTCGCAAGCCCTGGGATTTTCACTCGACGATCTTGACCTCGGCATCATGGGCAAGTGTCAGATGGCCGTCGGTGATGATTTCGTCCCCCTCCTTGACGCCTTCCAGGACCTCGACGAAGCATTCGTTCTCCAATCCCGGCTCGATGTACCTCCACTTGGCCAGGCCGTCCCCTACGACGAAAACGAGTTTCCGGCCTCCCCGGACAAGCACCGCCTCCTGGGGGACGAGGAGTCGGTCCCTAAAGACTTCGGCTGCGATCTCGACCTCGGCGTGCATGCCGGGCTTGATCTCCCCGGATGGATTGTCGAGGACGATGTGGGCGCCGCATGTCTTGGTCTCCGGGTCGACCACCGGGCTCACGGCCCTGACCTTCCCCCGGAAGACCCGGCCCGGATAAGCGGCGAACCTGAGGTTCGCCTCCCGGCCGGATTTTATCCGGCCGATCTCGCTTTCCAAGACCCTGGCCTCGACCCGGATCTCGCTGATATCGACCAGGGTGAAGAGGTCTTGGCCGGGGCTGACGCTCTCCCCTATTGAAGCCTTGACCCCGGTTACGATGCCGTCAAATGGGGCCCGGACCTTCGTCTTGTCGATTTCCATGCGGGCGATGGCGACTTCGACCTCGGCCTGGGTCAGACCTTTGGCCGCCGCCTGGATTTCGTCCTTCTTCATCCCGGCCTCGATAAGGAGGACTTCATGGGCGTTCCGGACCTTGTCGAATTCGGCCCGCCCGATCTTGCCCATGGCCAGGCGGGAGGCTGCCTTTTCAAACTCTGCGTTCGACAGGCGGAGCTCTTCTGTCATCGAGCCCGGGGATTTCCGTTCCGTATCGCCGAACTGATTCTCCAAGAGCATCTCAGAAAGCCTGTTGAGCCTTTCGGCCTCCGCCTTCTCGAGCCGGAGCAGGGAACTTTGCTCGTCTAGAACGACGAGGACCTCGCCTGTCCGGACGCGCTTCCCTTCCTCGGCCTTGACCTCTTTGACGACTCCGGACACTTCGGCTTTTATCAAGGCCTTTTTCTCCGTGAAGGCCTCCCCGGGCGACTTGAGCAGGATGACGAGGTCGCCCCGCCCGACCCGGACCGCCTTGACCGGAAGCGGTGTTTCTTCGACCCGGCCGGCCGCGCTCGGCCCCGCCGGCTGATCAACCGCTTCGGCCGTCGTCTCCCCTGTCCGCGGACGCCCGTTTTTCAGGATGAAGATATGGAAGAGCGCGGCGACGATGATGATCCCCAGGGAAAATGCCAGGGTCCTTTTAAAAAAGATCATTTTCGTTCTCCATAGTAATAGAAGACGGGAATGACGATGAAGATGAAGATCGTCGAGCTCGAGAGGCCGCCCACGGTGCACAGGGCGAGCGTCGACCAGATGTCCCGGCGCCCGGCATTGACCTGGAGGAAGAGCATGGGCAACATGCCGAGGATGGTCGTCGTCGTGGTCATGAGAACGGGCCGGATTCTCTCCTTCGCCCCGGTGATGACCGCTTCCAGGCGCGGCAGCCCCTGCTTTCTCTTGTGGTTGATGTGGTCCACGAGAAGGATGGCGTTATTGACCACGATGCCGGTCATGAGAAGGACTCCGATGTAGGCCGAGGAGTCGAAGGGATAGCCGGCGATGACGAAGGCCGCGAAGACGCCGATCAAGGCCAGGGGCACCGAAAGCAGGATGATGAACGGCTGAAGCAGGGATTCATAAAGAGCGGCCAGGACCATATAGATGATCATGATGGCGAGGACGATGGCGAATGCGATCCGGCCTTTCTCCTCGCCGGTCATCAGCCATTCCTCGTCGATCGACGACGAAAATCCCGGCGGCAGTTTCAAAGAGGAAAAGACGGATCTCTTGAAGATGTCGGCTGCCTTTGATGGACCCCGAAACTCCCACATGACGGTCTGTTGGAACCGTTGGTCCTCCCGGTCGATGGACCCTTCCACAACCTTCTCTTCCAGGATCAGGACCTCCCTCAGCCTCAGGGATTCGCCCCCCTTGGTTTTCAGGAGCGCGTCCAGGAGACGTCCGAGGTCCATCCGATCGGCTTCCGGGAACTTGAAGACGATGTCCGTCTCTTTCCCGTCGAGAAGGACCCGGACCGGCGCGCCGAAACGGCCGGCCAGGAGTGTCTGGACATGAAAAAAGAGGGACCGGGGATCGACGTCGTACTTCCGGAGCGCCTCCCGATCGATCCGGAGGACGTATTCGAATGAATCCGGATGCCACCAGCCGAACCGGCTGGAGGTCGTCCGGACGTCCTTGGTCCTGGGGTTCCGCCTGAGGGCCCTTTCCAGCTCGGCGGTGATGACCTTGAGCTTCTTCAGGTTGTAACCGGTGAACTTGATCCTTGAATCATAAAATGTCCCGGCCTCCAGGCTCGAATGATAGCCCTGGGGGTTGAATCCGTAGATCCCGATACTGGCGCCGGCGAACCGCGTGGCCAGCCGGATGAGCTCTTCCTTGAGGGCGTAGGGCCGGGAGGAATTCTCGACGGCGGCCGGAAAGGAGATGGAAAGATAAGCGTCTTCCGGCTGGATCCGGGCGTTCAGCTCCTTCTCGACATCCGACTCCAGGACCTTGGCCTCGAACTTTCTGACGATGGCGTCCATCGTATCAATATCCGTCCCGGGCGGCATGAGGATCGTCACCGTCAGCCTCTCCTTGGAATACCAACGGAAGAACTCGCCCAGGCTGACTTCCGCCCGGAACCACTTGTAGCTTCCGCAAAGGACCGCGGCCGAGACGAGGACGATCAGAACGGGATGGCGGAGGACGAACCTCAGGAAGCCGGGGAAGCGGCCTTCCCTGCCCTCCCCGTGTCCGCGCCCCTCCCCGCTCTTGAGCAAGGCGGGGCTCAGGGCCGGAATGAGGGAGAAGGAGACGACAAGCGAGGCCGCCAGGGCCGAGGCCATGACAAAGGCCAGGGGCAGGTAATAGATCCTCAGCCGGCCTTGAAAATAGGGGAAACAGAAAAAGACGCCGATCGTGGTCAGGGTCGAGGCCAAGACGGGAACGAAAACCTCCCGGGCCCCCTGGAGGGCTGCCCGAATGGGCTCCACTCCCCTTTCCTTCAGCCGGAGGGTGTTCTCGAAGACAACGATGGAGTTGTCCACGAACATGCCGAAGCCCAAGGCCAACGCCCCCAGAGTCAGCATGTTGAGGGGAATCTTCAGGAGGTAAATCAGATTGAAGGTGATGACGACGGAAAAGGCGATGGAAGACAGGATGAGGAGCGAGGGGACGAAGCGTCTCAGGACGACGAAAATCATAAGAAAAACGAGAATCGTGACGATGCCCGCCAAAAGCGCGAGGTGATCGAGGCTTTTTCCGATCTCGGCGCTCTCGTCATCTACGATCTTGAAGACGAGGTCACCGGGCAGCGCGGCCTTCACGGCCTCTAGCCGCCGCTTGACCTCCCGGGCGACCCTCATTGTGTTGGCGCCTTTTTCCTTGAGGACGGTCAGCATGACCGTGGGCTTCCCGTTGATCCGGTTGATGGATAAGACGTCGGCATGGGCCGGCCGGATTTCGGCCACGTCGGCGAGGCGGACAGGCACGTTCCCGGACCGGCCGATGATCGTCCGGCCCAGGTCGTCCATGCTCCGAACAGAACCCGTCAGCTTGAAGATATATTCCCGTCCGGATTTCCTGATCCGGCCGGCGGGATAGGTCCTGAGGCGTTCGTCGAGAGCAGCGTTCACCTGGTAGGGTTGGATGTCGAGAGCGTTGAGCTTGCCTTCGTCGAAGACGACCCGGACTTCGGGGTCCGAGCCGCCACTGACATCGACCCTCATGACGCCCTTGACCGCGCCCAGCCCGAATTCCAGCCTCTCCTTGAGGAAGCCCCTCATTTCCTGAAGCATGTCGTCACCCGAAATGGTCAGGCTCAGGAAGGGATTGACCCTGAAGTCCTCGGGCACGAAGGGTTGGACCGAAGGACGGAGGCCGTAGGGCAGCTTCGCCCTGGCTTGGGCGACGGCTTCGCGCAGGGCCAGGTTGACGAATTCCATGTCGGCCTTGGGGTCGAGCTCGAGCATGACGCTGGAGGCCCCGATCCGGGACTCCGAACTCACCTTGCGCACGCCTTTGACCGAAGTCGAGACCTCCTCGAGGGGGGCCGTGACCTGCGTCTGGACAGTCTCGGGTGAAACCCCGGGCCAGGAGGTCTGGATGTCGATCCGGGGATAGTCCTCCCTGGGCGCCATCTCAAGAGGCGTATTTAGGAAAGAGAAAACGCCGAGGACCAGGAGGGCCAGGTAGATCATGGCCACGGCCACGGGCCGTTCGACGAGGAACTTCATCCTTTTCCCCTCTTCTCTTTGCGGCCCTCGACGATCTCGTAGACGACAGGGATGAGGACGAGGGTCAGGAGGGTCGAAAAGGACAGTCCGCCGATGACGACGATGCCCAGCGGCCGGAGGAGTTCCGCGCCTCTGCCGATGCCAAGGGATAGGGGGATGAGGCCGATGAGCGTCGTCGCCGTGGACATGAGGATGGGCCTCAGCCGGACATGACTGCCTTCGAAGATGGCCTCCCGGAGGCCCAGGCCCTCCTTGCGGAGCCGGTTCATACAGTCGACCTTGACGATGGCGTTGTCCACCACGATCCCGAGGAGGACGATCATGCCGATCGCGGAAATGACGTTCATCGTCTGCCCGGTCAGGGCCATGGCCAGGACGGAACCGCAGAGGCCCATGGGAATCGTCAGAAGGATGAGCAAGGGATGCACCAGGGACTCGAACTGGGCGGCCATGATCATGTAGTTGAGGAGTACGGCCAGGAGGAACGCGCCGACGAGACTCCGGAATGACCCGGCCATCTCCTCCTGTTCGCCGCTTGTGACAATCCTGCAGCCGGCGGGAAGGGCTATGGAATCGATGACCTTAAGGATCTCCGGCATGACCTGGCTGATCTTTTTCCCCCTCAGGTTGGCCGTGACCAGGAACTCCCTCTGCTGGCCATCCCGCCGGATCTCGCGCGGGCCGCTGACGACTTCGGCGGTCACGAGCTCCCGGAGGGGGATGGATGAGCCCTTATAAGGGACCGACTCGTTGAGCAGGATATCGATGTCCGTCCTTGACCCTTCCTCGAGCCGGACGCGGATGTCGGATTTTTTCTCCATCTCCTTGAATGGACCGGCCACCCGGCCCCGGACCGCGTCGATGATGAAGTCGCCAAGGATGGCCGGAGTGAGATCGCCGTACTTGGCCAGGGCTTCATCCCTGATCTTGACCAGGAACTCGGGCTTTCCCTCCCCGACGTCGGTGTTGACATCCGCGATCCCGGGCACGGTCTCGAGCTTGTCGGCCAGGTCCGAAGATATCCGTTTCAGCCTGTTGAGGTCCTCACCCCTGATTTTGAGCCCGACCTCGGCGCTGGAGAAGGCCAGGAACTCGGCCAGCGTGGACTGTTCGCGGACGATGGAGAAGCCGACGTTCTCGAAGGATGGGAACTTCAGCCTTAGGGCTTCGATGAGACCTTCGGCGCCGGCCGGCGAGTCGGCCTCGACGAAGACGCGGGCGGAGTTCATGGAAGCATCCGGGTTTATGGACTCTATGCCGCTGACGATGCCGATCTGGGAATAGGTCAAACGCCTCTCCAGCCGTCGGGCCAGCCAGGTCTCGAGGGACGAGACGACCTCGGCCGTCTCGTCAAGGGAATAGGCCGCGGGCATCCTCAAGTTGATCTCGAAGGAGGATGCCTTAAGCTTGGGCATGAGCTCCCGCTTGATCCCGGTCCCGGTGAAGGTCGTGACGGCTAAAAAGATGAAGAAGGTTATAAGGACATCCCCTTTGTGGTCGAGCGACCAGACCAGGGAGCGGTGATAAATGGCGTTGAATCTTTCATAACCGGAATTGAAGGACCGGGCGATCCGCCGGAGAAAGGGTTTGAACGGCAGGCCGATAAGGTGCGGGGCGCCAGTCATCCCCGCGGCCTCCCGTCCGATGCCCCGCGTCCCGGACTTCCGCGACGTCAGCATGGGCAGAAGGGTCAGAGAGACGACAAGGGATGATATCAGGGAGAAGGTCGCGGTCAGGGCCGCGTCCTTGAAGAGCTGGCCGGCGACGCCGTGAACGTAGATAACGGGCAGGAAGACGACGACCGTGGTCAGGGCCGCGGCCGTGACCGCCGGACCCACTTCCCGCGTTCCGATATCTGCGGCTTCCTTCATGCTCCTTCCAAAAGCCCGATGCCTGAAAATGTTCTCGGAGACAACGACGGCGCAGTCGTCGAGCATGCCTATCCCCAGGGCCAGCCCGCCGAGCGACATGATGTTCAGGGTAACATTGCTGAAGAAGAGGAGGTTGAAGGTAGCGATGATGGAGATGGGGAAGACGGCGCCGATGATGAGGGGGGTTTTGACCTCCTGGAGGAAAAGGAGGAGGACCAGGAAGGCCAGGATGGCGCCTTCGATGATCTCGTCGGCGGTTGTGGCGATGGCTTCTTCGATAGACTTGGATTGCTCGGATACGGTTTGGATGCGGACCTCGGGATTCTCCCTGCGGAAGCCCTCGATGACCTCCCGGGCCGCCCTGGTGACCCTGACCGTGTTGGCCCCCGATTCCTTCCTGATGAGGACGCCGATGCTGTCCCGGCCGTTCAGCCGGATCAGCCCTTCCCGCTCCTTTACGGAATCTTTGATTCCGGCCACATCCTTGAGCCGGATGACGCCCCGGTCCTTCGTCGTCTTGAGGTTGATCTCACCGATCTCCGAGACGGCGCCGAACTCGCCCGAGACCCGCAGGGCATATTTGAACCGGCCCTTATGGATGGTCCCACCCTGGAGGCTGCGGTTGAAAGCGTCGATGCGGGTCGAGACGGCTTCGACGCTCAGACCGTAGAGGGAGAGGAGACGGGGATTAAGTTCGACCTGGATCTCCCGCTCGACGCCGCCGGCGATGTCGGCCGAGCCGATGCCCTCCACCTGTTCGAGCCGCGGCTTGAGGAGTTCCTCGATTAACTCTTTGAGTTCGAGCAAGTCTCGCTCCCCCGAGACGGCAAGGACCATGATGGGCCTGGCCTTGGGGTCGAGGGCAATGATGACCGGATTCTCGACATCATGGGGGAGTCCTTCCCGGGCGCCGTCGAGATTCTCCCGAGTGTGGAGCAGGGCAAAATCCATGTCCGTCCCCCAGACGAACTCAAGGGTCAGGTAGGAGACGCCTTCCTTGGAGATGGATACGACGCCTTGGAGGCCGGGGATACGGCTGACGGCGGCTTCGAGAGGAGCCGTGACCAGGGTCTCCATCTCTTCGGGGGCGACTCCCGGATACCGGGTGACGACGGACAGCTTCGGATAGCTTATGTTCGGCAGAAGATCCACGCTGAGCCGACGGAGGGAGACTAAGCCCAGGAGGACGACGGCGATAAAGAACATGGCGGTCGTCACCGGCCGGTCTATAGAAAAGTGGGCGATCCTCATGGGCTTCTCCCCTATTATTAGACGCCGATGAAGCCCGAAAAATATCATCTCGATGAGCGGCTATTACACCGGACGCTTCCGGGACGGGGAAGAACACGTCGGGGGGTTACTTCACGGCGGGCGAAGCGTTCTGAGGCGTGGCTTCCGGACCGGAACCCGCTGAACTCTTCCCGTTCCAAGGCATTCGCAAATTACGACGAACAGTGTACAATGGTCATCGGAGTTGGATGACAAAGGATTCCATAATGCTGTCGAAGAAAAGTCCGGCTTCGCGGATCGTCGTTTTTGCCATGGCCTTTCTTGGCATCGGAACGGCCTTCGGGGCCCGGCAGGACGTGATCACCGAGATGAAAATGTTCCTGGCCAGGGACGCCGTCCACCCCGGCGAAACCTTCAAGGCCGCCCTCCTCCTGTCCATCGGCCCGGACTGGCACATCAACGCCAATCCCGTGAACGACGATTTTCTCATCCCCACGACGCTGGAGTTCCGGGCGGACAGGGATTTCAAGGTTGTGGACACCATCTACCCCCCTCCCCTCCCGGCCCGATTCGAGTTTTCAGAATCCGAAGTCTTCGTCTACGCGGAGAGTGCCCTCATCGGTGTCCTTTTCAAAACCGGAGACAAGGTCCTTCCCGGGACATCCAAACTCAAAGGGGCCCTTTCCTACCAGGCCTGCAACGACAGCTCCTGCCTTCCTCCCGAGACCCTGAGCGTCGAGTTCGAGGTCAAGGTCGTCGACTTTGAAACACTGACCGGGGCGGTCAACGCAGAGATCTTTTCGCGGATTCGCTTCGATAAGTGAGCTCAGGCAGGAGCTTTTAGAATTCCAATCCAAGGCCGGCCCCGGCCGAAAAACCGCCGAGGTTGGCTTTGACCTCCAGGGGCTGGACGGAACATGTCGTCCAGGTCCCTTGAATATCCACGAAAAAGGGCGCCCCCAGCTTGAATGCGAGGCCGGCCCGGACGACGAATCCGACGTCGCCTTTTTCCACGTTCCCGATGCTGTTCGTTTCTTTATACTGGAAGTAGCCCAGGCCCGCGCCCACATAAGGCATGAGCTTCCCGATGGTAAGATAATACTTTGCGCCCGCGGTAAGAGGGGCGATCCTGACCTTCGTCTCTTCCTCTGTAAAGATGAGCTTGCCGACCTTGGAAAAGTAATCCCCCCCGGCCCAGAACCCGATCCGCTCGGTGAGCTTGAATCCCAGCTCTCCGCCCCAACTCATCCCGTTGCCGTAAATATCGCGAAAAACCTGGTCCGTCGGATTGAAATATGAACCCCGGGCCTGGATGGTCAGACTCTCCGCCCAAAGGAGTCCCGCGACGGCCGCGAATAACATGATCCCCGTCCAAACGCCGCGCGATGCGTTCATTTTTGCGTTTCCTTTCTTTCCCCATGTAAGGAGCTCATCTTTTATCCCTTTTCAGGTTCGAAGAAGCTGGCGTGAACGGGCTTTCGAGAAAGGAATTCGTGGCCGATGCTCCCGAACGGACAGACCTTTTCGCATTTAAGACAGCGGATGCAGTCCGGGCTGTCGGGAGTCTCGTAGATCCTGACGTTCACGGGACACTCGCGTTGGCACTTGCCGCAGAGCGTGCACGTTTCCTCGTTGACGTTCATCCGGAACAGGCTGGCCTTGTTGAAGAGCCCCAGGATCGCCCCCAGGGGACAGGTGGTCCGGCAGAACGGCCGCATGACGAAGACCATCCAGACCAGGAATCCTGCCAGGATGACCATCTTCCAGGCGAAAAGAAAGCCGAGTTGGTTTCGAATACTTCCGCTGAGGATCGCCAGGGGAATCCCCGCTTCCAGCGTCCCCGCCGGGCAGATCCACTTGCAGAACCATGGCTCCCCGCCTCCGAATTCGTCGAGGATGAGGAGAGGCAGGAGGACGACCATGACAAGGAGGACAATATACTTTATGTGGGTCAGGAACTTCGGGATCTGGAATTTCCTTGAAGGGATTTTATGGACCATCTCCTGGATAAGGCCGAAGGGGCAGAGCCAGCCGCAAGGGATCCGGCCAACGAGGCTCCCCACGGCGGCCAGGCTCCCGACGACGTAAAGGCCGAATTGGCGGCGGGCCAGGGACAGGTTGAGCTTGACCGAGCCAAGGGAGTTCTGGAGCGCCCCGATGGGACAGGCGCCGACAGCCGAGGGACAGGAATAACAGTTGAGCACCGGAACGCAGACTCCTTTCGTGGGGCCCTGATAGATCCTCGCCTTGAAGAAGGACGGAAGCCAGATGTTGGCCGCGGCCGCCCCCAGGGCTTGAAACCAGCGGCGTTTCTTTTGAGTGTCCGTCATGATCGCCGGACCTCAACCGATCCCGATGCATCCGAGGCAGACCGTCCTCGCCTTTTCCAGGACCGCTCTGTACTCGCCCGAAGCGAGGCCGATCCCGATGAGGACGAGCGCGACAATGAACAAAATGATCGCCCATTTATTTTTCATGCCCGTTCCTCCGGCCCGAGCCTAGTTTTCCGGTTTTCGGACGACCCGGACTGTCCGGATCTCATAAGGGGCCAGGGTCAGCGCGACCTCGAGGCCGTCGCCGGACACGCCGACCGGACCCTTTTTACCACGAACCGGCCGCTCGAGCAAATCCGCGTTCTCCGCCGCGACGGCCCAGGGCAACAAAACTCTCACCTCCGTCGCCCTGCCG
>Ga0315291_10010491_pt1 | contig 11322 bp, 10 predicted proteins | sample YL17G12_20_MG_FD_203070 | JGI IMG/M metagenome (GOLD analysis project Ga0315291, IMG submission 203070) | Sediment microbial communities from Yellowstone Lake, YNP, Wyoming, USA - YL17G12_20 | ecosystem: Environmental > Aquatic > Freshwater > Lake > Sediment | place: USA: Wyoming | collected...
ATTCGTTGCAGACATTTGCAATGTCGGCTCCTGAAAAGCCCGGTGTTTGTTTTGCAAGAAAAACAATATCAAAATCTTTTTCAAGTTTTATAGGTCGCAGATGAACTTTGAAAATTGCTTCCCGCTCCTTCAGGTCAGGAAGCTCAACATGTATCTGGCGGTCAAATCTTCCAGCCCGCATCAGTGCCCTGTCGAGAATATCAGCCCTGTTTGTTGCAGCAAGAATTATTACTCCCATGTTGGTGCCGAAACCATCCATCTCTGTAAGAAGCTGATTAAGAGTATTTTCTCTTTCATCATTGGATCCAAAATTAGGATTCCTCCCTCTTGCACGACCAACTGCATCTATCTCATCAATAAACACTATGCAGGGAGCTTTTTCTTTGGCCTGCTTAAAGAGATCTCTTACTCTTGAAGCTCCGACACCGACAAACATCTCAACAAAATCGGAGCCTGAAATTGAGAAGAATGGGACATTTGCCTCACCTGCAACGGCTTTTGCAAGCATGGTTTTCCCGGTTCCCGGAGGACCTATAAGCAAGGCCCCTTTGGGAATTTTTCCGCCAAGCTGAGTATATTTTTTGGGATTCTTAAGGAAATCGACGATTTCCATCACCTCGGTCTTTGCTTCCTCAAGGCCTGCAACGTCGTTAAAGTTAAGCTTTACGTTTGTATCCTTGTCAAATATCTGTGCTCGAGATTTACCTACATTAAAAATGCCTCCTGCTCCACCGCCGCCACCTCCTGCCATACGTCTCATCAGGAACATCCAGAGGATAAGAAAAAAGGCCAGAGGTAAGATCCATCCCAAAATTTCACCAAGATAATTCTTCCGGTTTATGTATTCAGGGTTAATAAGATCTTTTTCCTCATAACCTGCACTTTTCTGAGTCTCTTTAATATACGTTAAAAAATTACTTAAGTCGCCGATGTTATAGGAAAAATTGGCCTTGGGTGCTGATAATCCCATTCCACTTCCATCCTTTTTGAGTTTAGGATATCTTCCGGAGCTTAAAGCTTCTTTTTTCAGGTATATCTCAGCCTGATCCTTATTAACCACAATAATTTTGTCAATATCCCGGTTAATTATCATATCCCTTATTTCATTTAAACTGGTTTTGTCCGATGACTTCCCTCCATACATAATCTGAAAAATGAGTATGGATATGGCAAGTATTGCAAAGATCCAGTTGGAATTGAACTTGGGTTTCAGATTCTTATCAAGCTTCCTGTCAGGTCCCTGATTCATATTATTATCTTCTGCCATAATTTTTTTTCTTACTTTTTAAAATCTTCCAACATGTCAATATGTGCATCTGCCCATAGCGATTCCAGGCTGTAAAAATTTCTGTATTCCTCCTGGAAAATATGGACGACCACATCTCCATAATCTAAAAGTACCCAGAAACAGTTTTCCAAACCTTCCACATGCATTGGTTTCTCCCCTGCCTCTTTCCTTACAATATCCTCAACTGAATAACTAATAGAGTCCACCTGTGTCTTGGAAGAGCCATGACATATTATGAAATAATCAGTGATTCTGTTTTCCAGTTCTCGCAGATCTACTTTAAGAACATTCTGTCCTTTTTTTTCAAATATACCCTTCACAACGCTTTCTACCAGGACTTCTGCTCCATCAGATCTTTTTTTCATCAATAATTATTAGTTAGTTACGCAGTCGCAAAAGTACAAACATTTATCTGTATTTTTGTAAGTGTCAACCACTTTTTACAATTTGGATGCCAATCTCCTTAACTTCGCCGAAAAGAATGTATTATTCATATTCTGAAGACTTAAATTATTATATATCATGATCATAGGATCAAAAAAGATTTATTGTAAAAATTTATCATCCACCAATACCTATTGCGCTTCACTTCAGAAAAAAGGAAAGCTCCAGGAGGGTACAATTATTCATACTAATTTTCAGACTGCAGGTCGGGGACAAATGGGAAACATATGGGAAAGCGAAACAAACAAAAATCTGTTATTCAGCATTATACTCTATCCATTCTCAATAAAGGCCCAAAACCAGTTCATTATTTCAAAAACAATTTCCCTTGGAATATGTGATTTTCTTGAAAGATATCTCCGGAATATTTTTATTAAATGGCCTAATGATATTTATATTAATAATGACAAAATAGCAGGTATCCTTTTTGAGAATTCATTAATTCAGGATGAAATAGAATATGCAATAGCCGGCATAGGTTTAAATGTTAACCAGGAAAAATTTATCAGTAATGCACCAAATCCCACTTCCTTAAAAATTCTTACCGGAATAAGTTTTGACCTGAATGATATTCTTTCTGTTCTTTCTAAAGATCTGGATAACAGATATGAGCAGCTTAAATATGATAGAATCTCTCAGATTGGCAATGAATATATTTCGCATCTCTACAGGTATAACCAGTGGAGTGAATATAAAGACTCCAAAGGAATATTTGATGGAAGGATATTATCTGTTACTGATGCCGGAAGATTACAAATAGAGGATCGTAGTGGCAGAATATATGAATATGGCTTTAAAGAGGTTGACTTTCTTTAAAGGTCTCATTCCATTTTCCGAATTTTTCCATTTCTGAAATCAGGGTCTCAAGAAATTTGTCAATAGGTTCTGAAGCCATTATTTTAAGCACCGGATTAAGATCAGCTGTAAGGGACAGTCTGACTTCAGCCGATTTATCATCATTATTATTTATCTCAACATTAAGGTTAAAATCATTCTTCTGTAATGCATCGCCTGAAAAACTGACCAGCGAAAATGGAATCTTTTCAGTAATCCTGACTCTGACAATACCCAGTGGTGGGATCCCAAAGCTGCAGGAGTCAATTGTTGCATACCAGTTGTTTATGCTTCCTTCAGGAATGAATTGTTCCAAATTTCTGATATCGGTAATGAAACCAAAAAGCTCAGCAGCGTTGCAGGATAATCTTCCACTCCTGCTCACATATTTTGAATTATACATCATATTTAATATGAATCTAAGTTGCCACTTATCTTTTTATAAAATAGAATAATGAACAATGATTAACACTGCTTGCTGTGTAGGCATGGATTCATGATTTAAGAACAAGGATTAACGATTTTAGATTTTCGAATTGATTTTTCTTCTTAAATCTTAAATCTTCAATCCTTGTTCGAAATTCATTCTCTTTGTTCGATATCCCAGTAATTTCAAATAACTGTCATCTTGTTTTCATTATCAGACACTCCAGGTGGAGGGATCGACTCTCCATTTCTTCAGAGTTTCAACTTCGGACTGACCGATATATCCTGTTTCAACGGCACATTCAACAAGGGCATTATAATTACTAAGGGTATGGAGGGTACATTTCTCTGCCGCAAAGCCATCGGTTGCTTTTTGAAATCCGTATGTAAATATTGCAATCATTCCAAGTACTTCACAACCTGCTTCCCGTAAAGCTTTTACGGCATTTAAACTGCTTCCTCCCGTTGAAATAAGATCTTCAATTACAACAACTTTCTGTCCTTTCTCATAATATCCTTCTATCTGATTACCAAGGCCATGGCTCTTTGTTTCGGATCTGACATATATAAAAGGCAGCCCAAGCTTATCGGCGGCCAGGGCACCATGAGCTATTGCTCCTGTTGCAACACCTGCAATTATTTCTGCTTGCGGATAGTGCTCTTTTACAAGAGCTGCAAAGGTGTCGCGGATATAGGATCTGACAACGGGAAATGAAAGTGTTTTACGGTTATCGCAATAAATCGGGGATTTCCACCCCGAAGCCCATGTAAAAGGATTTGACGGTTGCAATTTTATTGCTTTAATTTGCATTAGGTATTCGGCGATTTTTTTAGCACTATTCTCCATATGAATATGTATAAAATTCATTTCGAAAACAGGTTCATAATAATAAGCCCTGAACCCGATCGCTTACAAAAATACGGCTTATTCCATAAATTTCACGATACTGAAGAACTTTATAAACTTATTTCCAGTTTTCAGCTGGATAAGAGTATTATGTCATTTAATATTTACGGACCTGACATTAAGCATATCTGGAGAATATTCAGGATATATTTTACTGAAGTTGAGGCTGCCGGAGGTCTGGTAAAACATACCAGCGGGAGGTATCTCTTCATAGAAAGAAAGGGAAAATGGGACTTACCGAAAGGGCATATTGAGCATAGAGAAACGCCTGAAGCGTGTGCTCTGAGAGAGGTAAATGAGGAATGCGGAATAACCGGTCATACAATAATTAAAGCCCTTGAACCCAGCTACCACACATATTCCTGGGAAGGGATCTCCTATCTTAAAAGAACAAACTGGTTTTTAATGAGCTATAATGGCATAATGACATCCGAACCACAAACAAATGAAGGTATTACAAGAGTTGAGTGGTTGCTGCCGGATGAAATAAGTAAAATAAAAAGTGGTGCATGGCTTTCTCTTACTGATATGATCAATTCATCTGTTCTGAGAACCTGACCTGCTCTTTTCCTCCTGTATTATTTTCCTGATCAAAGATTCAAGGTTCTCCGAAGGAAAAGGGGCCGGATCAGTTATTATTCTGCTTTCGCGGTCAAGAACCAGAAATGACGGATACATTCTTATATCATACTGATACTCGAGAAAATCTGAGGAAGAGCCATTAAGAAAACTCCATTTGAAACCATTGCTCTCCATTTTATTAAGAGCAGATTTGTAGTCCCTGTCTGTCAGAATTGTAACGATCTCCAGATCATTAACATATTTTTTATACCATATATTTAGTATGCCAAATTCCAGTACAGCTTCCGGATTATCTGATCTTGTAAAGGTCATTATCAAATACTTACCTTTGAAATCTTTCAGGCTTATCTTTCTGCCTTCACTGTTTAATAAGGAAAAATCAGGAGGAACATTACCCGGTAATGTTACCTGAAGCCTTTCCAGCAGGATTGAAGCAATCTCTTTTATAAAAAGGGATGACCCGTCAGACATGAGAGCTGAAAGTATGTCTCTCACCTTTTCAAAAGGTACTGAACCAGAATAATATTCCGAATAAAGATTCAGGAGGATTATATACTCCTGGAGCTTATTTTCTGTTGCTTTTCCATCCTTAAGTATAATTGCCTTAAGATCTTTTAACGATGAAGATGCAATTGCTCTGTTTAACGATTCTTTTAATGATCCGAAGGAGATATTTCTGAAATACCCTGTGAACATCTGCTCTATCAGATCAAGAAAGGCCGGGTTTTCAGGAACAAATTTCTCATTAATTAATGTTGAATCTTCAACACGTTCGTGATATGAACCAAAGGCAACAAGATTCAGCATTATCATTCTGTATTTTACATAGTCTGAAAAGAACTTCGAACCTTTTGCTTCAGAGACATTGTTCAGCTTTTCAATAAGACCGGGTATTTCACTCTTTTTATAGTTGATAGAAACCCTTTCAGCCACATTGTTGAAAACCGGATCATATTCTGTATCGAAGATTCTGATGAGGTTATTTATATCATTTGTATCATTTACAACTTCTGGGATAAGTTTTGTCTCAATAAAAAAAGGATTCTGCTCTTCACCCCCGGGCTTTGAAATAAAGTCCTGAAACCTGAGCTTATATTTTGATCCTTCAGTTGCATAAAGTGAAAAACAGAAGATACCTGTTTTGATAAAGATCAACTCTGTCCCTTTGCATGGGACCTCACATGAGAATGACCCTTCTTTGTCACAATTAATCTTAAATATCGGTTTAAATCTTTTTGTGACCGGGTCTGATTGAGAATAGAATCTGAGTTCTGCACCCTGATAACCGGGTCCAGAACCACTGATGTATACCACCTGTCCGGGAAGGGAAGTAAAAATAATCAGGAAGCCAAGAGTAATTAAACCTCTATAAATCTTCATCCCCCTTATAATCTTTAAGGTTAATTGACGAGGGAACAAATTTTGAGGCGTCTCCACCGCTTCTGATAATATCTCTTACAATTGTGGAATTGATCGGGGTATGCTCCGGAACGGTAAGGATGAAGACAGATTCAATTTCGGGGGCCATGGCTTTATTAACCTGGGCAATTGCTCTTTCAAATTCAAAATCAGCAGCAGTTCTTAATCCGCGGAGAAGAAATTTTGCATCATGCCTTTTACAATAATCGACTGTAAGTCCCTCATAATGATCTATTTTAACTCTTGGCTCATTTTGAAAGACTTTTGAAATCATCTTTTTTCTGGTATCAACAGAATAAAAGCTTTTCTTGAGAGCATTGGCTCCCACAGAAATTATAATTTCATCGAACATGCTGAGCCCCCGTTTGACTATTCCTTCATGACCTATTGTGAAGGGATCAAATGATCCGGGGAAAACTGCGATTTTTTTCATCTCTATGTTTTTTCTTTTTTATCCTATTTGTCAATTAAGTCAAACGAAATCTTTTTCGGATTTTTGACCTTTTGCTTTAAGAGTGATAACTCAAGCACATCCATTATGGTTTCAACATAATGGAATTTTAATCCCCTGATATAGATTTCCCTGATATTCTCAACATCTTTTCTGTTCTCTTCGGAAAGTATTATCTCCTTAATACTTGCACGTTTTGCTGCAAGTATTTTCTCTTTTATTCCGCCAACAGGGAGGACTTTCCCCCGCAGAGTTATTTCACCTGTCATTGCAATGTACTTTTTGACTTTCCTCTGTGTAAAAGCAGTTGCAATTGAGGCGGCCATTGTGATGCCGGCAGATGGTCCGTCTTTTGGTATTGCCCCTTCAGGCACATGTATATGGATATTCCAATTCTCCGAAAAATTGTCAGGAAGATTAAGCATATCAGCATTTGCTTTAAGGTACTCAAGGGCAATAACCGCCGATTCCTTCATTACATCTCCAAGGTTGCCGGTAAGCGTAAGCTTTCCTGTACCCCTGCTGAGACTGGTTTCAACAAATAATATTTCCCCTCCCGCGGCTGTCCATGCCAGTCCGGTAACAACTCCGGCCTGCTCGTTTCCGGTATAAAGATCGCGTGTATATTTCGGCGGGCCCATTGTCGCGATCAGAACAGGCTCTGTAAGGTCTGCACTATATATTGATTCTGAAGCAATGTCTTTAGCTCTGACCCTCACAATTTTTGCAAGTCGTTTATCAAGTTCCCTTACTCCCGATTCCCTTGTATATTTTTCGATCAGATACTCCATTATTTTACTGTCAATTTTCAGCTCATCAGCTTTAACTCCATGATTTTCAAGTTGTTTGGGAAGAAGATGCTGTCTGGCAATTTCCAGTTTCTCCTCAACCAGATATCCGGTGATCTCTATGAGCTCCATTCTGTCCCGCAAGGCCGGACTTATAGTAGAAAGTGTATTTGCAGTAGCTATGAACAGGACCTTCGACAGGTCATATTCCATTTCGAGGAAGTTGTCGAAAAATGTGCTGTTCTGCTCGGGATCCAGCACTTCAAGAAGAGCAGAGGATGGATCACCTCTGAAATCCTGGCCGACTTTATCTATTTCATCAAGTATAAAAACCGGGTTTGAGGAGCCTGCTCTTTTAATATTCTGAACAATACGGCCTGGCATTGCTCCGATATATGTTTTTCTGTGACCACGTATCTCTGCTTCATCGTGCAGGCCGCCTAATGACATTCTGACATATTTTCTTCCAAGAGATTTTGCTACCGATCTCCCAAGAGAGGTTTTACCGACACCCGGAGGGCCGTACAGGCAAAGAATCGGTGATTTCAGATCACCTTTAAGCTTCAGTACAGCAAGGTGTTCAAGAATTCTTTCCTTTACCTCATCGAGCCCAAAATGATCATCGTCCAGAACACGACGGGCATTATTAAGATCGAGATTATCTTTTGTGTATTCTCCCCAGGGAAGATCGAGCAGGGTCTGGATATAATTTACCTGTACTGAATATTCAGCCGCTGCCGGATTAAGGCGATGCAGCTTATCAAGCTCCTTTTCAAAGACTTTTTTAACATCTGCACTCCATTTCTTTGATTCTGCCTTCTTCCTGTATTCCTCAATCTCTTTTTCAGCGGGATTGCCTCCCAGCTCATTCTGAATAGTTTTCATCTGCTGATGAAGGAGAAATTCCCGCTGTTGCTGGTCGAGGTCGCTTTTTACTTTTGACTGCAGCTCACTTTTTAACTCGAGTATCTGTATCTCCTGAACAAGAAACTCAAGAAGCATATAACCTCTGTCGCGTATATTGCTGACCTCAAGAAGTCTCTGCTTATCCTGAACCTTAATATCGGTATTGGAGCAGATAAAGTTTATAAGGTAAGTGTTATTCTCAATATTTTTAATTGCAAATGATGCTTCCGGGCTGATGTTCGGATTAAGCTTTATTATTTTGAGTGACAGATCCTTAAGCGATCCAACAATGGTATCAAAATCTTTGCTTACCGTTTCAGGTTTTATTTCAGGCAATGTTTTTACCCTTGCCAGGAAGTAGGGATCATCGGAGACCATCTCATTAAGATTCATTCGTTTTCTCCCCTGTATTATTGCTGTGGTTGATCCGTCGGGCATTTCAAGTAGCTTTACGATCTGTCCGATCGTCCCGACATTATGCAGATCTTCGAATCTAGGATTTTCGATTTCCGGGTCTTTTTGTGCTACTGTGCCGACAACTTTGTCAGTTCTGTATACCTCTTTTATAAGCTGAATTGATTTTGGACGTGCTATTGAAATCGGAAGAACAACTCCCGGGAAAAGAACAGTATTTCGAAGTGAAAGCACAGGAATAATTTCCGGAACTTCCATATCCTCAAGGTCTCCATCATCTCCATCAGTAATAATAGGTATTATTTCCCCTTCTCCATCCATAATATCAGGAAGTAAAATACTTGTTGCGGGTCTCCTGGATTTCTTGTCCATACTTTTATTATCGTGTGCTAAAATTACATATTATTTTATTAATTAACCTTAAAGGTCGATGCAGGAATCGAAGTGCAATCCTTGTGCCAAAATAAATACCTGACAAAAAAAACCCCGCATGGCGGGGTTTCAGTATCATTGGCATTTATTGCTTTTTCTTTCCGACATGATCCTTGTAACGGCTCCTGTATTTATCAACCCTTCCGGCTGTATCAACAAGCTTCATCTTGCCTGTAAAAAAGGGATGAGATGTATTAGAAATCTCAAGTTTGATAAGTGGATATTCGTTTCCATCTTCCCACTTAATATTTTCTTTCGACGGGGCAGTTGTCTTACTCAGGAAGGAATAACCATTCGACATATCCTGAAACACCACTAATCTGTAATTGCCCGGATGTATTCCCTTTTTCATTGTTTAATACTATTATTATATCTTTTTATCAATGTTTTTGACCAAAATCAGGGTTTGCAAAATTAATGAACATTTTTCAATTAGCAAATGGAAACCTGAAAAACTTCTTAATCCGGTGAAGATCATTATTTAAGGTGTAATCTTTCGGCCATCTCCTCCTTATAACTTGTAAACTGCAGATCCTTATTAATAAGGTATCTGTAAGTATAATGAATTTTGGCTTTCTGTGCTCCCAGGGCTTCATAAATTGCTATCATCTTCGGATTAAAATCACCTACCCATGAGAGTTCAAGTTCTTTATACCAGCGTTTTCTTTTGAAGACATTGTAAAGCTGGAGAAATATGGCTGATTCTATACCGCTGTTTTGGTGCGAAGGATTTACACCTCCTGCTACCGCTCTCATTCTGGTCATTTTATGTGTTGCCCTGAAGTAGACGAACCGTATAATATTCCATAAATGCATTTTACCCCTGAAATACTTAATTATCTGGTTCAGATCAGGGTACAAAATGAAAAATGCAACAGGTTTATCGTTAAAATAAGCGAACCATATAAGCTCTTCATCCAGGAATGCTTTTGTCTTTTTAAAATTTTCTTCAAGAAAAGCAGGATCGAGAGGGGTAAAATCTTCCTTGAAGACAGACCATGTAGAATTATAGATTTCGACTAAATCGTTAATATAACATCTGCTGTCTTTCTGTTCAAAATGCCGGAATGAATATCCGGGTCTTTTGGAAAGCCAGTCGGCTATCTTTATCATTCTTTCCGGAAACATCTCTATATCTTTGCCAGGGCCTCTTACAGTCCGGTGGTAGGAATATTGCTCAAAGTATTTTTTAAAACCATATTGCTCAAAAAAATCCCTGTAGTATTTCTTATGATAAGGCATGCCAAATCCCTGCTGCATAAAACCGTCCACCAGCAGACCCCAGTTAATATCATTTTCTCCAAAATTTATAGGTCCATCCATTGCCTCCATACCCCTTGAAGAAAGCCACTCTTTTGCTGTATCGAATAGCATGAAAGCTGCATCTTTATTTTCAATCACCTCAAAATAACCCATTCCTCCGGTGGGCTGATTATTAGTTTTAGATCTGATGTGGTCGATAAAACCTGCGGTACGTCCGATAGTTTTGTTATTTTCGTCTTTAAGAATCCATCGTGTTGCTTCACCATGACTGAATGCAGGATTTCTTAAAGGATCAAATACAGACTCAACTTCATTATCGAGAGGGCAAACCCAATACGGATCATTTTTATAAAGCTCTTTCGGAAATCGAATAAATTCCTTCCTGCTTTCTTTGTCGTTAACTTCAATTATTCGCATTTTCTATATATCTTTCTGTATATCAATCATTTAATTAATGGCTTATGAATTCAGTCATTAAATGATCTGCAGGGATGCTGCAAAGATAGATGATTTCTTTACATTGAAGAATCCTGGCTGGCTGACCTTAATGAATATCGATAATCCTGTGGTCAATAAGTATAAACAGTATTGCCAGGAGGACTGAATAAAAAGCGTAAACTCTAACAGGAATATATTCTGCCGGTTTGATATTCATTTTTATCCATACATATCCGGCGAGGAATATCTTTCCAATGGTATAGACAATAAAAGTTGCAAGTGCAACCCCAACTGTTCCAAGTCCGTCTTTCCCATAGTACAGAGCCAGGTAAATACTTAGCGGAATATTTATTGCCAGTTCAATTATTGCAGCAATAAGTGTAATTTGTGTTTTTTTTCTGCCAATAACAATAGTTTGCGGGAAGACCAGCCTTGGTATTATCAGGAGAGTATATATCATAAATATATCTGCACTTCTCATAAATTCAGGGGTGAACATTCTTGGATAAATCCATCTGGCAAACAGTAATATTAACATTGTTGATGGGAAAAGCAAATGCATTAACCTCCTGGATTTAGCTTTGATCTTTGCCAGAGACTCCTTCATTCTTGTTCGTGTAGAAAACTCCGGCAGCATTGCATTACTTAAACCATTTGCAAGCATCAATACCAGAGGAAACTCTTTCGCCCCATAGCGGAATGTGGCAAATATTGCAGGATCTTTAAAAAG
>Ga0315291_10010492_pt1 | contig 11321 bp, 10 predicted proteins | sample YL17G12_20_MG_FD_203070 | JGI IMG/M metagenome (GOLD analysis project Ga0315291, IMG submission 203070) | Sediment microbial communities from Yellowstone Lake, YNP, Wyoming, USA - YL17G12_20 | ecosystem: Environmental > Aquatic > Freshwater > Lake > Sediment | place: USA: Wyoming | collected...
CCCAACTCCGGCACGCCTTGCTCCAAAGCGCTGACGAAATAGTCCACGCAAAAGTAGGGTGTACGTCGCTCCCTGAACATCCTGTGGGCAAGCAGCGTTTTGCCGGCACGGGCGGCGCCACCGATCAAGTAGAGCATTTCGACAGTTTCCTTCGTACCTATTCAGGGTAAGCGTGCGACCCAGTCTGGGGGCAGTACACCCATGTACATCTCCACCTCGCCGGTGCCGGAGCGGCCCCAGTTGCTGGTGAAGAGCACCCGCGTCAAGTCCTGGTTGGCGCTGGCGTGGGGCTCGGCCCAGTAGTCGTGTTCCTGGTTCTGGTCCACGATCGAGTGGGTGTGGGCCAGCCGGACCACGCGCCCGCCGGGCTTGAGCTCGACGGCGAAGACCTGGTCGTCCATCCAGGTGTAGGCAGCCGGATCGCCGTCGTGAGTGGAGACGAGCGCCCAACCGGGTTGGCGGAAAGCGCGACCGGAAAAGTGCAGGCCGATGGGGGTGTGGCCAAAGTCTATCGGCCACAGCGGGGTTACCTCGCCGCTCCCGAGGTCAAGCATCGAGATGGTGTCGGTGTCAATGTCCTGGTAGATGATCACCTCGCGTCCCTGGGCGTCCAGGGCCGTGTCGTAGTGACCGATGATACGCAGCAGGCTCCGCCCGTGGGCCAGGTCGCGCTCATAGACCATCAGGCCGCAAGGGTGACCGTCGTCGCCCGGTTGGCCCTGCTCGCAGTAGCGGTCGAAGGAAGCGATGAAATAGGTCCCCAGCGGGCTCATCGTCACGTGGTCCACGTCCTCCTCCACGCCCGGCAGGCCGCGCAGGTCGCGGATGGTCACCTGGTCGGCCTGCCGGTCATACACGACGAAGGCGACCGGTAGCCAGTCCTGGTCCTCGGCCATCAGGCCCCAGAAGCGGCTGTCCAGCGAGGGGCTGCCCTCGTAGCGGGTCCACACGGCGACCAGGGACTGGCCGGGGAAGTCGGCGGCAAAGTCGTGGACCACGCGCTGCTCGCCGGTGGCCACGTCGTAGGCCATCAGGCGGGTCTGGGAGGAGTAGTAGAGCAGGTTGGGATCGTCCGCGTCCCAGCGCGGCTCGCTCTCGACCGGCACCTGGCCCAGGGGGCGCAGGGTGGCCGCGTCGTACAGGTACCAGGTGGCCTCGAGGCCACGCACCAGGATGCGGCTACCGTCGGCGTTGAAAGACTGGACGCGGGAGTACTCGTTCTTGAGACCGGCGGAAGCGTCGTCAGGGGATAGGTCAGCCGCGCGGTCGGTCACGCGCACGAGGCAGGTGCCAAAAGTCGGGTCGCGGAAGGGGACGCGGGCGGGCGGTTCCGGCAGGTCGGGGACCTGGCGGACCTCAAAGTCGGCCACGAGGGGCGGTTGGGGGTCGGGGCAGAGGGGAGCGCCAGGGGCTTGCTGCGGTCCGGTAGAGGCGGGGGGCTGTGGCGAAGCAGGTGCAGGCGCGATCTCAGTGGCGGCCGGGGGTGGGGGCGCCGCCGGTTCCTCGACGCCTGCCTGGGGCGCGCCCAGGCTGCAGGCCAGTGCAGCGGCCAAGACGACGGATAGTGCGAGCCATTGCCTCGTATTCATAGTACCTCCCTTTTCCTACCGGGCTTTAGAGTGCTAAACAGGCCCAGACGAATCTGAGCCGATCGAACCTTCACAATTCTACAGGCGTATGGTCTATAGCGAGGCGGCAGCCGGTTGCTTTTGCTTCTTGGAGACCACTGGGCAGCGTTGCCGAGGCTTGGGATGGAATCCTGGTGCTCGCCTCGGTGATTTTCCGCTCTCTACACCGCTTCCACCCCTGGGACTGCTAATGAAGACTGGTCAATACCGTCGGTGCCATCCCGACCGTGCTGTCGGACGCATGCAGATGAGGTGAGATGAGAGGCGGGAGAACCGTGGCATCGCTTCCGCTGCCTGCTATTGTAGCGACTCCGCGCCTTCGCGCAAGTCGGAATGACGAGACCAGGCTCGATAGCCAGCTTCAGTCGCGCACTGCTACACCACAGGCTAAGCCATCAGATGCAGAGCGTACAACAGCAGCGAGTGCACCGACTCCTGCCCGCCCACATGCGTCGACTTGCCACCGTACTTAATGTCCAGACTCCACAACCCTTCCGGGTCGTATCGAATGGTCAGGGCCTTCGTGGCTGGATCTCCACCGGCAGCTCTGATCTGGTTGTTGACAAGCTCCAGCAGGTCATCGGCGTCGGGGACAAAGGCAATGGCATCGCTCTGAAAGTCCACCCGCTCAACGTCGCTTTCACCTACCAGGTGGAGTTCGAGCGGGTCCCCGGCCAGATACCAGTCTCCGGGGTACGTACTCTTGGTCTTCCACAGGCCCCTGCGGCTATAGCATCTCTCGAGGTACTTGCTCGTAAAGGCCACTGGACAACCTCCTCTCAGGCCTATCAGGCGCCGTCGCGGTAGGGAGGGCAGTTGCCGGCCCTCCCTCCTCCATAGTTGCAACACTCGGTATGGGTGGGTGGTTAGCCCTTACCCAGAGGGGACTCTCACCCCTCAAGAAACGCCAAGCTTCGCTTGGCGCACTAACGGCACGGCGTGAGCCGCGCGGCGACTCTGGCAAGGAGCCGCCGGAGGTTACCTCAGCCGCAGGCCCAACCATCCCCGCAACCGGGCGGCGAAGCCGCGTCGGCTCCACGCCGAGGTTAGTCGCCACTTCCAGCGTCCTTCTCAATCCTCGATCGCGTCCGCAGACTCTCTGGGGGCTGTGGGGGTTTACAGAATGGCAATTCGATGGGGTGTTTTAGCATCCATCGTTAGTTTCACCACCTATCGACGATCTGGAAGTGCTCAACCGGCCCGATGGCATGATGGCGGACAGAGCCTTGATGACGCAGAGGAGAATGCGGTCCTGACGCATGAGGCAATGGTAGTCACCCGTGTTGTCATCGATTCAGATGCCTTGTTGACACAGAGCCGTGGGGGCCTCTTCTGAAATGAACTTTCGAACATCAGCGTAAAGCGGGAGAATATCATCAGGGTTGTTCAAATCGATGATTATAGATCCGGCACAGCATTCCTTGCGCTCACGGCCCCTGCAGAACACATTATTCAAGTGCGGCGGATCTTTCTCTGGGGTAGAGGCAGCACAGTATTCCGAAAGCTGGGTGCAGAAAACTCTCACGTCTGGCAAGGCTCTGCGTATTGCTTGTATAATCTCTGGTCTGGGATTATGGGCCCTTTTCCGGCCGGTCGAGAACACCACCACAGATGGGGAAACAATCTTACAGAGAGCATGCGAGAATTCTTCACCTGCTTCGGCAGGCCCTGCTCTTCCACCATGGTGTGGAAAGAGCAGAATGGGAGCTGCTGGGTCCACGCCGTTATCCAAGAGATCATCTAGACCAATTTCGTCAAGATCGCCAGGGAGGAGGGCTATGGGCCTGTTGTCTGCAGAGATGCGTATCACAGCACTTACAGAGTTGGAGCGTAGTTTTCGGCCATGCCTATCGGTGCTTCCAGGGCCTTTGCCGGCGAGATACGTGCTTGGACCAAGGACATCGACAAAAACCATCCCGTCAGCAAGAGTGAATTTGTAGTTCACAGTCAGGGCTGGTTCAAAGTCCAAATCGCCCACGTTATTCATCTTGCTTATTGCATAGAGAACGTCATCATAGGTGGCGGATTTTTTTGAGGAGTCAGTGTTCACCCGTATTTGATTGATTTGGAATCTCCCGGAAGATATGAGAGCAGTCAGGCCGCCAAGATGATCCTCGTCTGCGTGGGAGATCAGTACGGCGTCAATGCTCTCAAGACCTTGCTGCAGTAGATATTCGAGTAGGCCTCCCTTGGGTCCCGCGTCAATAACTACTACAGTATCACCACAAGTGAGGACAGCGCTATTCCCATGTCCCACATCGATGACTGTGAGTGTCCGCTCAGTCGGTATGTCGATGCCTCTCTCAATCAAGTTCCCATTCCTCGACATACAGATCCTCATTGGCCTCCCCGCCTATATTCACCCAGGCGTGGAATCGCTTCTGATTTGCGATACGATTCTGAACTTCAACCGGTAGATCCCTTAGAAGCAAGTTGATACCTTGTTGTGGATCCCAGCCAGGAATGATGACCCCAACGTATCCCCTTTCTTGATCAACGTATTCTATTCGCACTAGAGTTCTCCATGAACGCCTACTCGGCTGGAACTGGCCATGGAATTCCTCAATGCAACGCTCAAGAGCATGTACCAGGCTATCTGGATCAAGCTCATCAGGTCTGAGGAGAACTGGGATGTACCGGCGATACTTGCGAATCTCGGGGAATTCGGCGATTTCCCACCTTGTGCATAGCACGGCTGGAAACTGGCGCTGGTATTGCTTGGCGACTAACTGAGCACCGTTAAACACAGCGTAGTTCCTGGCATTGAGCATAAAATCGCAGATTACGGCCTGTGCCGTATTCCACATAGATTCAGAGAACTGATCGATATCGGTCAGCGGACCATCTGCCGGTATGGGCCTCAGGTTCAGCTCTTCGACTGAGTACCCATATGCAGTCCTGGCCGTTGGTTCATCATCGACTATATAAACACTACTGATCGCCCTGCCGCCGATCGTGAGCGTCATGATTCACACCCCAAGAATCGGTAACCCTATGACGATCTCGGCCCCACCCAGTTCTCCATGAGCAACGGCATCAACTCTTCCGCCAAGGTCCAGTACGGTATCACGTACGATCGCAAGACCAAGGCCGGTTCCATCAGGTTTGGTTGTCTTGCCAGGCAGCCAGATATCCCTGATGCTGATTCCCTCTATGCCCGGGCCATTATCCAGCACGCTGAGTGTCAACATGCCGGCCTCGACCATAGTACGCACCACAATTCGCCGTTGCGTAGTTCTGGCCCGCTCAAATGCCGCCAAGCTGTTATCGAGCAGATTCGCTACGATCGAGTCTATCGCCGCCTCGCTGGCGCGAAGATATGGATTACCCTGACAGAATTCCGTATCCACTTTCACTTCTCTGTCATCTAGAAACGGCTTGAAGGTCTCAAGCAGAGATCCAATCGTCTTGTGTATCTCAGCGCGTCCCACCCGTCGCTTCTCATACCTGGTCAATCCCAGCGTTACACTGCCAAAAGCTACCATAGACTCAACAGCTCGGTTGATGGTCTCCACAGGTTGCTTCAGCAGTTCCTCATATTGACAAGCGAGTGCTCGCTGTGCACGTCTTTCGATCGCCTTTATTGACTGTATAATCACTTTGGTTGGGCTGCTTGACTCATGCACAAAGGTCGCGGCTGTAATGCCGGCAGTGCTTAATGTACGGTAGAGTTGGACCTCTGTGCGGAGCTCTCGCATCTCTTTCTCTCTGGAGCGGTCATAAGCTCTGAATGCCCGCTGTATAGGTACTCGTGATTCTGGGGGGGCTTTGTCTATCGCCTCTTCAACATACTTTTTCGATTTGTGCGACTCCTGAGGAGCAGCTGCCCGTTGTTGAGCACGTCGTTTCTGGGCGGCATCCATACGGCGGGCGGCTAGCCATTCCATGGCATCTATGGCAAATGCTCTTAACTCCAGAAACGCCTCGCTCTCGATGAAACCAGAGCGGTCTGTCTTCTGAACCAGAATCTCGTCTTCGTCAGTGACAGTCACTCGCCCGATGACTGTATTTGTGCCTGGACGTTCCTCGGGACTGCGAACTCTCCGCAGATTCATCTCCAGCCAGTCATTCTCTGGGTTTCCATAGGGCATGACACGTAAGCCGTTCTGGTAAAGGTGGACGCCGCCAAATGCAACCAGCCAATCTCGGACTTCTGTAAGTGTGATCGGGCGAGTCGCAAAACTGGCACCAGATAGCAGAAACACCCAGAGATCGAACTTGGCTGGTGGGCACTGATAGGGGCGACCCCCGCGGTTCGCGGCGAGTCCATCGTGGCTCGTGGACCAAAGCTCACTACCACGCCAGTCTACCACAGATGCCTTTGTACACCCTTGCTCGTCCACTTCTGCGATCAAGTGATAATCCGCATCTCCAAAATAGCGATTCCTGACCAATTTCTCAAGGTCTCTGAATTCGGGGGCCAGGAGGATAGGATGAAATCCTACTGGATCATCGCCAAATGGATCCGCAAGCAGGATTAGTGCTCGCGCCAGTTTCTTTACAGCCTCCCGACCGATGCGCGCGCGCAATCTCTCTATTCGAATCTCAGAACCGTGATCGGGACCTAGGTCTCGCGCGCTCTCCTCGATTTCAAGTACCACATCACTGACAAGATCAGCATGATCAAATCTGTCCCAATCAATCCGTACGGAATACTGGACTGGGAGATCTCTGGGATGGGTACTCACTACTGCGATCTCACCAAGGCGCAAAGCTGCAAGACGGCCCAAACCCTTGCTTCCCGATGGAATCCTCCCCAGCCGCGTTCGATGCTTGACGTTTTTCGTCGATCTACCAAGAACAAGCCAGCCGTTTGTGATTCCATCAAGATCCATCCCGTCGCCGTCATCACGAATCCTGATGGCTCCACCTGGACGATCTACATCGGCCAATTCTATTGCGCAAGTGCGTGCATCTGCATCGTAAGCATTCTTGACTAGCTCAAGAATGCCTCGGTCAGGACTTGGGTTCAGTTCCTCTCCGAGCCGACGAAGAATGTCTGTCGAGAATCGGATCTCAGCGTTACTCATATTTATCAACCCGCCAAGGCGCTTCCCTCAACGATGAGACGGTCAGATGTCGACAACGAATTCGCTGATTCAGCCATTGAGTTGTTTTGGGTTCCTTGAGCACATCGAGTAGTTCCCGACAAGATTCAATTGTGCCGTCTCTTGGCACCAGTACAATTAGGTGATTCTCTACAGCAACAGGCCTTGCGCAGTTGATGATGGTGCCAATTGCGCGCTGTTTATCATCCTGTCTCGAAGTTCGACGGACCACTACAAATGGAGACGAAAACACCTTCCCTTTGAACCTCCTACGACGCGAGACGGTGTCCACTGTGTTCCAGGGGGGTATGCCACGTGACATGATGAAAGGATGCCAAGGCCCACACTTCGGGTCACGGAAATCCACAACCGGTCCGATGTGAACATCAAACCGGTCGCCGATACACCCTTTGGCTGGGTTAGCAGGTTGCTTCCAGCGAATCTTGCGGTCGCCATTGGACTCCGATTGGACTTCGAGTTCTAGAATAAAGACATCAACGTCTGCCCATTGGCTGAACTGGCCCCGCAATTCAACCCTGAGTTCCCGAGATCGCGACTCGACAAACTCTCGCCACCTCTGGTACCGCGATCCGCCTCGAAGAACGTCAGGCAGAATGGCAATGACCCGTGCGCCGTTGTGCGCATGTTTGACACAAGCCTCTATGAATAGCGCCGCAGCATTCACTTTCCCACTTGCCCAAGTGCAATCCTCCGGAGCGACGGTCAATATGTACGGGGGATTGAGGACTATGTGTGTTGCGATCTTGTAGACACCTGTCTCTGTTAAAGCAGACCGCCTCACTATCCTTGGAAATAAGTCATCGGTCTCAGGCAACTGATTGTTACCCAAGGGTACGCCTTCGCGCATTGCAGCAAGCACTAGCCTTGCTTTGGTGGCGTGGATGAACTCAGGGTAGACATCGCAACCAGCAATCTGTGTTCCCCATATCTGCAGCGTGCTCGCGAGATCATCACCCCTTGGAAGCCAGGGAGCACAGGCGATTAAGAGGTCGCCGGTGCCGCAAGCTGGATCCAGAACAACGGAGTGATTTCCTAGGGTTCTGACACTGTAGTTTAGAGCTGCTTGCGATAGTTCGGAGCCTGAGAAGAAGGCTCCGCTTGCCTTCAGATCCTCCAAGGGAACAACCCTTCGGAGTTCACGGGCAGGCTGACCGTCAAGCACGTCATCAATTATCTCTGCATAGTTTGAATAGTCTAGGCCCCTTCCAACCTGGGAGACTAATGAGTCAAGACGGTCAAGATATGAGTGGAATTCTCTCATTGCAAGCTCTCTGCATCCAAGCCTGTTTACCCATGCCAAACGGATGTTCTGTCAAGCCAAGTATACTCGTAGTGACCAGCTAGTCAACCTGATACCAAGCCCCACCCCTCTGCGTCCCCAGTCCACACCAAAATCGTCGGGGCGGCTAACGGATAGCGTCAGCCGCGCGCGGAGCGAAGCGGAGCGCGTCGGCTGCGCGCCATGGTGTGCGACCCGTTCGCTCGAAACCGCGCCGATAAGCGCGGGAGATGAGCGGCAAGGGTCGGGCGGTCTGTGACCGCCACGAACTTTGACAACTATGTGTCCAAGCAGGTGCGATGATAGCACTGTTAGCGCAAAACATCAACTCCTACCCCTCTGGTGGATGAGGGACAGCACTGCCCCCTGGCGCGCGACTGGTCATCAAGCGTCAGAAGCGGGGTAGAAAGGGGCTAAACTGCGAGCCGCACGAGGGCGAACTCCTGTTCCCGGAAGCGGGCACGCCGCAGGGGGGTATCATTTCCCCCTTGCTCGCCAACGTCGCGCTGCACGGCTTCGAGACCGCCATCGCCGCCGTCTCTCGACGGTACAGGATTGTGGTGATCCGCTACGCCGATGACTTTGTCATCCTGTGTGAAGACCTGGCGACCCTGCTGGAAGCGCAGGCGCGCGCCGAAACCTGGCTGGCCGAGGTGGGACTGCGCTTGAGCAGCGCCAAGACCCACGTGACCCATACGCTCGACGAGCACGAGGGCCGCGTTGGGTTTGACTTCCTCGGCTTTAACGTCCGGCAGTACCGGGTGGGCCAGTATCACACCCGCACCTTCCGGGGACAGCCGGGCATCAAGACGCTCATTAAACCGAGCGACGAGGCCATTCAGCGCCACCTGGATGAAATCAAGAGCGTCATCCGCCGCTACCGGGGCGCACCCCAGGCCGCCCTCGTCGCGGCCCTCAATCCCATCATCCGCGGCTGGGCGCTGTACTATCGCGCGTGTGTCACCAAGCGCGCCTTCGCCCGGATAGATGGCCAGGTCTGCCACAAACTGTACCAATGGGCGCAATATCGCCACCGGCGCAAGTCTCCCGGCTGGCGCTTCGAGCGTTACTGGCAACGCCAGGGAACGCGAGACGCCTTCAGCGACGGGACGAGCACCCTGGCCCGCCACGAAGACACGCCGATTGTCCGGCACGTCAAGAGCCTGCCCTGAGCGCAGCGAAGGGTCAGCGGCGACAAAAGCCCCTGCGACGGCGACTGGCCGTATTGGAGCCAACGGTTGGGCCAAGACCCGCAGAAACCGCAACGGGTGATCAGGTTGTTAAAGCAGCAGAAAGGCCGTTGTGCCCAATGTGGGCTACGCTTCGCGGCAGAGGACATCCTGGAAGTCCATCACCAGGACGGCAACCGGAACAACAATCACTATGCCAACCTGGTGCTGCTCCACGGCCACTGCCACGACCGCGTACACGGCAAATGGTGTCTATGACAAAGACCCACGTACTGAAGAGCCGGATGAGGTGAAAGTCTCACGTCCGGTTCGGGAGTGGCGGCGGGGTGGGCGACCGCCCCGCCGACCATAACTATGCGGCTGGCCTGACCAACGTATAGACCGCTTTTAATCTAAGGGGCGTCGGCAGGCAAACAACTTTGTTCTTTGGCTAAAGCCAGGATCTTCAAACGTCCAGTATTGCCCGTGCCAGAAACTACCTCGAATTCATAAAACTCTCTTCTTGCCGTTGCGCTGATTATCCCCGTTGGCAGGCGTTCAGCAAAGGGCTGCACATCGCCAAATTCTTGCTCTATCGTGAATGACAATTCCTTCTGAGCATATTCTCCCATATTTCCATCTTCTGGAAGATCCTCTAACGTTCCATATGCAGTGACACGATAGTTCCCTTTGGTATCTTTGGCACAAAAGACTACTCTCATCGTGCATCCTCCTCAACTTGTTCTCTCAATAGGTGCATATGTCGGGTAAGAAATCCGAACTCGGTTCAATTTCAGCACACCAGACTACCCAGCGGTCATCCAGTTGTTCTACTATGAAAAAAGCTACTTGATCGCGTACGATGTACTTTCCCGTCAAATACCATTGCTCTGGTGGAACAGGCTTCATGTCTTCACTGGTTACCTCACCTAACGGTTTTGACATCCAAGGTGGTTGTATCTGATTGTAGCGTTCAGTATATATGATCGTGACCTCTTTGCTGTTGGGGCGCAAGCTATCTCGCACAATTATGTTATGGATTTCCAACGCGTAGTCTGTGCGTGCATCGGAGCGCACAGCCCACATGTCGTTGAAGGGGTCTATTGACGATCCTCTTAGTTCTCCTGCAAGCCAGGCCATTGGGTCGTTGCCGTAACCCTTAAGACTAGCTGACTCATATCTACCATCAGGAGCAAGATCATCGGGCTGTGCTCCCCCTTCGAAAAAGCGTTGTGCCACGCGTTTGGGATCACTAGGTTCAACAACGTCCGTGATTGGGGACAGGACTCTCGTTAGCGAAAGAACTACAACAATGCCTACGATGGCCAATAGAATAGAAGCGGACAGAGCTATGAGCAGCTTGATTTGACTGTTGTTACCTCTCTTCTTTACTGGTGTTGCCGGTGACGGGGTTGCACCCACCGGCTCTATACTTTCCTTAGTGGCTAGCGATGCGAGACCTCGCTTAGCTGCCTCGTTGTCAGGATTAATAGCCAAAACGTTCTCCAAACAGATACGACGTTCCTTATCTGTATTTACTGCACCACTCAACCACAACCATGCTACCTCGTTGCGTTTGTTCTGCTTTACAACCTGCAACAATAGATTGCGAGCTTCAGCTTTCTGGCCTGCCTTGAGAGCAGCAATTCCTTGTTTCAGAAGATCGTTAGTTACCACCGCCTGCTCCTTGGATAGACTACGGTAGTTTTGGCTGACGCGCAATGAGGGGATCAGCCGCAAACGAATAGGATTCATGCGGCGCGCAGCGCTGTGTTAAACCAAGCCGGTCGTACTGACCTGTAACTAAATTGTACTCCCACTTGGGGATTAAGGCAAAACAACGCTTGGGGGAACGCGCCGCGGACTGAGCCAGGGGCAGTCCATCCGCGCACGTGAAGCGCCATCCGGCCCGGGGCGAACGGCTTTGGGGCGAGTCACATGCCAGACCAGGCGGCTCTCCGGCCGGTGTGACGGTCCGGCCATCCTCCACTCTCAGGATGCGCCGGTTGCTGATGGCGACGCGGAAGATGTAGGGAGCGAGGTACTTGAGGGCGTTGAGACCATCGCCGGCCGGCTGGCAGTGCACGACCCAGCGCGGCCAGCCATTCTTGAGCGCTTCTGATCCCTATCTTCTGCCACCGGCGATCCTCTCCACCAACTGCCCCGCGCGCTGCTC
>Ga0315291_10010494_pt1 | contig 11321 bp, 6 predicted proteins | sample YL17G12_20_MG_FD_203070 | JGI IMG/M metagenome (GOLD analysis project Ga0315291, IMG submission 203070) | Sediment microbial communities from Yellowstone Lake, YNP, Wyoming, USA - YL17G12_20 | ecosystem: Environmental > Aquatic > Freshwater > Lake > Sediment | place: USA: Wyoming | collected...
GTTTTATACAGCCCTAGAAGGACAACGGTTGGATCAGCAACTAACAAAAATAAATATTACAAAAGCCCTAAATTTTCTTAAGGGATTACATGAAAATAAATCCCTTGTTGATAATAGAATTGATGATTATCAAAAAATAGAGGTTGAAAGAGGATTAAGATATTTAGAGAGCTTCTCTCAAGAAGAATTTATTGATCAAATAAAGTCCGCAATCGAAGAGTATAAAGAAATAGAAGTGGATTTCTGTTTTATTCATGGTGGGCCGAGATTGGAACATTTTATCCTGAAAGGAAATCAAATAGGAATGATTGATTTTGAAGGAGCCTGTATTGGTGACCTTTTCAAGGATCTCGGAATCTTTTTTACGGACCTTTTATGTTATCACGTAAACATAAATGATTTGATAAAAATGTACTTCAAGAGAAATTTAAGAAAGGAAGAAAAGGCACGCCTAAAATTTTTTGAATTAAGAACATTATTAGTTAAAATGAAATATGAACCCTCTGAACATATTTTAAAAAGCATTAAGCAGTTAATAGATTATAAGTAATAGCATAATGGTAAGATGAAAGATTGTGGAGTCGAAGAAAAAAGAGCCTGTTTTGGTCTATGATACATCAGCATTCATAGGGGGAATGGACCCTCAAGCAATTCTGATACCCCAATGGACGACGCCTGAAAATGTGGAAGAAGTGCGCACAAAAAGCACTAAAGGGATTTTAGAAATGGCGTTAAAGACAGGGCGAATGAAATTAAGATCTCCTTCTACTAATTCAATTAATAAAGTAAAAGAACTAACTAGGAAGACTGGGGATTATCCAAATCTCTCCGAAGTGGATTTAAAAGTAATTGCCTTGGCTTTGGATTTCCAGAATGAAAATTGGCATCCGATTCTTATGACAGATGATTACTCAATGCAAAATGTGGCCGCTGCTTTGAAAATTGACTATAAATCAGTAACAGAAGCAGGGATTAGATCACAACTTCGATGGAAGATTTACTGTCCAGGGTGTGGGAAAGAGTGGAAAGAGGATGCTGATAAGAATCTAAAGAAATGTGATATTTGCGGAACGAAATTGAAAAGGAAGAGTTATTGATTCATAAACATTAGAAAATGGATTGGGGGAATTTTATTGGGGGTAAAAATTAAAGGCCTGCTGGAAGTACATAACATCATTTTCGAAGATTTGAAAGGAAAATTGATCGCAATTGATGCAGCAAACGCACTCTATCAATTCCTAGCAATCGTACAACCAACCACGGGACTTCCGTTAATGGATAACAAAAATCGAGTAACTTCACATTTATCGGGCCTTTTTTACCGAACGATTAATCTAGTTGAGAAGAATATTCAACCAATTTATGTTTTTGATGGGAAGCCTCCAAAATTCAAAGCTGAAACTATAGAAGGGCGAAGAGAAGATCGGGAAAATGCGTATAAAGAATGGTTGATTGCTATTGAGCAAGGGGATGTGGAAGCAGCAAGAAAGTATGGGCAATCAGCACATAGATTGACCAGAGAAATGGTTGAAGAGTCCAAAAAATTACTTGAGGCAATGGGCATTCCTATAGTTCAAGCACCTTCAGAGGGCGAGGCTCAAGCTTCAGCTATGGTTGGGAAACATGATATTTATGCAGTGGCTTCGCAGGATTTTGATTCAGTACTCTTCGGCGCACCCCGGATAGTTCGGAATTTATCATTATCTGAGAGCCGTCGTATCCCTAAATCAACTCAAAAAATCAAAGTTGAGCCAGAATTAATAATATCTGAGGAGACCTTTGAGAAATTAAATATTTCAAGAGAACAGCTTATTGACATAGCTATCTTAATTGGGACTGATTTTAATAAAGGTGTTAAAGGAGTGGGCGCAAAGACAGCATTAAAACTTATTTCAGAATATAAGGATTTAAAAACAGCAATCAGGGAAAAATCATTGGAATTTGAGGCATCTGAGGAGGAACTGCAAGAAATCAAGAACTTTTTTCTTCAACCTGGGGTAACCGAGGAATATACAGTAGAATTCAAAAGTATAAATCCGAATTTGATAAGGAAATTACTTATAGATGAGCATCAATTTGATTCGGACAGAGTAGATAAAGGAATGAAGCGTTTGGAAAAAGGGCTATCCAAAAAACAACAAACCAAATTAGAAAAATGGTTTAAATGATTTTATTTTGCTTTCTCTTTTTTCGGTTTTTCTTTTTCAGGAGCTTTAGAGGCTTGAATTGAAGCATTTTTTAGATATTGATAAATATAGAATGATAACAGGCCGAGAGCAAAACCAGCTAAAATGCTAACTATGATTAATATCGCAGCTATTGATCGATCATTTACAGATGGAGGCCCAACCACCAGATACGTATGGATTTGAATTGTAAAATTATTAATAGTTTGTGTTAAATTCTCAATAGTTTTGCACGAAAGAATAATGCCAATACTTTGATTTATAGTGGCTTGGACATCTTTAGGAATGATTTGTACCTTCAAAAGGAAGGTTGCACCAGGATTAAGGTAATTAAAATCAAAATCGGAAAGATCCTTGAAAGTATATTCCCAATTGGAAGGGATTATAATCCGGGGTTTAAAATCTTTTAAAGTAGAATTTCCATAATTAGTTATTCTAAATTCGAGTAGAATCGCAACGCCTGACGTGGTTGTATAATTGGTTCTTGTATTTATAATTGAAACATTTGTTTTAAAAGACGCCATAGTTACAAGGTTTCTGGTTTCGCGTGGATTGAGGAATCGATCAAATGAGCGAATCAGTAATTCGTGTTTCGAGTTGTGTGCAAGCAAAGAGGCGTTCCAATAATAGGTATAAGTGCCTTCCTTATACCAAGTTGCATTTTTTTGTTTATAAATTACATTACCATATGCATCATATTCACGAATCTGCCCGAGTTGTCCATCCCGCACCGGAGCGAGCTGACCATCAATATATAACTCCATTTTTCGAAATGCGTTTGAACCATCATGCCCTGAAAGTTGTACCGGAATGATCAAGTCCCAAATTTTGGATTGACCAAGGTAACTATTATTTACGGGGGAAATTATGGAGATTTCAGGACCAAAGTATTTGACATTGAGGCGAATCGAACTGGAATTAGAATTTCCTGCTTTATCATATACGGTTATGTTTAATGGAACTAATCCATCTGGCAGCAGAGTAGTATTGAATGAAAGAAAATGTTCTCCAGAAGTCGTCCAGATATAAAAGGTTATATTAGCGTGGAACAGTTCAATTCGGTCAAATGATAATTTATCAGACCCAATAATATCTAATGTGATGTTTTGATTAACGCGGTTGTACCATTCATCAATTTTATAATAACTTAGATTATATTGAATGAAATCAACAGAAGCTCTGATAATAGGACCAGAGGTATTAACGAAAAAGAAAATTTCGATGCGGTTATTAAAAGCGCTATTAATCAGTAGTGATTTATTCATGCTACTTATTAATAGGGTATCAGACACATCTGTGGTACTATTAAAAATTCTTGAATCGATTATTGTAAAATCTTTACTAACCCAATTCCAAATTTTCCAGCCTGCCTGAAGAACTGAAATGTTTGCGTATGCGATTTTTGCTTCGAACGTAATATAGAGGTTTTTCAAGATAGCAGTAGTTACATTCCATTGGGTTAGATTTAATCCGTAAACAACTTGTAAGAATCCTTTACTTTGATTAGTAAATGAATGATATTTTGCGTCGTTCAGATAGGTCTTTGTGTAATTATTTATGAAATTAGTGGCACTTATGGCGTTATTGGTTATAGTTCGATTATCCATACACGTAGTTGTTAGAGTTTTGGTAGAATTGATAAATGCTATGGAAGGAGGAGTATTATCGACTCGGACATTTTGAACAAAGATTGTGTTCTTATTTTTAGCTTTATCCCATACAGTCAGATTGAGAGTAAAATATGATGATGGTTTCGAAATATTATAATTGGGCAATTGGGAGACATCCCAATCAAAGGTCTTGTTTAATATAGTACTTGTAAATCTCTTATAGAGGGTTCCATTTCCCATAAAAATGCTTAAATTCATCCGCTCAAGACCGCTACCGCTCTCAATGGTAGTGATATTGATTTTTATAAGGTGAGAAACCCATGAATTATTGTTTAGGCTGATTTGAATTGCGGGTTGTACAGTATCATTCACATAAAATTGGTAATATCCAGATTTACTCCATTTTCCTAATCCATTTTTTGCATAAATCGTAAAATTTACGTACGATCCAAAAGCAGGTCCCCAAGGCGAATTCCAGATTGAATTCAATATAAAATATCGATACCAATCATCTGCCACATTAGGCATCGTGAAATTGGCACCCCACCCTGCATATGCATCATTGTCAGCTTTATAGTTAATTTTTGCTTCCAGAATGCCCCAAGGATCCGTAATTTGGGCATTTATTGTTATGTTATCATACCATTCTGGTCTTTCAGGTGTATAGGTTACATTTTTAATTTCAGTCCCCAAAAAGGGTGAAATTGGTGAATTTTGAGAAGCACTTATTTTAATTTTACTGGGACCAAATTGGACTGCGGAGAAGAAGAGAAGTAGAATTAGGAACAGGAGACCCATGCAAATTATTTGCTTTTGTTGTGTTTTTTTCATGGTAATCATATCTCCTTTTTAGGGGCTTCACTCCTTCTTTCGGGTGTTTCTGAGAAAAATGTCCAAAATAGAATTACCACGACAGCGATTGCAATTAATAAAATAATTGCCATAACAACCCAGTCTATCTTTCCTACTGGGGAGGTTGTCGCAAAAATTGCGCTAGAGGACGTTGTTAAAGAAGTCTGGGAATCGTTGAAATATAGTTTAACATAATATCGCCCCGCTGTTAGCGATACAGCAAAATTGCGAATTTGCCATTCGGTTCCATTCCAAGAGAGCTGACCTCGAATTCCTGTTGATCGATTTGAAATGGTGAATATTTCAAAATAGGAGGTCGTCGCAGTTAAGTTAGTTAAATATCCATTAGAGAAGAAACTGCTACGGGCTTTCGCGTGTAGTATAGTCAATTGTTTAGAGTTATTGTTAAAGATTACAGTGGGCTTGGTGATTTCAATAGCATGTGATACGGTAAAACTATTTGAGAGGGATGATTCTGCTGTTGCATAATAGGATGAAAATAAGCACTTAATTCGGTAGGAGCCAACATGTAACAAAGAAATATCTGCATTCTTTATGACCCAATATGTTCCATTCCATTGTAGATTCCCAGTTATGCTTGTAGCAGTCCCATTATTTAAGTAAATTCGATAGGTGCCGCTCCCAAAACTAGAGGAATTGAAATACCGTTGATAATAATAACTTGAATTGACCCTACAAGAAATATTCAGGATTTGATTCATATTGTTTATGTAAGTAAGTTGAGGCTTACTCACGCTTAAACTATGAATTAAAGTAAAATTCGTAGTATCAGCGCTTCCTTTAGAATTTGCTGCGGTGGAATCTGCGAAATTAACCATCACATAATACACATTTGCAGGTAATTTGGAAATATTTGCCAGAGCCCGCCAATAAGAGCCAGTCCATGTCAAATTTCCAAATAAATTTGGATTGAGCACAGCAGTATGGTTAGATTGAAAATAGAATCGATAATTAGCGTAGGTTATATTGGAATGATATTTATAAGTGCTTACTACATGCAAAACAGTAATATTCAAGGTCTGGACAAAACCCGCTGTATATTTAAGACTGATTCCTGAAATGATAATTTTATGAACAATTTCAAAGGGAGTTGAGTTTGAGGTAGCGCCTTCTGGGACATCAATACTGCTGATATTTACGTAGATAAAATATAACCCCTCGGAATAAATAGAAAGATCGATAGTTGTATTGCGCCAATCATCAAAGGTCTGGTTATAGATTAAATGTCCTCGGATGCCAATAGATATCTTCGAATTGTAATTGAAGATTTCAAAATATGTTGATTTAACAGTAGTGCTATTAATGTGATGATAACCCGAATAACTATCAGTCGCTATAATTCCGACAATATCAAGAGTTACAGTGTCAGGATTAAATTGGGGGCGAGGAACATATAAAGTTAGAATGTGGTTAATGAGAAATGTAGTTGAATTTCGAGTTAAGGACGCGTTATAAACGTTTGATATTACAGAGAAATTCACCATAACATAAAATACCTTTTCTGGGAGACTCGATGTAGAAATATTTACTTTCCAAGAGGAGGAACTTCCAACCCATTGAGCGTACCCATTCACTTGAGTCAATTTTTTGTTAGTATTATTAACAATGGTACAAAGAATGCGCGCATTTGGATTATTCGCAATCGGAACTCCAACTCCCGCTCCTTGATAACTTGTATTGGCACGGACTTCAATGCAGACGATTTGAGAAGTGCTATCGATGTAGTATTGAGAAATATAGGTGATATCGAGGATATGATCAACCCGGAATAAAGATGAATTACGTGCTCCAGAGGCACTATAGTACTGAGAATTGTTAGAAAAAGTTACTTGAGCATAATAATTATTTTCAGCAAGATTGGCTATATTTGCAGTTGTATTCCAAGAATAACTTGCCCAATTTAGGTTTCCGGATATTCCTGCATAAATTTTTGCGGAACTATAGATTTTGAATGTAACAATCGCTTGGTTTATTTTAATTTGGGTTCCAATTCCATGTCCTTGAAAACTAGCCTTTGCTAAAGCTCCTACTTTTATTGATTGAGCCATTGCATTAGTGTAATTAATAAATACTTGAGTTACATTAATAATATGATCTACTAGGAAAGCGTATTTTACTACTATTCCTTGTATCCCACCTCCTAGTTGAGCCATATTCCGATTCAGATAATAGCCAGGAGCCCAAGAGTAATCAACCGCATCAACATATGCTCCCACTGATGTGCTGGGGCTATAAATGAAGAAATATGTCATTTGAATTCCAGTCCCATTAGAATTACCATAATATCGAACATTATTAGCATATTGCGTTCCATTGATCCAAAGACTGAAACCACCTCGTTTCTCGTTGGCTGTACTATTCCACTCAACACGAAAATGATACCATGCTTTATAAGAAAAATCCATTATTTCGTGCCATCCACTCGAGTCTAGATATCTGAATTTTCCTGTTCCAGGATCAAAACCAAGAGTTGCCGCTGTACGACTCCAGTCCCACACTGTGTTGAAAAGAAGGACAAAAAAAGGATCATTTGATGATGGCCCCCCCAATGGTGTACCAACACTATCTATAGTCCCCCACCATTCAGCAGTTCCAGTCACTTTTGGTGAATAAGTTTGAGATAATACGGGACCTATTCCTGAATTTTGTATCGCTAACTTTACAACTTTTAAATGTGATTGGTAAGATGAGTTAACTCCAACAGTTGCTCCAGTTGGCTCATATGTATTCCAACCTGCGGGATCAGCACCGTCTGCATCGTCTGTAAATGAATATAACCCCAAATAAGTTCCAGTTGTATAATTCGCATATATAATTTCTGCTGGATTGCCGATCCCATACCTTTTCGCGGAGAAATCTTCAAAATAACCTAATATAAAATAGACCCCTTCAAGTAAAGTTGAAACATCGATATTAAAGGCATTCCAAGCGGTCCCATTATATACCAATTTTCCACTGATAGAAGTATTTGCCCTCAGATTATTATCAAAAATCGTGTATGTGAAGACATCCAAACTGGATGCATTATTAACGGTGATACCAAAAATATTTATTTTTTGAGTCATACCTCCAATATATGTAACATTCGTGGCGGGGGAAACGGTGAGATTCCCTAGTACAAAAAACCGAGTCGATTTGGGACTGATTCCAAGAGCCTTGCCTTTATTATCCTTGAAGGTTGCTCTCACATAATAAGCTCCCGCTTTCAGCCCTGGCAAATTTATACTGGGATTGGTCCATTCACCATTCCCATCATTATCAAAGAGCGATCCATTTCGGATATTCAAATTTCCTAATTCTCGATAAATGGAGAAGTTTGCCGACTCAGGTTTATAGAAGGTTCCGTTATAAATGAAGCCGTCCATTCGGGCAGATACACCTGAAATACCTAAGGTCATAGTGCTATTATTGAAATTCACAACGGGAGGTGAGACATCAATAACATTACTTGAATTTATCCATCGAATAGTATAATCACTGATATCAGTTGAATAATTCGCAGGTTTCACCAGAAGAACATAATACTTAGGGGATGAAGGGACATACGTTAAAATTTTGATTTTACTAGTCCCCGACGTTTTTATAGGGCTATTAACTAGGGCCATATCCCCATTATTAGTGTAATTATACAATTCGAGATTTAAATTCTTGTTCAAGGTACTAATATTTAAAATAATTTTAACAGGTGATGCAGGTAGATACAGGAAATATGCATCAATGGCATCATTATTAGTTGGGTAATCAATTCGTCCACTTTTGATTTCATTCTTGGTTAAGTTGATGACATCTTCTTCGATGAATTGAATTAAAAATTGTTTTGAATGGAGAGCCCAATTTCCCATCCCCGTAGTTTGGTTACTATAATAACTGAACTGATTCTCATCGGTATAATGCACTGCAGTAGGTGTTCGGTTTAACCCGACTAATCGTATAAAATGGCTCCCACGAGAAATTAAATAAGCGCCACTCAAAGAATAATAGGTATATTGGGTTTTTACACCTCCTGTTGCAGCAATCGAGAGATTTTGACTTGTTACACTTATCCCAGTGGTATTATCTATGAATTTTATTTGCAATTTAGAAGCCGCACTAGTGTTATAGTAAAATCGGGTTCCTACAATTATCCGTAGAGAAGAATTTGTAAGACTTAATGCTTCTTGGATATATTGAAAGGCAGCGCCGGATTGATAATAAACATTTATCCTACCAGTTGTCGTCTCGGTTTCATAATTGTCATAAAAAGAATGAGACGTCGCTTTGCTTGGAAGGAATGGAATAATCGGCAGTAATAGAAGTAAAATGAACAAAACTCCGATATATCGATTATAAATTCGTAATTTCAATTATATCCTTCCATATATGAAGTGACTTTTATTCAAGATGAAGATAGCTGAATATTCTATTTCCTCTGAATTTGACTCATATTCAGAATTTGGCTATCGGTCCTCAAATTATAAGGAAATTTTTCCAGAGAACCCATATTCATTCTGAGTAAATAATCACTATTTCAGCAAAACAGTATATAATAATTATGATACTTTTATTTTAAAAATCTGAATAGGATATTTAAGATGTTTAATATTAAAATATCGATGGTTAGTTTCAATGCGAGTTATTTGGGACGCAGCAGTTAAACAAAAGATAGAATCTCTTGCACTCGGAGTTGGGATCATTAAGAATGTTGAAGTTTCAGGTGAACCGAGAGGATTAGGTTCTGTGGGGGATGAAATATTTCAGGAAATTAAAGCCAACACAGATATTGAGGAAATCAAAAATTCTGCAATTGTTAAATCGTATCGAACATTTTATTGGCAATATTTGAGTATTGATCCCACAAAAATTCGACCTTCAGGGGAGGCATTAGCGAGACGTGTTTTAAAAGATCAAAATATTCCAATAATTAATAATGTAGTTTATGCAATAAACCTCGCTTCAATTCAAACTCAGTTATCTTTTTCAGGATTTGATTTAGACAAAATAAAACCACCTCTGATTGTGCGATATGCAAAACCTCAGGAGGCTTTCAATGGAATAGGTTCGAGGCATAGAAAATTGACTGGCACTGAATTGTTACTTAGTGATGCTGAGAAAATTTTGTGCATTTATGCATATGGCGATGCCAGTGAAACTACCGTCTCGCTAAAAACAAAGAATGTGCTGTTGATAAATTACGGAGCTCCAAATATCTCGAGTGATATATTAGAAAATGGAATTCGTACAGGTCTTAATTATATTCAAAAAACAGGGAGAGGAGAGAGAGGGGCGATAGCAGTTAGTATGATCGCTCCTCCGGAGCCCTAATGATGGCGATCAAAAAGACGGCAATGAAAATAATAGAAGCTATGAAAATTGTGGTTGTCATTAATTCAATGGGGTATCCGCTTGTTGTTGAAAAGAGGGCATCAATTCCATAGTTTAAAACTACCGTGACGATACGATATCCTTCGATTCCCATAAATAATATTGCATAGATATAGCCGAGAATTGAAGCACGGATTCCGGTTCGTCGACTTTTAATTAAGCTAATAAAGAACAGTAGAACAGCCAAAAATAAGCAAAAGAGGCTAATAACTAGGTATATCCAAGAAAATACGCCACCATTCACAATAGATTGCCACCAAATCAGAGTGAAAATTATGAATAGGATGATTTCAAAAAAAACAATGGTTTTGCGGGGTATTCGTTCGTAGCTTGTGCCAAAGAGGCCCCGTTCAAATTCCGAAGCGCCCGTAAAAATTAAAAATAACAAACTTCCAATTGTAAGAGCATTAACTATAACAATAGAAAAACTATAAAAATACGGTATATAGATTTGCCATGATGCCCACAGAGTATCCCAAAAGACCACGTAATCATTCCAGAATTCAATCTGCACTAGAATTGGAAATGCCAAAAAAAAACCAAAAATTATTAAAGCATAACAAGCGAGAGTAGCTTTCCCACGTTCAAATACCCAATCGGACCTAACCACGATTTGCCACGCTAATATAAAGAAACCAAATATCGAAATAATTGATGAAACCAGTGGTATAATGAAGAACGCCAGCATAATTAAAGCGTTTACCCCATAAAAAATTAGCCATCGCGTAGGAATTGGACTAGTTTCTTCTCTAATAATTGAAAATGAATTGGGAATTTTATTTCTTAGAAAATAAAGAAATATCCACCATGTGAATGAAAAAACCAGAGGAAAAATAAAAAAGTAAGTTATACCAGGACCAATGTCTTGAAATAATTGAAGACTTAAAATGAGAATACCATTCAAGTTGACAAAATATATTAGTAAAACGAAGTATATAGGGATAATTATAAATAAAATAACCAATAATAAGCGTAGAAGATCTATGCCTCGCCATTCAGCCATCGATTTCACCTATTCCTGTGAATTTTTTTTATTCCATTCATTGATTATTAATTCACCCAAATTAATAAGGCTTTGTTTCGGGTCATCGGAGTTATAGAATTCTCTGCCCACGACAATCCAATCTGCACCTGCCTGGATGGCAGCGTCAGCTCCACCTCCTTGTGGACCGTGTCCAGGAGACATAATACCAAGAGAAGATCCCTTTAAGATTGCAGCACATTTTTGGATAGTTTTTGGTTTTGTTGCAGGACAGACAATACCTGTAGCTTTGAGGTCTCGCGCAAGGGT
>Ga0315291_10010495_pt1 | contig 11320 bp, 11 predicted proteins | sample YL17G12_20_MG_FD_203070 | JGI IMG/M metagenome (GOLD analysis project Ga0315291, IMG submission 203070) | Sediment microbial communities from Yellowstone Lake, YNP, Wyoming, USA - YL17G12_20 | ecosystem: Environmental > Aquatic > Freshwater > Lake > Sediment | place: USA: Wyoming | collected...
TACCCCGGCCCGCTCTCGGCGGGCCGACCTCTCCGCCTGAGGTTTACCCGCCTCTGGCGGGCGGACAAGTCCCTGCAAGGGAGAGGCGTTGCCGCCGCACCCACTAAAAACGGTCACACCCGGACGCCCCGTCATGCCACAGGCACGGGATGGCAGAGCCACCCGCCCAGGCCCCGAGAAACCGAGCTTACGGCGTGCGCTTGCTTGCGTTGACACCCGCGCCGGCCGGTGCTATAGTTCGAAAGGAGTACCGTTGGCCGAACCGGCTCTGATGACATACGAGGCGACCGACCGTGCCGATATACGAGTTCAGATGCGACAACTGCAGGCAGGAGTTTGAGGTCCTGTGCCGCATGGGCGGCAACGGCAAGGGCGTGGCGTGCCCGAGCTGCGGCAAGAAGCGGCTGCACCGGCTCATGTCAACCTTCAGCGCGCGCTCCGGCGGCGCCAGGGCGGGGGCGACGGCGTCCGCCTCCACCTCCAGCGCATGCTCCAGTTGCTCCGGCGGCGATTGCTCGACCTGTCACTGATACGCTGATCGGCCGACCCCAGGGGGCGCAAGTGATCACCATCCAGGATTTCCAGAAGCTCCACATCCGCGTGGGCGAGATCATCGCGGCCAACAAGGTGCCGGGAGCGGACAAACTGCTCCAGCTCACCCTCGACTTCGGCGACGAGGCGCGCACCGCGGTCGCCGGCATCGCCACCTGCTACCGGCCCGACCAACTCGTCGGCAGGCGCGTCATCGCGCTCACCAATCTCCAGCCCGCAGTCATCCGCGGCATCCGCTCCGACGCCATGATCCTGGCCTCCGGCGACGAGGGGGACCTGTCCCTCGTCGTCACCGACCCCGACCGCCCCGCCCCCAAGGGCGCGGTCGTGCGCTGACCCGCAGCGGGCAGCGCCGGTCACAGGCGTTCCGCGCCTACACCTCCCCGCCCTCGCGTGGGTGCCCTCCACACAGCCGGCGGGCAAGCCCCTTGGCGGTCCCGCGCCTGCGGAAACCCGCGGCATTGTGGAATATAGTTAACGCACACTGCGCCGGCGCCGCCGGCGCAAGTGGCATCAGCGCGTGCCGTCCAGCCAGAAAACGGAGCACCGGGCTGCAGCAATGGTCGCCCAACAGCCCAACCAGGCGGTGGTCGAGCGAGCCGAACGTCTGCGCGCCGAGCGACGCGAGGTGGAGCGCAAGGCGGAGCTGCTCGACTTGGTCACCTTCCACCTCGGGCGCGAGGCCTATGCCCTGCCCGCCGACGAGGTGCGCGGGGTCGTCGCCCGCCAGGAAATCGTCCCCATCCCATCCACCCCCGCGCATTTGCTGGGCATCACCAATTTCCGCGGGGAGATTCTGCCCGTGTTCGACCTCAAGGTGCTGCTGGGTTTGGCCGCGCAGCCCGACGAGCCCCAGTACCTGCTGATCGCGCGCCCGGGGGCCGGCACCGCCGCTCTGGGATGCGACGACTGCCCCGATATTCTGCGCGTGGCGGCGGACGACATCAAGCCGCCGCGTTCGACCATCGCCGCGCCCGAGACCCCCTACTTGCGCGGGCACGCGCTGGTGGCTGAGGGTGTGCTGCGCGTGCTGGACCTGAGCAAGGTGTTGCAGTGCTGAACGGGGACGGGAGCGAAACCCTGGACGTCGTTCTGTTCCGCGCCGGGGGCGTGCTTTTCGCCGTGCCCGCGGAGAACGCGCGCGAAGCGCAGCACGACCGCAGCAGACGTCGCCCGGCGCTCGACCTCGCCGACGTGCTCGGGCGCCGCCCGTCCGGCAACCAGATCCTGGTGGTGACCGCCGGCCGCAGGCGCTTGTGTCTGCGCGTGGACGAAGTCGAGGAAGTGACGGCGCTGCCGCTGGAGACGATACATCGGCTGCCATCGGCGGCCGCTGACAGCCAGCGCGGCGGCTACGTGGTCGGCGTCGCGGTGCGCGGCGACGAGCTCGCGCTCATGCTCGATGTCGGCGCGCTGGTGCGCGCCGAAGCGGAAATAGCGCCCCGGGGTGCCGCGCACCGGAGCCAGTGCGCGTCGGGCGCAACCTAGAGCACAACCCATGCCCGAGCCTTTTGAGACAGCGCGTTTCCTGAAGACATTCGTGCTGGAAGCCCAGGAGCGGCTCGGCCGTATCGAGCAGGGACTGGTGCGCCTCGAGCGCGAGTCCGCCGACCTCGAGCTCTTCAACCAGCTCCTGCGGGAGGCGCACACCCTCAAGGGCTCGGCGCGCATGATCGGCCTGATGGCGGTGGACGGGCTCGCCCATCGCCTGGAGGAAGTGCTTGCCGCGGTGCGCGACAGCGGGCAGCCGCCGTCGCGCCAGCTCATCGACGTCATGCTTGAGGCCGCCGACGCGCTCAAGGCCCTGGTCGAGGAAGCCGCGGGTGGCCCTGCGGCGCCGGATACCGCGGATCTCGTCAGACGCATGGCGCGCTGGGGCGGCCAGTCCGCCGCCGCCGCGCCCCGCACGCCCGCCGCGCAGCCGCTGAGCCTATCGGCGCTCGGCGAAACGCGATCCCAGGCGCGCGCGCAGCGCGTCGCGGGTCCGGAGCACACGGTTCGCGTCGAGGTCGGCAAGCTGGAGAAGCTGTCCAACCTGACACTCGACCTGCTCTCGACCTACGAGCAGATGAAGCGCGCGGACGAGGGGCTCAATCACGCCACCCAGGAGGTGCAGCGGCTGCGCCGCGCCCTGGCCGAACTGGCGATGCGGCTGGAGGGAGCGGAGCGCCACCCCGCGCGCGCGGCTGCGGTGGCCCGCGACCTCGCCGGCGCCGCCTCCCAGCAGCGCCGCGTGGCCGAAGAGCTGGTAGCCGTGCGCCAGGGCTTCGAGGCCGACGCCCACCGCGCCGACTTGGTGATCGAGGAGCTGCGCGAGCTCGCGATTGACCTGCACATGCTGCCCATCTCCACCGTCTTCGACGCCTTCCCGCGCGCGGTGCGCGACCTGGCGGCGGAGTACGACAAAGAGGTGCAATTCCTGATCGTAGGCGGCGAGGTCAAGCTCGACAAGAAAATCATCGAGGAGATCGGGGAGCCCCTGCTTCACCTGCTGCGCAACGCAGTGGTGCACGGCATCGAACTCCCCGAGGAACGGGAACGCGCCAGCAAGCCCCGCCGCGGCACCATCGAGATCAGCGCCGCCACCCGCGCCAACCGCATCCTGGTGGCCGTGCGCGATGACGGCGCCGGCATGGACGCCGAGGCGCTCAAGAGCAAGGCGGTCGAGCGCGGCCTGCTCGACGAGGCCGCCGCCCACCAGCTCACCCATCAGCAGGCGCTGGAGCTTGCCTTCCAACCGGGGCTGACCACCACGCGCATGATCACCGATATCTCGGGCCGCGGCGTCGGCATGGACGTGGTGCGGGCGGCGGCGCGGCGCCTCAACGGCACGGTGGACGTGGTTTCCCGGCCCGGCGCCGGGTGCACGGTGACGCTGGAGCTGCCGCTGACGCTGGCCATCATGCACGTCATCCTCGTGCGCGCGGGCGGCTACCAGATGGCGATGCCGAGCTCGTTTGTGCGCACGGTGCTCAACGCCCCCGGCAACGGCGACGCCGCGCGCTCGTTCGCCCTCGATGGCGAGACATTGCCCCTGGTGAGCCTGGCCGCGCTCATGGAGCTCGGCCCCAACGGCCGCAACGGCAGCCACCAGCGCATCGTCGCGATCCAGGCCGCGGGGGAGAAGATCGGGCTGACTGCGGACGAGGTGCTGGAGGAGCGCGAAGTCGTCTTGCGCCCGCTGGGGCCGCACCTGTCCGGGCAGCGCAAGGTGATGGCCGCCACCCTGCTGTCGGAGGGCGAGGTGGTGGCGGTGCTCGATATCCCGGGGCTGATGGAAGCGGCCAAGAGCTACCACGCGCAGGCGCAGCCGACCATGGCGGCGACCGGGCGCAAGCCGCGCCCGGCGGTGCTGCTGGTGGAGGACTCCGTCATCACCGCCGATATCGAGCGCGCGCTGCTGGAGCGGGCCGGCTACGAGGTGGTGGTGGCGGGTGACGGCGTGGAGGCGCTCGCGCGCCTCGGGGAGCGCCGCTTTGACGTGGTGGTGGCGGATGTCGAGATGCCGCGCATGGACGGCTTCACCCTACTCGAGCGCCTGCGCGGCATAAGCGACTATGCCCGGCTGCCGGTGGTGATCGTGACCTCGCGCCAGAGCCCCCAGGACAAGCGGCGGGGGCTGGAGCTGGGCGCCAGCGCCTACATCGGCAAAGGCACTTTCGACCAGAACGTGCTGCTCGACACCATCCAGCGGCTGGCGGGATAGGACCGGACGGCCCATGGCGCGCGAACTCGTATTGGTAGCCGACGACAGCCCCACCGTGGTGGCGATGCTGACCGCGCTGCTGGAGGATGTCGGCTACCGCGTGGCGGCGGCGCAGGACGGGATCGCCGCCGCGGAGAGCGCTTTCGCCCAGCGCCCGGACCTGGTGCTGCTCGACGTCACCATGCCGCGCATGAACGGCTACCAGGTGTGCCGACTGCTGAAGAGCGACCCCTACCTGCGCGACACGCCGGTGCTGCTGCTGACCTCCAAGGACCAGGCCAGCGACAGATTCTGGGGCGCCCACAGCGGCGCCGACCGCTACCTGACCAAGGACAGCAGCCCCGCGGATATCATCGCCACCGTGCGCGAGGCCCTGGCCAACCGCCCCGGCTCCCACGACGTTCCGAAGCGCAGCGAGGTTACCTCTCCGCCCGCGGGAGCCCGGACCGAGGCCCTGGACGTGCTCACTCGCGTCAACGACCTGCTCGACCGCCGCCTGTTCCAGGCCACCATCCTCAACGAGGTCGCGCGCGTCGGGCGTTCCCTGCAGGACCTGGAGCAGTGCGCCAACACCGTCATGAAGATCCTGAGCCAGCTCGTGAACTACCACCTGGCCGCCGTGTTGCTCGCGGACGAGGAGGCGGGCGAGCTCTACCTGCGCCAGGTCAAGCCCGTCACCCGCTCCTGCCTCGATCGCTTCGAGAAGGATTGCTTCAACGCCCTCTCCGACCGCAGCCAGCAGGCGCCGGAGCGCGACCGCTGGCGCGCCAGCATCCTCGATGATTCGGGGCCGGGCGATCCCGCCGAGGACCTCGAGCAGCTCATCACCCTGCCGCTCGAGGCGGAGGATCGCGCCGTCGGCCTGCTTGCCTTCGCCGGCGGCCAACACATGGCAGTCGCCCATGAGGACCAGCGCCTGCTGTCGTCGCTGGCGGACCAGGTCTTCGTCGTGCTCGACAACGCCCGCCTCTACCGCAAGGTGCAGGTGATGGCGGTGCATGACGAGCTCACCGGCCTCTACAACTTCCGCTTTCTCCGCGAGCGCCTGGCCGAGGAGTTCGCCCGCGCCCGCCGCTACGGCTCCGACATGACCCTTATCCTGCTTGATATCGACCACTTCAAGGCCGTCAACGATCGCTGCGGCCACCAGGCCGGAAACCTCGTGCTGTGCCAGGTGGTGGCCGCCTTGCGCTCCCAGATCCGCGACCTGGACGTCGCCGCCCGTTACGGGGGCGAGGAGTTCGCCGTGATCCTGCCGATGACCGGCCAGGACGGCGCGCTGGAGGTCGCCGAGCGCTTGCGCCGTGCGGTGGCCGACGCCCGCTTCGGCACCGGCGACGACCCGCTGCGCCTGACCATCAGCATCGGCGTGGTCTCCTTCCCCGCGGTGGCGGTTAGCGCCCCCGACCAGCTCATCACCGAAGCCGACAACGCCCTCTACCAGGCCAAGGACGACGGGCGCAACTGCGTGCGTTACGCCGGCGAGCCGCACCATGATCGAGCCCACCCTCCACCTGACTCACGACCAGTTTGACCGCGCGCGCGAGCTGATCGAGGAGCGCGCCGGCATCTACTGCCCCGACTCGCGGGAGCAGGTGCTGCGGCGCGCGCTCGCCGCACGCATGCACCTGTGCGCGATTGCCGACTGGCGCCACTACCTGCAGCTCCTGACCTCCGCCGCCACCGGCGACGCCGAGTTCCGCCAGCTCCTGCGCTACATCACCATCAGCGAGACCTCCTTCTTCCGCATCCCCTCCCAGTTCCAGGCCCTGCGCCAGGTGCTGGTGCCCTCCATTGTCGCCGCCTCGCCCGCGGGCACGCTCAACATCTGGAGCGCCGGCTGCTCCACCGGTGAGGAGCCCTACTCCATCGCCATCACCCTCGAGGACATGGGCGCCGCGCTGCGCCGCTGGCAGGTGCACATCCTGGCCACCGACGTCAGGCCCGAAGCGGTCGAGTGCGGGCGCCTGGGACGCTACCGCGAGCGCGCCCTGCGCGGGGCATCCCGCGATCACCGCGCCCGCTATTTCGCGCGCCGCGACGATGAGTACGAGGTCAGCCCCCATCTGCGCCAGCGCGTGCGCTTTCAGGAGCTAAACCTTGCGGCCCCCCGTTACCCCCGCCCCGCCCCCAACGGGTGGGACATCATCTTCTGCCGCAACGTGACCATGTACTTCCGCCCGCAGACGGCGCGCCAGGTGATCGCCAGGTTCCGCGAGGCGCTGCGCCCCGGCGGGTTCCTGGTGCTGAGCCCAACCGAGTGCCTGTGCACGGTCAGCACCGCTTTCGAAATCATCGAGGCGGCCGGCGCCTTCATCTACGTCAAGCCGCCGCTGGACGCCGCCCTCGCCGCGCTGCGGCCCTCCGGCGCCGCGCCCCATGCGCCCGCCGCGGACGCGCACCCTCGTCCCCCGCAGGGCGTAGGGGCAAGGCATGCCTTGCCCCTGCCGTGCCCGGCGCGTCGGCCAGCCGCCTCCGAGGGCGAAGCCGAGCGCCAGGCGTGCGCCCGGGCGGTCGCCGCGGCGGCGGCGGACCTGCTGGAGGAAGCCGAGCACACCCTGCTGCCCTTCGCCGCCGACCCGCGTGCCGTGCGCGCGCGCTCGCTGCTGGCGTGGGTGCGTGCGCTGCGCGGCGAATGGGAGCAGGCGGCGGCCGGGTGCATGGAATTGCTGGCGCACGACGCGCTGCTGGCGCCGGCGCACTACATCCTGGGCCGCATCGCCGGCCACGCCGGGGAAGCGGACGAAAGCGAGGAACACTTCGCAAAGGCCATCTACAGCGACAGCGGCCTGGTCCCCGCTCACTATTACCTGGGGGTCGCGCGCGCCGGCCGCGGGGACAACGAGGGCGCCTTGCGCGCCTTCCGCGGCGCCCTGCGCGCGCTGGGCGAAGGCAATGACGCGTGGCTCGATTTCAGCGAAGGGCTGACGCGCGAGCACTGGCGCCACGCCTGTGAGGAGCGCCTGGCGGCGGCCGTCGTCTGACGCAGGGATGGAGTAGGGGCAAGGCATGCCTTGCCCCTACCCGCTAGGTCCCCCCTGGCGACCGCCACCCCAGCCCGGCCATGCCGGGCTTAGGGGCCTGGGCCTCACGGGCCTGTAGGGGCAAGGCATGCCTTGCCCCTACCCACGAAGCGCGCCATGCGCTCCAACGCTTCTTCCAGCAGCGCCATGCTGGTGGCGTAGCACATGCGGATGTGTCCGGCCCCGCACTCGCCGAACGCATCCCCCGGCACGACCGCCACCTTCTGCTCCACCAGCAACCGCTCCGCGAACTCCTGCGCCGTCATGCCGGTGCCCGCGATCGAGGGGAAGGCGTAGAACGCCCCCTGCGGCTCGAAGCACGGCAGACCCATTTTCCCCAACCGCGACATCACCACCCGCCGCCGGCGGTTGTATTCCTGGCGCATCTCGGCCACCTCGCGCTCGGCGCGCCGCAGCGCCTCCGCCGCGCCGTGCTGGGCGGTCACCGCCGCGCACAGCGCCGTGTAGGCGTGAATCCGCGTCATCGCGTCGATGATCTCCGCCGGGCCGCACGCATACCCCAGCCGCCACCCCGTCATCGCGAACGCCTTGGAGAACCCGCTCAGCAGCACCGTGCGCTCCCGCATCCCCGGCGCCGCCGCGAAGCTCACCGGCTCCCCGTCATAGCGCAGCTCGGCGTAGAGCTCGTCCGCGATCACCACCAGCCCCAGCTCGCGCACCGCCTGCGCCAGCGCCGCCATCTCCGCGGCGTCGAGCGCGACCCCCGTCGGGTTGCTCGGGTACCCCAGCAGCAGCGCCTTCGCCCCCCGCGCCGCCTCCCGCGCCTGCGCCGGGGTGACCTTGAACCCCTGCTCGATGGTGGTCGCGATGCCAACCGGCCGCGCTCCCGCCAATGACACGCACGGGCCGTACGACACATAGCACGGCTCCGCGAAGACGACCGCGTCGCCGGGGTCGAGCAGCGCCCGGCAGGCGAGGTCGAGCCCCTCGCTCACGCCCAGGGTCACCAGGATCTCCGTGTCGGGGTCGTACTCCAGCGCGAAGCGCCGCTGCAGGTAGCGCGCTATCTCGACCCGCAGCTCGCGCGTGCCGCGGTTGGGGGTGTAGTGGGTGTGGCCGCGCTCGAGGCTGTAGATGGCGGCCTCGCGCACGTGCCAGGGGGTGATGAAATCCGGCTCCCCCACGCTGAGCGAGATGGCGTCGGGCATGGATTCGACGAGGTCGAAGAAGCGCCGGATGGGCGAGGGCCGCAGGTCGCGCGCGCGCCGGGATATGATGTCTGGTCGTCGCGTCAAGCTCGCCCCCCGCTCACATGCTTATGGGCAGGCGCTGGGCCTGCTCCGGCTGCTCCAGGATGTCGCCGTCCACCTTGTAGCGCCGCAGCACGAAATGGGTGGCGGTGCTCTGCACCCCTTCGATGGTGGCGAGCTTCTCGGCGACGAACAGCGCGACCTCGCGCATGTTCGAGCCCTCGGCCACCACGTGCAGGTCGTACGCCCCCGACATCAGGTACAGCGAATGCACCTCCGGGAAGCGCAGGATGCGCTCCGCCACCGCGTCGAAGCCCCGCCCGCGCTCGGGCGTCACGCGCACCTCGATGAAGGCGTACACCCGCTCCGCCCCCGTGCGCTCCCAGTTGACCACCGCCTTGTACTTGCGAATGACCCCCGTCTGTTCCAATTCGCGCACCAGGCGGTTGACGCGCCGCTTGGACAGGCCGGTGCGTTCCGCTATCTGGTCGGGAGTGGTGTGCGCGTCCTGCTCCAGAACCTGCAGAACGTCCGCCACCCCGGGCTGTTTCATGATGCGAGCGATGTCGTCCACGATTCCCTCCACTTCGCCATGCGAGACTCAGAATCTCTAACAAAACCTCGTTACTATGTCACCCCGAGTGTTGACGAGGGGTCTTGGTGTGCTCGAGCGAAACCAAGACTCTTCGCGGAGTTCATCCCTTCGTTTCACTCAGGGCAAACTCGGCGAAGAATCTTGGGCGGCTCAGGGCAAACTCCGGGCTGCCCCTACTTGTGCAGCGGATGCCCGAGGGCGTCACCCACCGCCTCCTCGGTGATCTCCGCCATCGTGGGATGGGCGCGGATGCCCGCCGCGAACAGCTCGATCGGCGTGCGCGCCCATATCGCGGCCGCCGCCTCCGCTATCAGCTCGGTGGCATAGGGGCCGACGATGTGCGCGCCCACCAGCCGCTCTTCGGCCACCAACACCTTGATGAAGCCCTCGCGCTCGCCCATCGCCACCGCCTTGCCCTGCGCGCGGAAGGGGAAGGCGCCCACGCGCACCTCCACCCCCCGTTCCTGCGCCTGCTTCTCGCTCAGCCCGACGGAGGCTATCTCCGGCCACGTGTAAACGCAAAACGGCATCGCCCGATAGTCGATCTCCGCCTCCCCGCCCAGGGCATTGACGACCGCGACGCGGGCTTCCGCCTTCCCCGCGTGCGCCAGCAGCGGCGGGCCGATCACATCCCCCGCCGCGTACACTCCTTCCACGCCGGTCTCCATGCGCCTGTTGACCACCAGGCGCCCGCGCTCGACTTTGACCCCGATCCCCGGGGCGCCGCTGTCCTCGAACACCGACCGGCGCCCCACCGCCAGCAGCACCAGGTCCACCTCGAGTTCCGCCTCGCCCTCGCCCCCCGCTTGCGCGTACTTCACGACCTTAGCGCCATTCCGCGCCTCGATCGCCGTCACCCGCGCCGGGGCGTGGATCTTTACTTTCATGCGCTGGAACGCGCGCGCCAGCTCCGCCGCCAGGTCCGCGTCAACCTCGGGCAGGATGTGGTCGGTCATCTCGAAGATCGTCACCTCGGAGCCGAGGTCGGCCAGCGCGTACGCGGATTCGCAGCCGATGAACCCGCCCCCGATCACCGCCAGGCGCGCCGGGCGCTCCGGCAGCGCCCACAGATCGTCGCTGGTGATGGCGTGCTCGTCCGCCCCGGGGATGGGCAGCGTCGCGGGAGCGGAGCCGGTGCAGATGATGACCTTGTTCGCCCGCACCACGCTGCGCCCGCCCTCGCCCTCGACCTCGATGGTGCGCGCGCCCTCCAGGTGCGCCCGGCCGCGCACCACCTGCACGCCGTTCTTGTCCATCAGGAACTCGACGCCCTTGTTGAGCCGCTTGACGGTCGCGCCCACGTGGCGCGTCACCCGCGGCCAGTCCACCCCCGCCAGCTCGGCCTGAATGCCGAACTCGCCCGCGCGCCGCACGTGGCGCGCGACCTCGGCGCAGTGGATGAGCGCCTTGGCGGGGATGCACCCGCGGTTGAGGCATGTGCCCCCCAGCGCGTCGTCGCGCTCGATCACGGCCGCGCTCGCCCCGTGCTGGCGGGCGCGGATGGCGCCGGTGTACCCGGTCACCCCCGCTCCCAGGAAGGCGATATCAACTTGCAGGGCGTCTCCCACGCGGCTAGTCCCCCGGCCCGATCTTGCCCTCGTGCTGCAGCTTCTTCAGCTCGCGCTGCGCGAACTGGTCGTTGGGGTCGAGCTTGAGGATGCGCCGCCACTCCGCCGCCGCCTGCTTGAACATGCCCGCCTTGGTCAGCGCGTGCGCGTAGGTGCGTTTGACCGGCCCCGGCGAGTCCAGCTCCGCCGCCCGCTTGAGGTGGGGCAGCGCCGCCTTGAGGTCATGGTCGTGGTACATGTAGTACATCCCCAGTTCGTGCTGCAGCTCATAGCGGTCCGGGTTCGCCGCGATCCCCTGCTGGTAGAAGGCTATCGCCGCCTTGTTGTCTCCCTGCTGGCTGGCGACCCACGCCCCCACGCTGTAGGCCTCGACGAACTGTGGGTCGAGCTGGATTATCGTCCGGCAGATGCCGATCACCGGCGCGGGGTTGCCCCCGTGCCAATACTCGTCGGTCTTGAGCCACAGCGCGTCCACGATCGCGTCCCGCACCGACCCGATCCGCTGCTCCGCCGCCTTCTCCGCCTCCCCCGGCGCGGGTTCGCTCGCCGGTGCTGCGCCCCACGTCGTGCCGGCGCACAGCGCCCACATCACCACCATCATCCCCGCTGCGACCTTGTGCATCATCGTCCTACCTCCCCACCGAGTGCTTTGTATGGACTCCCTC
>Ga0315291_10010496_pt1 | contig 11320 bp, 1 predicted proteins | sample YL17G12_20_MG_FD_203070 | JGI IMG/M metagenome (GOLD analysis project Ga0315291, IMG submission 203070) | Sediment microbial communities from Yellowstone Lake, YNP, Wyoming, USA - YL17G12_20 | ecosystem: Environmental > Aquatic > Freshwater > Lake > Sediment | place: USA: Wyoming | collected...
TACTTTGACTGGGCTCCAAAAATAGGTCCGCTTCCCGATCAATTGGTCACCGAGGACCGAACGGCCTACTTCGATTTGACCCCATTCATCAGCGACTTCGATGACCCAATCGCCAATTTGGGAATCTGGACTGATAAGGACTACGCCATCGTCGACAACTCAACGAAGATGCTGGAAGTGATCTATCCCCTCAGCGATGAAAACGATATCGTGACCTTCACCGTGTCAGATGGCCTGAAGAACAGCACCCAGACCCTGAACCTGATGATAATACCCGGAAACGACCGGCCCGTGTGTTGTGAACCGGTACCCGACCAGCAGGTGCTCGAAGACGAAACGCTGACAATAAATCTCACCGACCATCTCTCGGACGAAGAGAACGGAGCCCGTCTCACATTCACCTGCAATTTCGAGGAAATCACTATCGACAACGATCTGCGAAAGGCCTCCTGGACCCCCGGCGAAGGGAATTCTTCGCTGGACGGCGTCTTCTTCACGGCCTTCGATGGATACCTTAAGGGCGATTCCAATGAGTTCAACATCACCTTCATTCCGGTGAACGACCCGCCGGTCTATCTCGGCGGCCTGGAGGACACGACAGTCCAGGAGCACAAGAACTGGACAATCGACCTGCACAAATATTTCTGGGACGAAGAGGATATCGCCGGTCTCGTTTTCGAATCCAGCAGCTCCGAAGTGGTCGTGAACAACATCAAGCATTCCGCCCACTGGAGCCCTTCGGGCAATTCGAGCTATTCGATCGAGGTCGTCTTCACCGCCCACGACGCCTCGAATTACTCGATGAATGTATCATCGGACCCCATCTCCTTGAAATATCTATCGGTGAACGACCCGCCAATATATCTAGGGAAGCTGAGCAATGCCCGATTGAAATTGGGGGAAGAGTGGAATATCACCCTCGAAGAACAATTCAAGGACGAGGACACCGAACAACTTAGATTCTCTGCAAACAATCCGAATGTGAAGATAACCGAGCTGGGCAAAACGAAACACTATGCCGTATGGAAACCGGACCGGTATTCGAGCGATGTCACAGGTCTTGTACTTACGGCCTACGATGGCAAAACATACACACGGTCAGACCCTATAACATTGCATTTCGAGGCCCCGGTCGATGTGGAGCAACCTGCCCCGGTGACCAGCATTATCCAGAGGATTCCATGGTATATCTACATCCTTCTGCCTGTCGGTATCCTGGCCGGCGTCGCGGCTTTCTACACCTATCGCCGTGTCAAGTACGGCAAATACGACATCGAACAGGTATTCCTCGTTTACAGGGACGGACGCCTCCTTGCCCACAGGTCCAAGAAGAAGATCACCAGCGGCGGGGAGGATGTCATCTCCGGGATGCTCACGGCGCTCCAGGGATTTATCAGGGAATCCTTGCAGGACGACAAGCGCGGCGAGCTTGACGAGATGAAATACGGGGACCTTACCATAGCCATCGAGCGCGGCGAGAAGGTCTACCTGGCCGTATTCCTTTCGGGCTATGTGACCGAGAAACTCCGGGCCATGATGAACGACACGCTTCAGAGCGTGGATGACAAATACGGAAGCATCCTCGAATCCTGGGACGGAACAGTGCAGAAATTGAAAGGGGTCGAGACTCATCTTGACGGCCTTATGGGCGCTGTCGCGGCTCCGGTCGAAGCCGCCCCGCAAATCAAAGGCGCAGCTCCAGCCCCGACCTCGACCAAGAAGCTCCTCCAGCGCGTCATAGCGTTCATGCCTGCGGCCGGGCCGAACGAGGAAGTCGTCCTCAAGGGCGAGCTGGAGTTCTATCAGGGCTTCGTGCGGCTCAAAGTGGCGGCCAAGAACTCATTGGACATGACCATTACGGACTGCTCCTTCAAGCTCGTGTACGATTCCTCGCTTCTCCGGCTGGACCATGTCGAACCCTCTTACCCGCTCAAGGGCGACGAGGTAAGCCTCGGGAGCATCGAACCGCGCGTGAAAAAGACCGTCGCGTTCTACCTGGACCCGCAACTGTGCAGCGAATCCTTCCTCGAAGGCGTCCTGAGCTACAAGGACATCCGCGGCGAGCTCCAGACGGCAACGCTGGCCCGGAAGCTCGCAGCGGTCGTCTGCCCGGTAATGTACACGGACGAAAACATTAACACGGCCATGCTCAAGCGCATGTGCGACGGCGAACTGGACAAGAAGGACGCCAAGGTGTTCAAGCTCCCGGACGGTATGGACCCGAAAAAGACCTTCGAGATCGGGAAATCGGCCGTAAAGCACCACGATGTCCGACTGGTCCGGGAGTTCATCGAGCCGGAGCCGTACCTGGCCGAGGCCTGGTACTACGGGAAGGTCAAGGGGCGCGATGACAAGCTGGTGATACGGGCCCGGGTGATGGGCGCCCAAAACATCCTCGAGCTGTTCGTCGCGTCCGGGTCGAAGCTTTTGCTCACCGGGCTTTTGGCGGAGCTCAAATCGGACCTGGCCCGGGAGCTAAAGATCGAGGGGATACCGGCGGAAAAGGTCAAGGTTGTGGACCCCGAAGCGGTCGGGGGGCTTCTGGCCGAAACGACGCTTCTAGATACAACCTCTGAAGATGGGGGCAAATAGAGAAATACTTATAATCTAATAAATCCCATGTTGTATCCCGTGCGTCACCGTTTTGGACTGGTATTGGTTTTCACCTTGATGCTAAGCCAGGCCCAGGGAGCATATATCTTCGAGGCTGCTGATGAAGCCCGGACGGCCAACGCACCCAAAGATGCCGTTTCGGATTTCATTCCCGGCCACGGGCAAAACGCAACCATCGTGCAACCGCGGGATTTCGGTTTAACCCCGATCCGCTTCCCTCCTTCTCCCGCTTCCCCAGGCCGACCGTTTCTGAGACCCTTCCCCGAGGATATGTATCGTTCATATCCGGACTTTGAACGCTTTGGAGCCGCAATTCCTAACGAACCCCTCCTCACAACTATAAGCCTTGGACCGGAAATGTCGATGAATTTTCCAGGACTCCAAATCAAACATCGCGGCGAGCTGGCACTTGAACCTTCCGTCTTCGGCAGGGACATCAGCCCATTCTCGTACGGTCCGGACACGCCGCCGCCGTCAAGCGGAGACTGGATCGTAGACGAGGCGGGGAACAATGTCAACAACACAACTATCGTTCTAGACGGCAATCTCAAGGTCACGACCGGTGACCTTACACTGGACAATGTCTCGCTGGTAATGAACTGCACCGTGGACGGCCAGTACGGGATCAACGTGAGCGCCGGTGGCACCTTGAATGTCATCAATACAAATATTTCGGCATTCAACGGCTCGTTGCATTACAAGTTCGCGGTCTATGGCTGTATGACTATGGAGCTGTGCGATGTCAGCGAGATGTGGGGGGACTATAACGTTTGGTGGGATGGCGGGGGCGTCTCTCTCTTCTCAAGCGGGGCAGTCATCCGGTCCTCAATGATATCACGGGGTGAAAGCTCGGGAATTGAGGTCCACGGCAGCATCGGACCGGAGATCATTGGGACCACGGTTGCCCGGAACGGGCGCCACGGTCTCATGACACTTGATACCGCACACCCCGCGATCAAGAACTGCTCCTCCACTGGTAACGGTGGGAGTGGCATCGGTGTTGGAATGTTTTCAACCCCCGTGGTCACGAACTGTGCTTTTACGAACAATTCAAGGAATGGTATCCAGGTTTCAGAATCTGCACAACCCGAAATCACCACCTGTTCCGCATTTGGCAATGATTGGAATGGTCTCAGAATTGTATACAGATCAACCCCCAAGCTCATGAATTGCACTTTTACAAACAATTCAATGTATGGTATCCTTGTCGAGGAATTCACACAACCGGAGATCACAAATTGCACCTCAATGGACAACAACTGGAGTGGCATCCTCGTACGTGACACCTGTTCACCCGTGGTCATGAATTGCACCTTTATAGGCAACAAGCAGGGCGGCATCTTGGTGGTTTTAGAATCAACGCCCGTAATCACGAATTGCATCGCCAATAACAATTTAATAAATGGTATTTATGTCGGAAATACCTCGCAGCCAACCATCACGGACTGCATCGTGAAAAATAATTCTCAAATTGGCATTCAGGTCATGGTTTCGGCGCGGCCTACGATCAAGAATTGCACCTCAACGGGCAATATCGAGATAGGCATCTATCTGGGCGGCACCTCGATCCCCATGCTCATAAACTGCAGCGCCACAGACAATTCCAAAAACGGCATTCAGATCATGGATTCGGCGAACCCCACGATCAAGAACTGCATTTCAACGTGCAACGACTGGGGTGGCGTTATTGTGTGCGGTAACTCGACCCCCGCGTTCTTTAATTGTACTTTTGCCAATAATTCAAACAATGGCATAAGCGTCATGGAATCAGCAAATCCCACAATTACGGATTGCACATCAACGGCCAATAATTGGAGTGGCATCTGTATATCCGGTACACCAACTCCCGTGTTCACGAACTGCAGCACTGCAAGCAATTCTGGACACGGCATGCAGATCGGAGGTTTCGGACATGCAACGATCACAAATTGCAATTCAATAAAAAATACAAATTGTGGCATCTTTGTACTTGAATCCGCAATACCCGCGCTCACAAACTGCAAATCAATAGGCAACAATCAAACCGGTATTGCTACACTCAGCACCTCAATCCCGGTCCTCACGAACTGTAGCGCCGTAGACAATATAGAATATGGTATGGACCTCGAAGGTTCAGGGCAGCCGATACTCACAGATTGTACTTCAACCGGCAACGACTGGTGCGGCTTCCGGGTGGGTGACACCTCGACGGCCGTGCTTACGGACTGTAACGCAACAAACAATTCACTAAACGGCATAGATGTCACAGAATCATCGCAGCCAACAATCCTCAACTGCACCTCAACGGGCAATACAGGGAATGGTATCGCCATAATCGAAACTTCAGCTCCTGTACTCACAAACTGCAGCACAATAAACAATTCAAATTACGGCTGTGTGATTGGCTATTCAGCGCACCCAATAATCACGAATTGCGTCTCCATAAGCAACAATTGGAGTGGCATCTATGCAACCGCCACCTCAACTCCTTTGCTCACAAACTGCAGCACAATAAACAATTCAAATTACGGTTTTGCGATCGATAAATCAGCGCACCCAATAATCATAAACTGTAAAACAATGGGCAATAGAGTGTCCGGCATCATCGCAGCTGACACCTCGGCTCCGTTCATTAAAGACTGCATCTGTTCGAAAAATAACCAAAAAGGTCTCGAGGTCCTCGACAGCTGCTTCCCCCGTCTGGACGGGCTTCAGCTTTCTGAAAATCCCGCTCAAAATCTCCAAGTGACATCGACCGCCCCAATTGTTCTTGCCAACTCGACACTGAGCGGCGGAAGCACCCATGATATCATGCTTGCCAACAATTCCAGGCTGACGCTCCTCAATACGACCTGTACGAAACAACCGCTCTTAACCGGGACCGCCCAGCTCAAGGTGCAATGGTACCTGAGCTTCAGAGTGTATGATCACGCCAACAGGCTGATCAAGGGCGCGATGGTCGATGGAGCGGGAAAGAACGGAAGCCGTGCCTCGACGGTCACCTCCGGCCCCGACGGGATAGCAAGGGACCTTATAGCGACGGAGTACATCCAAAACGCCTCCACTTCCGAACAGGAGTTCACATATTACGGCCCGTATGACCTCACTGTGACCAAGGACGGCGATAGGAACACCACATATGACATTCCTGTCCAACGCAGCATATCTTGGCGGCTCTATCTAGACGCCATCCCAAGAATAGGCAGCTTGCCTGAAATGGCGATCATCGAGGACCGGCCGGTGCTGCTGGACCTTGTTCCTTATATTTCCGACGCGGACGACCCGATAAGCAACCTGTTTTTCACAACTGACCGAGACTATGCCACTGTGGGCAATGACACCAAAATAATGACAATCACCTGCCCATACAATATCGACAGCGATGTCGTGACCGTGACCGTCTCGGATGGCCTGAAAAACAGCACCCAGAGCCTGAACCTGAGAATCGTCACTGTAAATGACCGGCCGTATTGCCGCAATCCGATAGCGGACCTGGACGCCCTGGAGGACCAAACCCTGACCATCGGCCTCGCTGACTTCCTGTGGGACGAGGAAAGCGGAAGCCGCCTGACCTTCACCTGCAACTACGATGAGATATCGGTGGACAATGAACTGAGACAGGCGACTTGGACACCGGGCGAAGGCAATTCGTCCCTCGAAGCTGTAACATTCTCGGCCTGGGACGGCTATCTTGAGGGAATGTCGAATGAGTTCAACATTACCTTTATTGCCGTCAATGACCCCCCTTTATATCTTGGAGGCCTTAAGGATGCATCCGTTTACGAGCACAAGAACTGGACCTTGAACCTTGATACATACTTCTGGGACGAGGAGGACACCAAGGGCCTCAAATTCGAATCAAGCAATCCAGAGGTCATAATCAATAACATCAGGCATATCGCCTATTGGACCCCCTCGGGCAACGCGAGCTACTCGATGGATGTGCTATTCAATGCGCAAGACGCCTCCAACTCATCGTTGGTGGTGGAGTCAGACACCATTGTACTTACATATGTTCCCGTAAACGACCCGCCAATATATCAGGGGACGTTGAAGAACGCGCGGTTGAGGCTAGGGGAGGAGTGGAACATCACCCTCGAGGATTTCTTCAAAGATGAAGATACGGAATCGGTTCGATTTTCATCCAACAATCCGAATGTGAAAATAACCGAGCGGAGCAAAACGAAACACTGCGCTGTGTGGAAGCCGGATCGATATTCTAGCGACGTCATAGGATTGGTCTTCACGGCCTACGATGGCAAAACGTACACGAGGTCTGACCCCATCACCTTGAGCTTTGAAGCCCCGGTCAATGTCGAGCAGCCAACGCCTGTGACCAATATTATCCAGAGGATTCCATTGTATGTCTATATACTGATGCCTCTGTTCCTGATAGCCGGAGTGGCTGCGTTCTACACCTATCGCCGTGTCAAGTACGGCAAATACGACATCGAGCAGATATTCCTCATTTACAAGGATGGCCGCCTCCTGGCCCACAGGTCCAGGAAGAAGATCGCAAGCGGCGGCGAAGAGGTCATTTCCGGGATGCTCACAGCGCTCCAAGGCTTTATAAAGGAATCCTTGCAGGACGACAAACGCGGCGAGCTCGACGAAATGAAGTACGGCGATCTCAAGATAGCCATTGAGAGGGGCGAGAAGGTCTATCTGGCCGTGTTCCTGTCCGGCTACGTGACCGAGAGCCTGAGGGCATTGATGGTCGACGCGCTTCAAAAAGTGGATAACAAGTACGGGACCATACTTGAATCCTGGGACGGGACGGTATCGAAATTGAAAGGGGTCGAGGCACAACTTGACGCCCTCATGGGCGGGACAGTAGCGCCGGTCGAGGCCGTCCCGGCAGCAAAGGGCGTCGCGCCGGCGCCGGCTACGACCAAGAAGCTCCTCCAGCGGGTCATCGCGTTCATGCCGTCAGCCGGTCCCGGCGAGGAAGTCATCCTCAAGGGCGAGCTGGAATTCTACCAGGGATTCGTCCGGCTCAAGGTCGCGGCCAAGAACTCATTGGACATGACCATTACGGACTGCTCCTTCAAGCTCGTGTACGATTCGTCTCTTCTGAGGCTGGACCATATCGAGCCATCTTACACGCTCAAGGGCGACGAGGTCAGCATGGGGATCATCGAACCAAGCGTGAAGAAGACCGTGGCATTCTACATGGACCCGCAGCTGTGCAGCGAATCCTTCCTGGAAGGGGTGCTTTCGTACAAGGATGTTCGGGGATATCTTCAGACTGTCACGCTGGCCCGGAAGCTGGCCTCGGTGGTGTGCCCCATATTCTTCACCGACGAGAACATCAACACCGCCATGCTGAAGCGGATGGTCGAAGAGGAACTGGACAGAAAGGATTCCAAGGTCTTCAAGCTGCCCGACGGGATCGACCCGAAGAAGACATTCGAGCTTGGCAAAGCGGCAGTCAAATACCACGATGTCCGGCTCGTCAGGGAGTTCGTGGAGGAAACGCCGTTCGTAGGGGAAGCCTGGTACTACGGGAAAGTGAAGGGCCGCGAGGACAAGCTGGTTATAAAGGTCCGGGTGATGGGCGTCCATAACATCCTCGAGCTTTACGTGGCGTCCGGCTCCAAGCTCATGCTCACCGGGCTTTTGGCGGAACTCAAAACGGACCTCGCTCGGGAACTCAAGATCGAAGGGGTACCGGTGGAGAAGGTCAAGGTTGTGGACCCCGAAGCGGTCGGGGGGCTTCTGGCCGAAACGACGCTTCTAGATACAACCTCTGAAGATGGGGGCAAATAGAGAAATACTTATAGCCTTATGAATCACATATTGTATCCCGTGCACCGCCATATTGGTCTGGTAGCATGCCTTGTATTAATGCTAAGCCAGCCCCTGGCCGGCCTGGCCGGCGGGGATGCCACCGGGGCCGTGGCGGCCATCGAAAGTCGGGAAACCGGTCAGAGGGTCATTCCCGGCCAGGGGCTGGACGCAGGCAGCCCACCTGTGGAGAACGCCTACCCGGTTGAGCATTTCCTCCCGTTTCACCCGAGTTCCCCCGCTCTTTCACCGTTCTATCCTGAAATGACGGACCTGATACGCCCGGATCGGGCCATTGAACATTATGAGAAGGCGTTCCCAATCGAGCCTTTCCGCATGTCAACGAACCAGGATGGCTGGGGGCCGAAGAACCTTCCCGGACCCTCGGTTCAACACCGCGGCGCGCTCGCACTTGACAATTCCGTCTTCAGCAGCGACCTCACCCTATTCTCGTACGGCCCGGACACGCCACCGCCGTCAAGCGGGGACTGGATAGTTGATGAGGCGGGGAACAATGTGAACAACACGACGATTGTGCTCAACGGGAATCTCAAGGTCACGACCGGCGACCTTATCCTGGACAATGTCACGCTGATAATGAACTGCACCTCGGATGGTCAGTACGGAATCAACGTGAGCGCCGGGGGCATCCTGAACCTGACGAACTGCAACATCACCGCGTTCAACGGCTCGCTTCATTACAAGTTCGTCGTGTATGGCAAAATGACCATGGATCGGTGCAACGTCAGCGAGATGTGGGGGGAGTGGATCAAGGTGCGAGAAGGCGGCGGCATCGCATTGTTCTCTTCCTCTGCGTTAATTCGTTCATGTACGATATCCAAGGGGGAAACCTCCGGTGTCCAAGTCCATGGGAATGCTGCCCCCGAAATCAAAGATACGAAAATTTTAAACAACTGGGTTAATGGCGTCACAGTACTTGGATCCTCAACCCCGGAGTATTCGAACTGCACTTTCATAGACAACAACTGGTGTGGCCTCGGTATATATGAAACCTCAACTCCTTTAGTCATGAGCTGCAGCGCTATAAACAATTCAGGGCACGGCATTAGTGTTACAGAATCAGCACGGCCAACAATCACAAACTGCACATCAACGGCCAACAATTGGAGTGGCATCGCTGTATTTGACACCTCAACCGCTTTCCTCACGAGCTGCAGCCTTATAAACAATTCAGAGCACGGCATTGGTGTTGCAGAATCAGCACGGCCAACAATCACAAACTGCACATCAACGGCCAACAATTGGAGTGGCATCGCTGTATTTGACACCTCAACCGCTTTCCTCACGAGCTGCAGCGCCATAGACAATTCCCACAATGGTATACAGATCTCAGATTCAGCACGGCCAACAATCACAAATTGCACATTATCGAATAACAATTGGCAAGGCATCTACGTTAGCCACACTGCTGCCCCCGTGCTAATCAATTGTACAATGGGCAATAATCTCTGTGGCATAGTCTTAACAGATACTTCTAATTCTATACTCACACACTGTATTTGTTCAAACAATTTAATCGACGGTATACAGGTTTCGGTTTCAGCGCGGCCAACAATCACGAATTGCACCTCAATGGGCAACAACATGTGTGGTATCAATGTAGCAGATTACTCACAGCCGGTCTTTGTGAACACCAGCTCCAAAAATAATTCAGGACACGGCATACAGGTCCAGGGTTCAGCGCGGCCAACAATCACGAACTCCACTTCATCGGGCAATACGTTGTGTGGCATCATTGTATTTGACTTTTCAACTCCTATGCTCTCGAACTGCAATATTATAAACAATTCGGAATACGGCATACAGATCACGAATTCAGCATCACCAACGATCATGTACTGTACATCAAAGGGCAACAACAAGGGAATCGTTGTATTTCACACGTCAACTCCTGTGCTCATGAACTGCACTATAATGGGCAACAACGGAGCTGGTATCACTGTAAAAGACACCTCAACACCCGTACTCAAGAATTGCACTTTAATAGGCAACAACTTGAGTGGCATCGTTGTATATGACAACTCAACCCCCGTGCTCACGAACTGCAGCGTCATAAATAATTCAAGAAACGGCATACAGGTCTCAGAATCAGCGCGACCAATATTCTCGAACTGCACCATAACAGACAACAACTTGTGTGGCATTGTTGTAGATGACACTTCGAATCCTGAATTCATGAACTGTAACGCCATAAACAATTCAGAAAACGGCATATATGTTTTAGGATCAGCGCGACCAACAATCACGCGTTGCACCTCAACGGGCAACAGTTTGTCTGGCATCATCGTAGCTGAAACCTCGGTGCCATTCATTATAAATTGTACCTCTTCGAACAATAGATTGCCTGGCATCGCGGCCCTTGACAGCTCCTGCCCCCGCATTGACGGCCTGTATTTATTTGGAAATGGTGGCCAGAATGTCTGGGTTAGTTCTACAGCCCCAGTTATTATCGCCAACTCGACGCTGGCGGGCGGCAGCACCTGGGACGTCATGCTTTCCAATAACTCCAGACTGACCCTCCTCAATACGACGTATACGAAGCAAGCACTTCTGACCGGTACCTCCCAGCTCAAGGTCCAATGGTACCTCACATTCACCGTGCTCGACCGTGCCAAAAAGCCCGTGCCGGGTGCGAAGGTCTTGGGCACCGGGATGAACGGAAGCTCGGTCAAGGCCGTAATATCCGGTCAAGACGGTGTTGCCAGGAATTTGATCGCAACTGAGTTCATCCAGAACGGCTCCGGTTCCGATGGTGAGTTCACCAACTTCAGCCCATACGATTTTACCATCGACAAGGACGGGGAAACGAATATCACGGAAGACTTTCCCGTTTCCCGTACCATGTCTTGGAAATTATACTTTGACTGGGCTCCAAAAATAGGTCCGCTTCCCGATCAATTGGTCACCGAGGACCGAACGG
>Ga0315291_10010500_pt1 | contig 11319 bp, 7 predicted proteins | sample YL17G12_20_MG_FD_203070 | JGI IMG/M metagenome (GOLD analysis project Ga0315291, IMG submission 203070) | Sediment microbial communities from Yellowstone Lake, YNP, Wyoming, USA - YL17G12_20 | ecosystem: Environmental > Aquatic > Freshwater > Lake > Sediment | place: USA: Wyoming | collected...
AGATTTATTTTATCACAATACAATTACTAATAACACTTACGGAATGTATGTTCAAACTTGTGTTGGATCAAATAATCTATGGTACGACAATATAATAAGTCATAACGCCACACAAGAATATTTCCCCGCTCCAAACCTGAATACCTGCGACTACAACTGCTGGCATCCCGCTGCCCAAGTAGATGGACATAAAGGGGTACATTGTTTTGTTGGCGATCCTCTATTCACAACTGAATTTACCAACCTGCATATTGGAGTTGGTTCGTCCTGTATTGGTACTGGAAATAATGTTGGAGTCACTCTAGACTTGGATGGCGTAACTAGAGGTGATCCTCCCGATGTTGGTGCTTATGAATACGTATAGGAGAAAATATTATGGCTGTCTCAACAATCAATGATCTGCTTGTCGCAATTGCAACAGCACAGAGAATTAATGCATTGAAGAATATAACTGTGCCTAAGTCTATTGGGGCATATCAAAGCTCATGGCTAGGAGTTGGATTTCCAGGGGCGGGTGCGACATCACCTGTGTATACCGCTGGTTTAGGTTATGCCTGTGATAGTACAAAAGTTGGCGCTTTACCTTACGCCAATGCCAGTACCCAAAATAGATTGGCTAAAATGTTCGCTACCTCCACGATTGCCGGAACATTGTTCTTGTATGACCGATTATGGTCATGTTCTGGCATGGGTTATGCCAATACAACCTATACCGTTACAACTCCTGGCAATTTACCTGCTCGTATTACAGATAATGGCTTAGGCTGTGAAATTTGGGTAGAACAGTTTGTGGCGGCGGGTGCGGCTTCGGGAACATTGACGGTAAATTACAAGAATCCTGTCGATGGTGCGGAAGCTGGCGTTATTCCAGCGGTGGTGTCCGCTCCTTTGATCGGTCAGATGCAACCAGTCTCACTGGCGACAGGTGCAACGGGTGTTCGCTCAATCGTTAGCGCAGTCAATTCTGCTAGCTGGACAAGCGGCTCATGGGGATTGACGATTTGTAAACGTATTATGGCTATTCCGATTCCTTTTGCTGGAGTTGGGAATGTACTCGATTGGGCTTCCTTGGGAGTACCTAAAATCTTACCGGATGCCTGTCTGTTCTTTATCTGGCAGGGTGGTGCGGCGACTGCTAATCAAATTATGGTTGATCTGAGTTTGGTAGAGCAATAATGGCTGGTAATAGCAACCTGGGAGAATCCAGAATCAAGAGCCGTTTATTCTATGGCAATCACATAGTACAGGATATTTTATGGGATTGGTTTCTTGATTCTCCTGTTACGGCTACTTCTGCCCCTTATTCTAGAATTCGCACAACTAAAACAGAGATTATTCTCACAAGAGGAGGAGGAGAACATACTATTCCACGTTCTAAATTGTTACCAGAGCCAACAGCACTAGAAGTAAAGACAGATATACACGAATTATTTGGAGTGGGTGCATTTGACGATCTATTCATCCATGTAAATCGAGATAACACAATTGCGATTGCCACTGGACAAGCTCCCCCCGTATGGCCAGAGGATGAAGTATGAGCGTTATTGTAAATATTCGCTTTGAATCTGATTTATCCGAATTCAATAGTACTGTAACGGATGGTGGTGATCTTTATTGGGATAACTCTGCTACCGCCAAGGCTGTTGCTGGAACACAGGGGGCAATGGCATGTTTGATTGACGATACAACTGCTATTTATGGACTAACAGCACAATTAACGCAAGCCGCTCAGGTGCGTTTTAGATTCTATATAGACCCTAACTCGCTGACAATGGCGAATGAAGATAGTTTTGTTATATGTTATGTATCACAAAAAGGCGGACTTTATGATCAGATATGTCAACTTTACTTAGCATATACTACTGCGACTGGTTATTATCTGACATGGAGTACAAGAGGTGATACTGTTTCCACCGTAGGATATGATACCTGTACTATTACAGATGCACCCCATTATATAGAATGTTTAGTTGTCAGAGCAGCTACTAATGTTTCTTCTGACGGATCAATGCAATGGTGGGTAGATGGTGTTGACCAGGGGACGACTGGTTCTATTGATAATTATAATCAAATGTCAGATCTACCCTGGCGGTTTCATTTTGGTGCTTATGCTAGCGTAGACGCAGGCACATCTGGAACATTTTTTATAGATGAAATCGTTGTCAATAATGATGGGGGAGTGATTGGGCCTGCTGGTGCTCCAACTCAAAATTATACTCGTGGAGATTATTTGGTATTACCAACCAATGATGATGATCTTGAAACTGCGTATTCAGCAAGTGATTATACTGATGTTTCATCTCATAATGAGACATATGTTGACCAAACCGGACAACTCCAACACATGATACATGAGTTTAAAGATTATGTTGGTTCTGAGCCTAATTGCAGACTTACGGCAATATTGCAAACAGATTTAGATACTGCTTTATCTCATGTGTATCTTGACATATATAATTACCACGATTCTCAATGGGACAATCTAGCAGAGGAAAATGATGTTGGAGCAGATACCGATATTGCTTTTGATGTGATTGTTTCAGACTTATCTAATTTCAAAGATGGTAGCAATATGATGAGTTGTCGTATACGGCAGGAGGCTATTTAATGGCGTGGGGTGCTCCAACATCTAATGGTAGTGCAGTAACATCGTCAAGTGGTACAACACTTTCGATGAGTCCAACTGTAAATTTGACAGTTGGAATACTCGCGTTTATTTGTGTTGTTACAGACAATGTTGCTACAGCCGATGGAGCTAGTAACAATCATTCGCTTGCGGACTCAAAAGGGAATCTTTGGAGAAAAATAAGTGAATACACAGACTCGGATGGAGTAGCCGCCGATGGTGTTACTATTTCTATATTTGGGTCAAGAATTACTACTCAAATAATCACTACGGATACCATCACGGTTACAGTTCCAACTTGTCTTGAAAAAATAATATCTTGTTTCTACGTTTCTGTTGGTGCTGGAAATACATTTACAATCGAGCAGATTGGAGTTGGTCAAGGTGCAATCTCTGCTTCTGTATCGAGTATGACTTCTCGTTCATATTTGTTGATTGGTCATGGTGGTGCGGAAGGAACAGATTCTTCTAAAACTCCTGATGCAAATTATGAAGAAAGATTTGATTTGCGTACTGCATCAAGCGGAAGTAGAGTTACTCAACATGTTGTTACTAGAGTGGCGACTCTTACATCAGATACATGCACGTCAACCGCATGGACTAACACGAATCCAATGTTTTTACTCGCGGCATTGTACGAGACTACTGGTTCTCCGTCTGTATCATCATCTGTTTCTGTGAGTATAAGCTCCAGTATATCTTCCAGTATATCAATAAGCTCCAGCGTTAGTTCGAGTAAAAGCGCAAGTCCATCAATATCGTCTAGTGTATCTGCAAGTCCATCAATATCGTCATCGGTATCTTCGAGTTTATCAATCTCATCAAGCGTATCGAGTAGCGAGAGTTCTTCTGTTAGCTCGTCAGTAAGCTCCAGTCCGAGTATATCTTCGTCGGTATCTGCATCTCCGTCTATTAGCTCGTCTGTTTCTTCAAGTAAATCTTCTTCGGTATCTGCTTCTCCGAGTATAAGCTCATCGTTGAGTTCGAGTTTAAGTTCGTCAGTATCTTCATCCCCTTCAATATCATCAAGTGCAAGTTCATCTGTTAGCTCGTCAGCATCGGCAAGCGTTTCCTCAAGTCCATCCTCAAGTCCATCATCTGCTTTATATACTCTAAAAATTGATTTGTGGAATGTTAATTTTGAGATACCATCCGTAAGCTCGTCAGTCAGTTCTTCGGTCAGTGCATCAGTTAGTGCATCGGTTAGCGCGTCTGTATCGGCATCTGTTAGTGCCTCTATTTCTTCATCTATTTCCTCTAGTATTAGTGCTTCTATATCGGCCTCTATCAGTGCTAGTCCCTCAATCTCAGCTTCTGTAAGTTCATCTGTTTCTTCATCTGTATCGGCATCCCCATCAATATCTTCGTCTATTAGTGAGTCTATTAGTTCTTCGATTAGCTCCAGCCCTAGTATAAGTTCGTCTGTTTCCTCCAGTAAATCAGCTAGCATATCTTCTAGTATTTCAACCTCTGTTTCGGCTTCTCCTAGTATTAGTTCCTCAGTCTCTGCTAGTCCTAGCATAAGTTCATCTGTAAGTTCCAGTGTATCTTCGAGTAAGAGTGCTTCTGTAAGTTCTTCGGTGAGTGCTAGTCTAAGTATTTCTTCATCCGTATCTGCTTCACCCTCTATTAGTGCTAGCATATCTTCATCCGTAAGTGCATCCATATCAGCCTCTGTATCTGCTAGTGTGTCATCGTCCCCCAGTCCAAGTGTAGGTTTTACTGTTGACGATATTATATTGGAGTGGCAAAGCTCGTCAATTTCAGCTAGTGTTAGCTCCAGCGTATCAGCATCTCCTTCCATCTCCGCTTCTGTATCCGCATCAGTTAGTGCTAGCGTATCCGCTTCAATCTCGGCATCTCCTAGTATTAGTGCCTCAGTTAGTGCCAGTATAAGTGCTTCCGTATCAGCATCACCCTCTATTTCAGCTAGTGTGAGTGCCTCTGTAAGTGCGTCCATATCAGCAAGTCCTAGTATTAGTTCCAGCGTGTCTGCATCTGTTTCAGCCTCAGTAAGTGCCAGTCCATCGATCAGTGCTTCTGTTTCTGCCTCAATAAGTTCCTCCATAAGTGCATCTCTTTCTATTAGTTCAAGTATATCTTTTAGTAAGAGTGCCAGTGTCTCTGCTAGTGTTAGTGCATCTATTAGTGCCTCTCCTTCCATATCTGCTTCTGTTTCATCATCTGTATCCTCTTCGATCTCAGACTCACCCTCAATCAGCTCCAGTATAAGTGCTTCAGTATCATCTTCTGTATCTGCCTCTCCTAGCATATCATCAAGTATATCTGCAAGTGTTAGTGCTTCTGTTTCTGCTTCTCCTTCTATAAGCTCCTCAGTTTCGTCAAGTAAAAGTGCTAGTGTATCATCTAGTGTAAGTGTCTCTGTAAGTGCTTCACCTAGTATATCATCTTCTGTTTCTTCATCAGTAAGTAGTTCTGTTAGTGCATCACCGAGTATTTCATCATCTGTCTCATCATCCAAGTCAGCAAGTGTTAGTGCCAGTATCTCCTCTTCTGTAAGTGCAAGCCCTAGTATATCGTCTTCGGTATCCTCATCTATATCTGCTTCAGTCTCAGCTTCACCCTCAATATCATCTAGTGTAAGCTCGTCTAAATCTGCCAGTGTTTCTGCCAGTGTAAGTTCATCTGTTTCAGCTTCACTGTCAATTAGTGCCAGTGTATCTGCTTCAGTTAGTGCATCTATATCAGCCTCTCCTAGTATTAGTTCTAGTGTATCGGCTTCTATTTCTTCGTCTATATCAGCAAGCATAAGTGTTTCTGTTTCTTCTAGTATAAGTGCATCTATTTCAGCCAGTGTTTCAGCGAGTCCTAGTATATCGGCTTCTGTTTCGGCTTCTGCAAGTGCTAGTATTTCAGCATCTCTGTCAATAAGTGCAAGTGTCAGTTCTTCGGTATCTGCAAGTGTTAGTGCTTCTGTTTCTGCTTCCATATCAGCATCTCCCAGTATTTCTTCAAGCATTAGTGCTTCTGTTTCAGCGTCTATTTCGGCTTCACCAAGTATTAGTGCTTCGGTATCTGCGAGTATAAGTGCCTCTATTTCTGCTAGCGTATCTGCTTCTCTGAGTATTTCTTCCAGTGTTAGTTCGTCTCCTAGTATCGGTTCTAGTACTTCGTCTAGTGTTTCTTCTAGTAAATCTTCCAGTTTAAGTGCTTCTCCTTCTATATCAGCATCAGTATCTTCATCTAGGTCAGCGAGTGTTAGTTCTTCAGTGTCTTCTTCACCCAGTCCTAGTGTTGGGTTTACTGTAGATGATATTATTTTAGAGTGGCAGAGTTCTTCAGTATCTGCTTCCATAAGTGCAAGTGCTTCTTCTAGTATTTCTGCATCCATATCAGCATCGGTATCTGCAAGTCCTTCTATTTCTGCTTCAATTAGTGCATCGCCTTCAATAAGTGCATCGGTATCTGCTTCAGTTAGTAGAAGTATTTCTGCTAGTCCTAGTATTAGTGCCAGTATTTCAGGAAGTGTTTCTGCTAGTATTTCATCGTCTCCTTCAATCAGTGCATCTATCAGTTCCAGCATATCTTCATCTGTTTCAGCTTCCCCTAGCATTAGTGCTTCAGTGAGTTCTTCTATTTCTGCTAGTGCATCTGCTAGTCCATCTATATCAGCCTCAATTTCAGCCAGCGTATCTACTTCAGTATCAGCCAGTCCATCTATTTCTGCATCCGTTAGCGCTTCACCTAGCATCTCAGCTTCTGTGTCTGCTAGTCCTAGTATAAGTGCCAGTGTTTCTGCATCACCCTCAATATCATCATCTATAAGTGCTAGTCCTAGTATATCTGCGTCTGTATCAGCTTCCATTAGTGCGTCTATTTCTTCAAGCCCAAGTTTAGGTAGTATATCTTCTAGTGTTTCAGCTAGTATTAGTGCATCTGTTTCTAGTTCAATATCTATAAGTATTTCTGCTAGTCTTAGTATAAGCGCTAGTGTAAGTGCTTCAATATCACTAAGCATTTCTACATCAATTTCCGCAAGTGTAAGTTCGTCTAAATCGGCTTCGATTAGTGCTTCTATTTCGGGTTCTGTATCAGCAAGTCCTTCGATATCAGCCTCTGTATCTTCTTCGATTAGTACTTCTGCTAGCGCATCTCCTTCTATTTCTGCGTCTGTTTCTGGCTCACTATCGGCAAGTATTTCTGGTTCTCCTTCTATCTCTGCTAGCGTTTCAGTTAGTATCTCAGAGAGCATAAGTGCGAGTCCATCGATTAGTGCGTCTGTAAGTGTTTCTATTAGCGCTTCCGAATCTACTAGTATATCTGCTTCATTTAGTTCAAGCATTTCGGCAAGCATAAGTGCAAGCCTATCGATTAGTTCATCTGTTTCTAGTAGTATAAGTGTGTCTGTAAGTGCTTCTTTTAGCGCTTCTGTATCAGGTAGTGTGTCCGCTTCTGTTAGTTCGAGTGGATCAGCAAGTATATCTGCTAGCCCAAGTATTTCTGCAAGTATAAGTACATCCATTTCAGCCAGTGTAAGCGCCAGTATTAGTGCTAGTGTTAGTGCTTCGTCATCAGCTTCTCCAAGCGCTAGTCCAAGTCAAGCTACAGGTACAGTTAGAATATATAAAGTACGATCAAGACCTATAAATTTTAAAATTAAAAACAGAAACGTTGAAAATGAAATTCAATTAAGAAAAATTGTTTTTATAGTGAGGTGGAAATAAGCAATATATGAAAAATAATTATAGAAATATTTTTGGGCCGATTTATCAGGGGATAAATGAGAGAATAGCTTATATTTTCGATTGGGAACAAATAGGAGAACCTACTACCCCTACTGTAACTTTAATGATTGACCAAACTTGGGCGAGTGCTTCTTCTAACTTTTCAGGATCAGTAATAGTTTCGGGGTGTCAAGTAATGACACCTCTAGTATGCAGTTTAAGTTCGGGAAGTACATATCGTCTAAGTTGTCGCTCAATTATTGGCGGAAATACTTATGAGGTTTATGGTACGATTATTGGGGAGCAATAAAATGTTCCTTTTATTATGTTGTAATTTTAAGGAGGTGCTATGGCATTTTCGACAATAAGGAAAAATGTTGAACCGTATATGGTCAATAGCACCGATATAGTTGGTTCAGCCGTTGATGGTTTAACTGTGATTGGAACCATAGTTTATGTGGTGGATACTGGACAAACTTTTATTGTTAATAACAATAGAACGCTTTCCCCTTATACAGAAGTAACGATTGCTCCTGCTTCTTCTACTGCTGTTACTCAAGATGTTACTGCTGATCCATTAAATAGTTTTTCGGGGTCTGGTTTAGCGGCGGGTGCAATTTATAGCGGCTGTCCTGTATCAACGCTTGGAGTGGCAGGTATTCAAGTTTCTTTGTTTACTGATCAGAATTCTACTGTTTATGTTGAACAGAGTCCTGATAGTCTTAATTGGGATATTTCTGATCAATATAATTATCATACTAGTGTTAATAATTTTGGAGTTACTGTTCAAGCTATTAATAGTTATTATAGAGTTCGTGTGAAAAATGAAGGGCTTAGTGCGGCAACAGCTTTTCGTTTGCAAAGTGTTTTATGTCCTATTGTTGAATCTGTTCCTAGAAGTTTGACTCTTGAAGGAAATTTAAAAACAGCCATAAGACGAATTGAAGACAGATATGGTTTTGCGGTAGAAAATACTCCTAATGATGAAATGAGAGTTATTACTCCTTATCGTCTTATAGGGGCTACTTTTAGTGGTTCTGTTATTGATTCTGTTTTCTGGACATCGGGAAGTGGTTCTGGTTCAATTGTAGCAACTAGCGCCCAAGTTATTTTAACTTCAAGTTCCTATGTTTTGGGCAATCAATCATTGCAAACGGTTAGAAGTGGGCGATATATTGGTGGAAGTTCTAATCGTGCAAAAATGGTTGTGCGGCTACCGGATACCGGAAGTGCTAGCAATATTCGAAGATGGGGGGCGTTTACTACTACTGATGGTGCTTTCTTTGAATTAAATGGTACTACTTTAAAGACGGTTACGCGTAAGACGGGTGTTGATCTTGCTACATCAAGCGGGTCTTTTAATGGGAATATAGGAAAAGCCATTGCTGTACCGACAGATGTACGTACTTGGGAAATTTATTATAACAGTAGTAAAGTTTTCTTTGGTGTTAGTGGAGAGATACTGCATACAATGAGTGCATCATCTACTACTTGGACTGATACGCTTCATTTACCCATTCGATTTGAGAATTTGAATTCAGGTACTTTATCCTCAAATTTACAGATGAATATTAGAAATGGAATAATATCTCGTTTAGGGTCTGCTGCTTCTCAACCAACAAGCTATTATTTTGCTAGTGGTCAAAGTGCTGGTGTAACTTTAAAAATAGGGCCAGGAAATTTACAATCTATTATTGTAAATTCTGGTACAAATGGAGCAGTTATAACATTAGCAGATAGTGTAAACGTAGCCACTCCTGTAATTACGGCTATGACAGTAAGCCCTTCTACAACCACTCCTTATACACTTGATCTTAAAGGATTACCATTTTACACAGGATTAAGACTTATAGTAGCAACTCAAAATGCTTCTTTGACATTGATTTATGAATAAAATGAAGTTTTTATTATACCTTGACAAATTAGAGAAAGTATGGTAAGATATTTGATGGGGATATGCAAACGGGTTGGGGAAAGTACATCGAGAGTGGCTTCTCACAATTTTTGTAGCCTAATTTCCAGGTCATAACCTTCCTTTTTGCCAAAGGTTGTTTATAACGTAAAACCGGAAATCGTTTGCAATCCCTTATAAAATTTTTAGAGGAGAACAATTTTGGATAATTTAATATTTGAGGAATGCATCCGCCACTATTATAGTTCACTATCTTTGGGCAAATCATGGGATGATTTAGCAAAAGATTATGGATTTCAAAGCGGAGAAGTTTTGAGAATGAGAATACGAAGGGAAAGAAAGAAAAGAGGAATGCCTTCAAGAGATCAATTAATACAAAGTAATTTGAATAATATACCAAATACTTATAAAACAATTCAAAGTAATGCTAAAATTTTATGCTTTGATTTAGAAAATACCATGTTGAGATGTGTGACATTCGACCTTTGGGAACAGAATATTCGTCCCGAACAAGTAACGAGTGATTCTTATATAATTTGCTGGTCTGCTAAATTTTTGAATGAATCTAAACTTTATTCAGATGTTTTAACTTCTGAAGAGGCTATTGCCGGAAATGATAGAAGAATTGTAGAAAATGTCTGGCAACTATTAAATGGGTGTAATATATTGATAGGGCAAAATATAAAGAATTTTGATTTGAAAAAATTAAACGTTAGATTTTTATATTATGGTTTGCCTCCTATTGCTAATACTCAAATAATTGATACTTATTTGATTTCTAGAAGTAATTTTTCTTTTCCGAGTAATTCTATGAAGTATATTAATAAGTTTTTAGGAATTAAACAAAAAGAAGAAAACGAAGGAATTAGTTTATGGATGAAATGCATGGAAGGAGATAAAGAATCTTTAGCTAAAATGGATGATTATTGTAAATCAGATACTTTGGCTGTTGAAAATCTTTATTATATGCTTCGTCCTTTTATTCGGAATGGGCCTAATTTGGGTGTTTATTTTGACGGTAATGAAAAAAGATGTCCTAATTGCGGAAGTATAGAATTAGAAGAAGAATCTTTTTATTATCCCAATGCTGGAAAATATATTACTTATCGTTGCGAGTGTGGAAGTATTATTCGGTCTAAGGATAATTTACTAGATAAATATAAGAAGAAAAGTTTGCTGGTAAATTAATAGAGGTGATAAATGCAAGTTAAAAGCCGCAGACTTATTAAGCCGGATTATATATCTAAAACTGGAATTTCGCTTAAATCATGTTACTGTAGAAAATGCATGACATTTAAAAAGCCAGAAGCGTTTTTTGATGCTACAGATATATTTCTTGATAGTAATGGGAAAATGAGTGTTTGTACTGACTGTATTAATGAAATTTATAAGAAATTTTTTATTAATGAACAATCTATAGAACAAACCATTCTTCGTATATGCAGACTATTAAATGTTCGTTTTGATTTGTCGGCAATTGAGGCTCTTAAAAAACATTTAGCAACTATTGAAGAAAAAGGTCGTGCTACTGAAAGCTATTTCGGAATATACAAGAATAAACTAGTAAGTGTTCAGTTCGGTAACAAACTTTCGGAAAAAGATTGGGATAATCAAGACTTTACTTTTGTAGAGCCAACTAGGGAAGAAAGATTGAAACTTCCTGCTGGTAGTATTGAAAACCAAGAATATTTCGAGGCACAATGGGGAAAAGGACTTAATCAAGACGATTATGAATTTTTGGAACAAGAGTTTAACGAGTGGAGAAAAACAACTAAGTGTGATACTCAAGGGGAAAAAGTTCTTGTAAAAGAAATTTGCTATAAACAGAATGAAATTAGAAAAGCTCGGCTAGAAGGTAGACCTGTAGATTCTATGGTTAAATCACTACAAGATATTATGAAAAATAGTGCTTTGACTCCAGCCTTACAGAGTGCTGCTAATAGCGGAAAGAGCGCAGATACTTTTGGAAATTGGGTGAAAGAAATAGAGCAATTTGAACCTGCTGAATTCTATCAAGATAAGGAAAAATTTAAAGATATCGATGGAATTAAAGAGTATGTTGAACGTTATATTACTCGTCCTATTGGGAATTTTAT
>Ga0315291_10010504_pt1 | contig 11316 bp, 2 predicted proteins | sample YL17G12_20_MG_FD_203070 | JGI IMG/M metagenome (GOLD analysis project Ga0315291, IMG submission 203070) | Sediment microbial communities from Yellowstone Lake, YNP, Wyoming, USA - YL17G12_20 | ecosystem: Environmental > Aquatic > Freshwater > Lake > Sediment | place: USA: Wyoming | collected...
CTCGGTGCGGCGATATCGCAAGTCCTCGCCCGCGGGGGCACTGCGGTGGTCGTGGGTGGAGCTTCTGTCGCTAGGGCGCGCTCTCTTGGGCTTGAGGCTTCGCTCTGCGAGGAAGTGGAGCTGAGGGACGGAGTGCTGGTCGCGAGGAATTAAAAAGGAGAAAAAAAAGAAAAAGGTTTTTTTTCCTTTCTCGTAACCCTCTTTTTTTCAAGGTTCCTCTCAAAACTTGTCAACTCCTTTTTTCTTTTTCCTCATGCGGAAATCTCAGAAATACTCGCTGCAAGGACAAAAACTTTCGAGAAAAATGCAGTCGAGGGCGTGTCTTTGTTCTCTGTGGTGCGGCGCGCTTGCCTAATCCAGATCGACAACCGAGTCGGCGAGCTCCGCGACGGCGTCCGCGGCAGCGCCCTTCGCCGCCACGAGGACGACGGCGCACGCCGCGCCGCCCTCCGCCGCGGCAAGCCTCCTCAAGACCCTCGCCACGTCGTCGGCCGCGACCGCCAGCAGCGCCGCGGGCTCGTCGACGACCAAGAGCTTGGGCTTTCTCACGAGCACCCTCGCCAGCGCGACCCTCGTCGCCACCGACCGCGACAGCGGGCCCGTCGACCGAGGCCCCACGCGCGTCCTCAGCCCGTCCGGCAGCGCCTCCCTGGCCCAGTCTCCCAGGCCGGCGGCCTCGACCGCCTGCGCCAGCTCTTTGCCCGTCGTCGCGCGCGCCGTGGCCGCGGCGACGTTGTCCTCGACCGAGGCCGAGAAGACGTGCGCCGTCGCCGGGGAGATCAGCGCGACGCGGGCGCGCAGGAGCTCGACGGGTTCGGAGACCTCGGGCGGGTCGAGGCTCGAGATGGCGCGAGAGGAAGTGGAGCTGCCGACAAGGAGCTTGGGGACCTTTGCCCAGGAGGGAGAGCGGTCGCCCGACGGAGAAGAAGGAGGCGAAGAAGAAGGGACGCCGAGGCGCATCTCGCCGCCGGGGGGCGGCGGCCTCCGCAGCAGCAGCGCGTCGACGGCATCGGCCCGCACGGAGGGGGAAGAGGAGACCAGCAGCGTGATTTTCCCCGGCGTGGAGACGACGACGACGCCGGGTCGCGAAGGAGAAGACGTTTTCCGGAGGGTCAGCGACACGGCTCCGGTCATCGATGCCGCGAGCGCCTGGGCGTGAAGCGCGCCGCCTCCTTCTTCTCCTCCTTCTTCTCCTTCTTCTTCGCCGCCGGCGCCTTCCTCCTCGTCGTCGAGCCTCTTCTTCTCCTTCTCCTTCTTCTTCCCCTGCTTGATCCGCGCCGCGGCGGCGCGCGCCTCCCCTCCAGAAACAGAGCTCGGCTCGAGGTCTCTGTCGAGAGCACCGTCGCAGTCGCAGTCGTCGGCGTACTTCAAGTCGCCGCCGCTTCCTCGCTGCTGCTGCTGCTGCTGCTGCAGCTCCAGCACGCGCGCGACGGAGGGCCCGCCTTCGACGCAGGCAGCCAGTCCCTTCCCGGCCATCGTCAACCCCGACTGGAGCCACTTTGCGTAGAGCAGCGTCTCGAAGATGTCCCCCGCCGCGACGCGCCCCCGGGCAGGAGCGGCAGCGGCAGCAGCGACCGAAGTCGACGAGGAGGAGGAGGAGGGGGAGGAGCCCGTCGCCGCGCCGACGCTCGCGGCCCCGCCGATCCAGAGCACCGCGACCCGCAGCCCGGCCCCGATCGCCGCGACCGCGGCGGCGTGGACCACCGCCGCGGCGTCTGCCGCGAAGCTCGCGTCGAAGAAGGACCGGCTCAGGCTCCGGTACTGCCTGGTCGCCGCGGGCTCCAGCCCTAGGCCCGAGAGCGTCCTCGCCGAGGAGAGCGCCGCGAGCGTGAAGGCGAAGAGCCCGCCCAGCAGCGTGCGGGCGCGCCTGGACGCCCGCCAGGCGAGGCGGGCGGCGGCGGCGCCCTCGAGGCAGGCGAGCAGGAGGGCAGAGAGCGTCGCGAGAAGAATGCCGGGAGCCCCGAGGCGGGCGAACCCGACCCCCCTCCAGAGCACGCACCCCGCCGCGCCGGCCGCCAGGAGCACGCCCTGGAGGGCGGCCGGGGCGGCGGCGGCGGCGGCGGAGCGCAGCGCGAGCGCGTCGCCGCTCATGCGGGACAGGACCTCCCCCAGGGCGAGGTCGCCGCAGGGCGCCTGGTCGCCGCCGCCGCCGCCGCCGCCGCCGCCGGGAGGCGGGGGAGGCGGGGGAGAGGCCCTCGAGCCGAAGCCGAAGCCCGCGCTCGCTCCGGCCCCCCCGCCGCGGAGGAGGTTGGCGAGGAGGCGCCACCAGGCCCTCCGCGTCACGGCCGCGGCGTAGCCCTGCACTGCCACGGCCGCCGCGAACTGCAGGGCCACGGCGGCGAACGTGGCGACGCCCAGGGTCGCGAACGCCGTCGGGAACGACGCGGCGTCGAGGTCGACGACCGCGGTGAACGCGCGGCCGAACGCGCGCGGGACGTAGAGCTGGACGGCGAGCGACGCCAGCGTCAGGACGAGGGCGGCGAGGCCGTGCCACCCGGAGAGCAGGGCCACCCTCCACGCGAAGCGCACGCACCGGAGGGGGGAGGCCGCGGGGAAGGGGAGCGAAGGCCTGAGGAGCAGCGGCGACGACTGCGACGACGGCGACGAGGAAGAGACTGCCGCCGCGGCAACCGCGGCGGCGTCCCCTTCGACGCCTGCCCCCCCTGCTTCGACCTCCGCTCCGTCCTCGGCGGCGCCCCCTCCTCCTCCCGGGTCCGCCCAGCTCGCCTTGCTGGAGGCGGCGGCGCACCTCTTGACGAGGTCCGCGAGCCCCGCCGGAGCTTCGCCTCCGCCTTCCCCGTCCTCGTCCCTTCCGGCTCTCACCGCCTCGGCAGCGGCCTCCGCCGCGGCCGCGACCTCGCCCTTGCCCCTCGCTCTCGCGAACGCCGCGGCGTCGAACGTCGCCGGCGCCTCCAAGAAGGACCTCGTCAGCGCGTCGCACTTGACCACTCCCAGCCCCATCGCCGACTCGTCCGACGCGACCCAGCCCGTCCTCGGCGCCGCCGCGGCGCGCGCGACGATCCCGGCGCCGATCGACGCCTTCTTGCGCTCGGCCCACGTCTCCACCGCCGAGACGTCGAGGTCCGCGAGGGTCAGCCTCCCCCCCGCCCCGGCCGCGCCCTGGTTGATCGATTTCAGCAGAAAGCCCCAGTAGCCGTTGTACCCTCCCGCTCGCCTGACGTCCCGGCGGCTCGCGAAGCCCATCTTCAGCAGGTGGTCGAGCGCCCTCTTGTACTTGGCGTCGTCGCCGGCGAAGGGGCGGAGGATCTGGAAGCAGGCCGAGGGGGGGAGGCCGCCGACGCGGCGCCAGTGCGCGAGCGTGTCGGCGTCGAAGGCGTACGAGCCGCCGTGGCCCTTGAGCAGGCGGATGACCGAGCGCGCCAGCGGCCTCGCCGCCACGAAGCGGCGCCCGCGCGCGTCGACGTCCCAAACGAAGCAGTAGGCCGCGGCGCGGCAGTGGACAGAGGGACGGACGACGTCGCCGGCCGCGTCGCGCGCCGCGGCGTCGGTGAAGAAGAGGAGCACCCCGGAGGAGGCGTCGCCGCCGCTGCCGCTGCCGCGGCTCGCGCCGCTCCCGCCGCTCCCGCCGCCGCTTCCTTTCGCTTTCTCTTCCGCGACGCGGAGCAGCAGGACCTCGTTGAGCGTGACGTCGCGCGAGCAAAAGTACTCGACGAAGTCCGACACCGAGTCCACCTCGCAGTCCTGCGCCTCGAGCGTCAGGTCCCCGAGCCTCGTGCCGACCAGCGCCTCCTTCGCCGCGCGCGCCGCCGCCGCCGACGCGGCGAGCGCGTCGGGGAGCATCACGGCGACGTCGACGTCGAACGAGCCCGCGGGTTCGATCCTGGCGCCGAACCTGTGTTTCAGGAGTTTTCGGGCCACCCCTCCCTGGGAGAAGAAGGAGGAGAAGGAAGAGGAGAGGCGAGCGACGTGGGGTGGAGGGGAGACATTTTTGGTGAGCGAGCGGAGTCGAAACGAGGGAGAGGGAAGGAGCGGGAAAGTGGTGGAGGTGGTGGAGGTGGAAAAAAAAAAAGGCTGAAAAAACAAAAACAAAAAACCACTCTCCCTCCTCACCTTCAAGCCGACGCCGACGGGCAAGTCGGCGACGACGGCGGCGAGCGCCGGTGCCACCTCCGCCCAGCGCGCGACGTCGAAGGGCTCGCACCGCACGTTCACGGGCTCCGAGACGGCCGGATTGCGCGCGACGCGGACCCCCCCCCCGCCGCCGGGCCCCCCCCGGAACCGCGGCGCGAAGAGCGCCGGGACGAGCCCGGCCCTCGAGGCCAGCGCCGCCGCGCCCGCCGCGGCGCCCAGGGCCAGCAGCAGCAGGCCCAGAAAGGCCGGGGTCCAGTACCAGACGGAGAGCGGCTGGAAGGCGACCGGGTCCTGCGACCGGATGAGCCCCGGGATGAGGCGCTTCGCCGAGGCGACCGTGAAGCGCGGGAGGGAGGCCGTCGCCGGCCGAGGCGTCGCCGGCGACGGCGGCGACGGCGGCGACGACGATGACGAGGCGAAGTCGTCGAGGCACGAGGAGAGCACGCCCCCGGGGGCGACGCTGAGGCCCCGAGCCGCGGAGGCGGCGGACGCGACGGTGGGGAGGGCGCCCCCGACCGGGGGAAGCGACGCAGAAGCAGCGGGGGGAGAGCCCCGCAGGCGCTCCGCCTGCGCCCTCCACGCGGCGGGGCAGGCGGCGGGCCGCAGCGTCCGCCTGTCGACGCACAGGGTCAGCTGCGCGAGCCGCATCTGGCTCGGCTGCTGGGTCGAGGAGGAGGGAGAGGGGGAGGAGGAGCTGCCGGGGGGAGGAGGGAAGACGCAGAGCATGCTCCCCGGGACGAGCGCGTCGCCCAGCGCGTCGGCGGCGTCGGCGACGGCGACGGCGAGCGGGGGCGCGGTCGTCTTGCTGCTGCCCGGGGCCGTCGCTCCCGCGGGGGGGGCGACGCCGAGCGACGAGTTGGATCCCGTCGGAGACAGCACCGCCGCCTCCACCAGCTCCGTCGCCTGCGCCGAGGCCGCGAACGCGGCCATGTAGTACCGCAGCGGCTCCAGGCCGGAGCAGGCCCCGCCCCCTCCCCCGCCGCTTTCGCCGCCCCTGCCGGCGCCGCGCCCGCTGCCGCCCGGCGGCGGCGGGTCCCATAGGCTCAGCCAGAAGGGCACGTCGCCGGCGAGCCGCTGGTGGTCCGCCCTGAGCGACCAGTGGTAGCTCAGCGAGAGGTTCCATCCCGGGGCCGAGGAGGCCAGCGAGGCGGCCGAGAGCGGTGGGAGCGAGGGCGAGGAGGCGTCGCAGCCGGGGGGGAGCACCGCCGCGGCGTCACCGGTCGCGGTCGGCAGCGGCGAGGACGCGGCGAACGGCGAGAAGCCGAGGGACCACATCCCGGGAGCTGCGTAGCCCTTGAGGATGCTGAACTTGGCGTCTGCCTGGGCTGCCGGAGGGAGGGCGGTCGGGGGCCAGAAGAGCGTGAGGAGGTACCCTTCGAAGGAGGAGGAGGAGGAGTTTGGGTCGAGGAAGGCGGCCGGGGCGGCGGTCGCCGTCCCCGCTGCCCCAGAGGAGGAGGAAGCCGCATTCGCGGCTAGAGCTGCTGCGAACCAGAGCAGCAGCAGAAGCGCTCTCATCGACGAGCCAGCCGCTCCCTGCTTCCTGCTACTGCACAATTCTATCATCTCTCCTCGGATGTACTTCGAGGACGCTCGAAGCAAGCTCAGCGCCAAGCGGAGAGGCCGACGCGAAGCTCAGCGGCTTCGCGACATGGGATAAGAAGAAGAAGAAAAAGGTTTTGCATGCCCTCGTCCGATTTTCGAGCCAGAGGCTGTGACGATTTTCACTCTCTCTCAAAAAGACGGCAAAAAAGAAGGTTGATCCGCTTTCTCTCTCTTCTTTTTACACTCTTTCTATCGCGGCAGGCAGTCTCCCGCCGAGCGCTTAACGCGTGGGAGTCGAGGAAGGCACAGGCTCTCAGCGGCGACAGTGGCGAGAAAAGAAGAGCGCAGAGAAAAAGAAGAACAAGAGGAGGAGAGAACTGAGATCATTCAATCGTCGCCGCCGGCAATCGCTCTCTTCTTCCTTTCTCCGTCGTCCCAAAGCAGTAGCTTCAAAACAGCCGCAGAGGCGACAGCACGATGCACCTCTACCACCTCACCCTCCAGCGAGCCACGGGCATCCAGGTAAGAGAGAGAGAGAGAGAGAGAGAGAGAGAGAGAGGGAGAAAAAATAGTTTTCCGAGTCGATGATGATTCGTTTTTCTTTCGCTTGTTCCTCTCGCCGCCGCCGCTCAACCTCCTCTCTCTCTTCCTCTCTTCCCCCTCCTCTTTCCCTCTCTCCCCTCCCTCTCTCCCCTCCCTCCAACCTCAGCTGGCCATTTACGGCTCCTTTTCGGCCCCGAAGCAGCACGAGATCGTCGTGGTCCGCGCCTCCACCTCACTCGAGATCCTCCGCCCGGACCCAGCCACGGGCAGGCTGCGCTCCCTCGCCTCGGCCGACGCGTTTGGCAACATCCGCTCGATCGCGCCGTTCCGCCTGCCCGGCTCGTCCCGCGACGTCATCCTGGTCGGGTCCGACTCGGGGCGCCTCGTGATCCTCGAGTTCGACCCGCGGCGCCGCGCGTTCGTCAAGGTGCACCAGGAGACGTTCGGCAAGTCGGGCGTGCGGCGCGTCGTCCCGGGACAGTTTGTCGCCGCCGACCCGCGCGGCCGCGCCGCCGTCGTCGCCGCCGTCGAGAGGGCCAAGTTGATCTACGTCCTGAACCGGGAGACGGCCGCCGTTGCCGCTTCCGCCGGAGCTGCTCCAGGCGCCTCGGCGCCTTCGTCGTCGTCGTCCTCGCACCTGACAATCTCGTCCCCTCTCGAGGCCAACAAGTCCCGCGCCATCACCTTCGCCGTCGCGGGCCTCGACGTCGGCTTCGACAACCCGGTCTTTGCCGCCATCGAGCTCGACTACTCCGGGGCCGACGAGGACCCCACGGGCGAGGCCGCCGCGACCGCCAGCAAGGCGCTCTCCCTCTACCGCCTCGACCTGGGCCTCAACCACGTGTCGCGCATCTCCTCGCTGCCCGTGGACAACGGCGCCAACCTGCTCCTGGCGGTGCCGGGCGGCGGCGACGGCCCCGGCGGCGTCCTGATCTGCTGCGAGAACTTCCTGATCTACCGGAGCTGCGCCGCGGCCGTCGAGCTCGGGAGCTCCGAGGCCTCGGCCGCCGCGGCGGGGGCCGAGGAGCTCCGCGTGCCGCTCCCTCGCCGGAGGGGGCTCCCCTCGCACCGCGGCACGCTCGTCGTCGCCGCGGCGGCGCACAAGCAGAAGTCGATGTTCTTCTTCCTGCTCCAGAGCGAGTACGGGGACCTGTTCAAGGTCACGCTCGAGGCCGGGGGCGGCGGCGGCGCCGCGGCGGCCGCGGCGACTGACAAGGTCACCGACGTCGTCGTGCGCTACTTTGACACCATTCCGCCCTCCAACGCGCTCTGCGTCTTGCGGACGGGCTTCCTTTTCTCCGCGGCCGAGGGCGGCGACCACGGCCTGTTCCAGTTCTCGGGGCTGGGCGACGACGCCGACGCGGCAGAGGCCAGGGCGAGCGAGACGGCGCCGGGCGGCTCCGGGGCGGCGATGGTGCCGCCGCTCTTCGAGCCGCGCCGGGAGCCGCGCAACCTGGTTTTGGTCGACGAGCTCGACTCGACGGCGCCGCTGCTCGACTTGAAGCTCGCCGCTCCCGTGCTCCTCCGATCCGTCAGGGGATCTCCCGCTTCCTCCCTTCAGCAGCAGCACGCGATCACGCCCGCGGCGGCCGCGGCGGCCTTTTACGCCGCCTGCGGCCGCGGCCCGCGCTCGACGCTCCGGCTGCTGCGCCCCGGCGCTGCCCTGGCGGAGGTCGCCTCGTCGCCGCTCCCCGGGGCGCCCACGGGCGTGTGGACGGTCCGCCGCAGCCGCGACGACGCCACCGACGCCTACATCGTGGTGTCGTTCACCAACGCGACGCTCGTGCTGGCGGTCGGGGACGCCGTCGAGGAGGTCTCCGACTCGGGCTTCTCGGGCGCGACGCGCACGCTCTTTGCCGGCGCGCTGGCCGACGGGTCGCTCGTGCAGGCGCACCCGGGCGGGCTCAGGCACGCCGGGCGCGCCGGGGGGCGCGGCCCCGTGGAGTGGCGCGCCCCCGGCCGCAGGGCCGTCGTCGCGGCGGCCTCGAACGGCAGGCAGGTCGCGCTGGCGCTCGCCGGCGGGGAGGTCGTGGCCTTCGAGCTGGACGGCGGCGCGGGCGCGGGCGGCGCGGGCGCCGGGGGGGGCTCGCTGCTGGAGGTCGACCGCAAGGAGATCGGCGCCGACGTGGGGGCCGTCGACATCCCGCCCGTCCCCGAGGGCAGGCTCCGCTCTCGCTTCCTGGCCGTCGGGGCCTACGACGGCACCGTGCGCGTGCTGAGCCTCGACCCCGGGGACGGGCTCAAGGCGCTCGCGGTGCAGGCGACGGGCAGCCCGCCCGAGAGCCTCTCGATGCTCGACGCCTCGGGCGGCGACGCGGCCGCCCCGGCTGGGCCCGCCGCCGCCTCCTCCGCGGCGGCGGCGGACGCCGCCGACGACTCGGGCCTCTACCTCCACGCGGGACTGGCCAACGGGATCCTCCTCCGCGTCGCCGTCGACCGCGTGACGGGCCAGCTGAGCGACGCGAGGACCAGGCTGCTCGGCACGAGGGCGCCCAAGCTGGTGCCGCTGCCGCTCGGCGGGGGCGGCGGGGGCGGGGGCTCCCCTCGGGCCATGCTCGCGCTCTCCTCGAGGGCCTGGCTCGCCCACACCTCCGGAGGGCGCTACGCCCTGGTTCCCCTGTCCCCGCCCGGCGACGCGCCCGTCGACCACGCCGCGCCGTTCGCGTCGGACGCCTGCCCTGACGGCAGCGGCGGCGTCTGCGCCGTCGGCGGCGGCGACCTGCGCGTGCTGCAGCTCGAGCGCGCGTCGCTCGAGGGCGCCGCGTCGGGGGTGGGCGGGTTCACCGCGACGACCGCGAGGCTACGGTACACGCCGCGCAGGCTGGCGCTGCTGCCGGAGATCGGGGCCGTCGCCGTGGCCGAGAGCGACCACGACGTCGTCTCCGCGGCTGCCGAAAAGGAAGAGGGCGGCGGCGGCGGCGACGAGGGGGACGGGGGAGGGGTCGAGTTTGACGAGGAAGCCGCCGCGGCCAGGGAGAGGGTCGGTGCCACCAGGGCCGCCAGAGAAGAAGAAGGAGGAGGAGGAGACGCCGCCTCTATCTCGTCCTCCGCGGCGTGGGCCTCGGCGCTGCGCGTCGTCGACGGCAGGACGCTCGCGACGAGGGCGGTCCTCGAGCTGCCCGCGGGGGAGGCCGTCACCTCGCTGTGCGCCGTGCGCTTCTCGGGCGCGCCAGAGTACGGAGCCGGGAAGGGATCGCCCCCGGTGCTCGCCGTCGGGACCGCGCGCAGGCTGAGGCTGAGCCCCGAGGTCTCCGCCGAGGAAGGGTTCATCCACCTGTACCGCGTCGTGTGCGGGGGAAGCGGGGGCGGAGGAAGCGCGGGGGCGGGAGGCGAAGGCGCGGGCGCTGCTGCCGCTGCTTCTTCAGAGGCGGCGGCGGCCTCCTCCTCCACCACCGCCCTGGAGCTCATCCACTCGACGCCCGTCGGGGGCATCCCGGGGGCCCTGTGCGCCTTCCGAGGCAAGCTCCTCGCCGGGGTCGGGCGCACCGTCCGCCTCTACGACGCCGGGCGCAAGAAGCTGCTGCGCAAGTGCGAGGCCTCGGGCGCCCCCCTGCCCTCGCGCGTCGTCGCGCTCTCGGCCGTCGGCGGCCGCGTCTTTGCCGGCGACGCGCAGGAGTCGGTCCACCTCTTCCGGTACCGCGCTAGCGACAACGCGCTGTACCCGTTCGCGGACGAGGCGCTGCCGCGCCACGTGACATGCTCGGCAGCGATGCTGCCGCTGGACTACGACACGGCCGCCGTCGGCGACAAGTTCGGGACCGTCGCGGCGCTGCGGCTGCCCGCGGCGGCGTCGGCCGCGGCCGAGGCCGACCCGACGGGAGGCAAGTTCGCCTTTGGGGGGGGAGCGGGAGCCGGCTCGGCCTCCGGCGGCACCTCCGCGGCGGCCGCGGCCGCCATGGGCGCGGCAGGGGCCCCGCCCGTCGTGGGGGCCCCGCACAAGCTGACGGCCGAGGCTAGCTTCTACGTCGGCGACTCCGTGACGTCGCTCTCGCGGGGCACGCTGCAGGCCGGCGCCGGCGGGAAGGTCGACGGCGGCGCCGACGGCGGCGGCGCTGCCGATGCCGCCGCTGCCTCCGCCGCCGCGGCTGCTCGGGAGACGCTGGTCTACTCGACGCTCTCGGGCTCCATCGGAGCCCTCCTTCCGCTCTCCTCGCGCGACGACGTCGAGTTCTTCTCGGGACTCGAGGCGCGGCTGCGCAGCGACGCTCCGGGCGCGACGCAGCTTGCCGGCCGCGACCACGCGTCGTGGCGGGCGTCGTTCTACCCGTCGCGGCACGTTGTCGACGGCGACCTCTGCGAGCGCTTCTCGTCGCTGCCGGCGGCGGCGAGGGCGGCGATCGCGAAGGCGCTCGACAGGACGCCGCTGGAGGTCGTGAGGAAGCTGGAGGACGCGAGGAACAGCGTTTTGTAGGAAGAGGGTAGAGAGAGAGAGGGAAAGAGAAAGAGAGGGGGGGGGAGAGAAAAGAGAGAGGGGAGAGAAAAATTGCAACGAAAAAAAGAACAAAAGTTGGGTAAACGCCTGCGCCACAACGTCCGCCGCTTAAAGATTGCCCTACGTCCTCTCTTCCTCGCTTCGGGAAACACGTCCCCCCCCTCCAAGTCTCTCTCATTTGCGCCTGTTTGGCACCTCCGGTGCTTTTGCGATCCTTTTCCCCCCAGAAGATCAAAGGCCAAAGACAAAGAGCAAGCAAGAGCAGTTGAGAAACACTCTATGATGCAACGATCGATCCGAGTTCGAGCTTCGGCGGCAGAGGCGTCAACCTCGACCTCGGCCTCCTCTCCAAAACCTCTCCGAGCCCTCCGCGCCATCGTCGTCGGAGGTGGTCCCGGCGGCCTCTCGACCGCTATCGCCCTGGCCAACGCCCGCGGTCCGCGGCCCTGGAAGGTAGAACTCTTCGAGAAGCGGCCCCTGCACGAAGTAGTCGATGGCAGCGACGAGCGCAAAACGTGAGCTCTCTTTTCAATCGTCTTTTTATCTCGAGGAAGAGGACGCGAAGAGAGAGAAAGCGAGAGAGAGAGAGAGATGGGGAGAGAGAAAAGAGAAGATGGAGGGAGAGAAAAGAGAAGATGGAGAGAGAGAAAAGAGAAGATGGAGAGAGAGACGATACGGAGAGGTTTCTCACCTCCTTTTTTTCTTCG
>Ga0315291_10010506_pt1 | contig 11315 bp, 7 predicted proteins | sample YL17G12_20_MG_FD_203070 | JGI IMG/M metagenome (GOLD analysis project Ga0315291, IMG submission 203070) | Sediment microbial communities from Yellowstone Lake, YNP, Wyoming, USA - YL17G12_20 | ecosystem: Environmental > Aquatic > Freshwater > Lake > Sediment | place: USA: Wyoming | collected...
CGGCGCCACGCCAATACACGCGGTCCGGCTGGTTCGGCAGACGGATGATGAGTTGCTCCGGCTCCTCCTGCACCCAGACGAGCGAGCCCTTCGTGCCATTCACCTCCAGGCCCAGGTCGTTCTTGTGCCCGATCGCAATCTGCGACGCCCGCACGAGCGCCTTGCCGCCGTTGGACAGCTCGCAGTACGCGGTGAAGTGGTCGTCGAGCTGCCGGCCGGCGACGAAGGTTTCGAGCTGCGCCCGCAGCCGCTTGACCTCCAGGCCGGTCACATACCGCAGTTGCATGAGGGCATGCGTGCCGATGTCTCCGCCACAGCAACTCGCCCCGGCCCGCTGCGGGTCGACCCGCCACTCGGCCTGCATGACGCCCTGGTCCTCGGTCCGGTCAGCGAGCCAGCCTTGGAGGTAGTACGCGTCGACCCAACGCACATCGCCGAGCAGGCCGCTGCGGACGATGAACCGTGCGAAGCGGCTGGTCCAATGTCCGAGATATGTGTGCGCGACGCCGAAGGGGATTTTCCGCTGCTTCACGGCGGCGACGAGCTGGTCGGCCTGCGCGAGCGTCACCGTCAGTGGCTTCTCGCAGAAGACGGGAATGCCGGCCGCGAGGCACTTCATCGCCGGGTCGAAATGGACGTGATTGGGCGTGACGATGAGCATGTAGTCAACTCGCTCGCCGGCGGGCTTCTTCGCCTCGGCGGCGATCAGCTCGTCGTAGCTCGGGTAGCCGCGGATCGGGTACGGCCAGTTCGCGGCCTCCTGCATCGCGACCTTGGGATCGGGGTGCAGGGCGCCGGCGACGACGCGCCGCGTGCCGTCGAAGTGGATGGCCCGCTCGTGCGGATGAACGATGAATGCTCCGCCGCCGCCGCCGATCAAGCCGACATTGAGAGGTCGTGCTGCCATGAGAGCCTCCTTGACCAGGTGAGACGCGATTCTCCGGCGAAATGCGTCCCGGCTCAAGCGTCCGACCGGTTAGAAACCGGTCCGACAGTTCCGGGCTGACCGGTTGGAAACCGGTCCCACAGCTTGAGACCGGTCCCACAGCTCTCACGGCCGGCTGGAACGACGCCGTGGGCCGATCGGCGGTACGCCGTAGACGGTGCCCTCGGCGGTCATGCGATCCTGGGGGTGGCGCGTCATCTCCTCGGCGGTAGGGGGGATGCCGATCGGCGTGCCGTGCTGCTCGTAGTAGTCGCAGACGGTGCTGACCGCGACGTGGGGGTCGTCCGTGATGGTGAAGAGGTGCATGTCTTCGGGCGAGACGTATCCGTGCTGGTCGAGCAGCGTACTGTGGACCCAGTCGATCATCGGGTTCCAGAAGTCGCAGCCGACCAGGACGATCGCCATCGGCGGGGCCTTGCGCGTCTGGATCAGCGTCATCGTCTCGAAGAATTCATCCAGCGAGCCGAAGCCGCCGGGCAGGCAGATCGTGCCGACCGCGTACTTGAGGAACATGACCTTGCGCACGAAGAAATAGTGGAAGTCGAGGGCGATGTTCTGGTACGCGTTGGGGATCTGCTCCAGCGGCAGGGCGATGTTGAGGCCGACGCTCTTGCCGCCGCCTTCCGCCGCCCCCTTGTTCGCGGCCTCCATGATGCCCGGCCCGCCGCCGGTGATGACGGCGTAATTGCGGAGGGCCAGCAGGCGGGCGCACTCGACGGCGAGCTGGTAATAACGGTCCGTCGGCTGGGCGCGCGACGAGCCGAAGATAGACACCGCCGGGCCGATGTGGGCCATGACCTCGATGCCTTCGACAAACTCGGCCATGATGCGGAAGATGCGCCAGGTTTCCTCGGCGGCGGTCTGATAGCTGAATTCGCGGTCTTGCATGAGCGGGCCTCTCGTGTGGACGCCGTATTCTAGTCGCTCTGTCCCGGCGATGTAGCGGCCGACCTCCCGGTCGGCCGTGGGAGGCCACGTCGCCTTCAACGGCCGACACCCCGGCGCGCCGGGATCGGCCGCTAAATCACGGTGCGCAATTCAGGGGTGCGCCATCGTAGCGGCCGACCTCCCGGTCGGCCGTGGCGGCGGGTGACCGCGCTGCGCGACGGTCGAGCAGGAGCTCGACCGCTACCACACCCGTCGCGAGCTTGCGCACGGTGATGTAGATGGTCAACCGCCGGCCGCGGCGGCGTCGAGGATGGGGCGCAACATCGGTTTGTCGCCGTGCAGCCAGCGCGGAATCACCTTGCTGTTGATGAACATCAGCGGGGCGTGCTGCAAGCCGGCCTGCTGGCCGGCCGCGGCGTCCTCGGTAACGCCGGTCATCGTGGCCGGGTCTTCCATCGCGGCCAGAAGCGCAGCGGGGTCGAGACCCATGTCCGCAGCGGCGGCCCGCAAGGTCTCGTCACTGAACGGCGGCTGATTCTTGAGCAGCCAGTCGTGCATCTTCCAGTACGCGTTCGAGCCGCCCAAACGACCGGCGGCGTAGGCCGCCAGCGCCGCCCGGCAGGCGAACGGATATTCCTCTTCTTTGGCGGCCGCGTTGCATTGCGGGCTCAGCGGGTAGGCGTGAAAGGCGTACTGCGCGTCGGTACGGCCGGCGAGGAATTCGCGGATGATTCCATCGACCAGCGCGGTGTTGGGCTGCTGGTAGTCACCCCACACGACGATCTTGAGACGGGCATCGCTCGGCCCCCAGCTCCAGCCGCGGTCCGGAACCGGGAGGTCGCGTACACGGGCGTTGCGCCAATCCGCGATGTAGCTCTCGACCGCCGACAAAGGGCGGTCATGTGCAGCAGTCCAGCGCGGCAAGTTGGCCTCCAGGAGCTTGTCCACGACGCGGGTCAAGGCCAGCGGGGCCGACCAGCCCTTGAACTCTATGCCGTTGATGTAAATCGCCGGCGTCGACCGCACGCCCAGCGCGAAACCCTCCTCGATGTCCGCCCGCACGAGTTGAAGCGTCTGATCGCTTTGCCAGACGCGCTCGGCCTCGTCGGGGTCGTAGCCGAATTCCTGGGCGGCGGCGCGCAGCTCCTCGGTCGTGAAGCGCCCATTGTGGTCGAAGAGCCAGAAGTGCATCTGCCAGAAGCCGTTGTTGCCGTGCAGGAGGCCAGCGGCCTCGGCCGCCCGCGCCCCGGCGCATGCGTTGACGTGCTTGCCTTCGACGCCATACGAGTTGCAGGCTACGTCGCCAGGCCATTGCTTGACCGAGATGGAGATGTCCGGGTGTTGCTCGAAGAGCTGCCTGAGCTCGAGCTCGATGAGGTGACAGCCGTTGCACAGGTAGTCGTTGAAAACCACGATCCTGACCGCGGCCTCTTCGGGACCCAGGTGGTAGCGTCCGGTGAAGCCGCGGGCGGCGGAGGTTGTGCCGACCGGCGCAGAGCTTGTGACGGCGGAGGCGGAGGCCGCGCTGACCGGCGTGGTCGGGCCGGCGTCGGCATTGGTCGCCTGCACCTCCGCCTCCGGCGGCTTCGCCGCGGCGAGAATGGCGGCGCCGGACTCCTGCATTTGCCGCTCGGCGACCGCGCGGGCCGCCCGCCGCCAGCGGTAATCCACGACGCCGAGGATGGCTGTCGCGAGCACGAAGGTCGCGAAGAAGGTCGTCACTGGCCGGCGCGATGTCGTGCGAGCGTGGGTCGCCAGCTCGATCAGGGCCCAGAAGGCGAAGTTCGCGATGTGAGTCACCAGGCAATATGGACAAACGTAGCCGCCCTGGAACATCACGACGACGAAGCCGACCGACGCCAGCAGGCCCAGACGAACGAGCACGCGCAAGGCCACGGGCAGGCGGCCGCGCGACGCCACCCAGGCGGCGATGAGGCCGAGGAAGTACGCAAGGCCCAGAAGGGAGACCGGCCAGCCGAGGTACGGGACCTTGCCCCAGACGCTGGCGCTGGCTTCGGCGCACGGGCTGCCGGCGCCGCAGCCGGGCAGGCGGATTCCGGCGAGGTGCTCCAGGGCCAGCATGAGCGACATGGCAATGCACGTCGCCAAAAAGACGATGCCGGCAACGAACACGGCGCGGCCCGCGGGTGCAGACTGACCCATTGAAGCAGGGGAAACGTCGCGGTCTCGGTTCGCCATTCACTCGGCTCCAGGCTGGCACTCGGCCTGGCTGCGGCCGGTGTCTCGGGCGGACAATTATAGAGCGACACGGGCGGCGATCGCGCGCAGCCGGCGGAGATTCAGGCGATCGAAATCGCGGCCCGCGGCGTCGGTTCCTTTCGGCGTCTCCAGGATCATGGGGACCTCGAAGAAACGTGGGTCGGCCAGCACGTGACGAAACGCGACGCGGCCGAGCTGGCCCTGGCCAATGTGCGCGTGGCGATCGATGCGCGAACCACAGGCGCCCCGGCTGTCGTTGAGGTGCCAGCAGCGAATGCGGTCCAGGCCGACGGCCCGCACCGCGGCATCGATCATGGCTGCGTACCCTGCGGGCCGGCGGAGGTCGTAACCCGCGGCGAAGACGTGGCAGGTGTCGATGCAAACGCCGATCCGCTGCGGCTCCTGGACCCGCGCGATGATCGCGCCGAGCTCGTCGAACGAGCGTCCGAGGGCGGAGCCCTGGCCGGCCGTGGTCTCGAGCAACGGCATGGTCCGCAGACGCGGATAGCGGTCAAAGACCTGGTTCAGCGCCTGGGCCACGCGGGCGACCGCAGCGTCCGGCGCGGAACCCGTGGCGGAGCCCGGGTGCACGACCAGGAATGGGATTCGGAGTAAGTCGCAGCGGAGCATTTCCGCGGCGAGTGCGTCGCGGCTGCGGCGGTACAGACGGCCGTCGGGTGAAGCCAGATTGATCAAATACGTGGCGTGGGCGAGCGGCGGGCCAAACCCCCGGGTTGCACACAGGGCGTGCCAGCGCTCCACATCAGCGGGGTCAAACGCCGCGGCGCGCCACTGACGCTGGTTCTTCACGAACACCTGGACGGTATCGCAGCCCAGCCGCAGAGCGGCGGCGACGGCGCGATGCACGCCGCCCGCGATCGATAAATGGGCTCCGAGGCAGTGCGGCGGACGCGCCGCGGAACCCGAGCCACACCCTTTGACGGTTGGCATGCTCCGTGGTCTAATAGTCCCGGTGAGTCGGGTCAATCAGGTTCGGCCTGGTATTTATGGATATGGAAGGACTGATCCTCGCGTCGGCGAGTCCGCGTCGGCGGGAGCTCTTGGCCCGCATCTACCCGGCGTTCGACGTGGAGCCATGTCCCTACGAAGAACCGGAGCGGGAGCCCGCGAAAGTCGCACCGGAGCAGTGGGTCGAGGCCCTGGCGTACTTCAAGGCGCGGGCCGTCGCCGAGCAGCACCCGAACCGCTGGGTGCTCGCCGCTGATACGGTCGTCGTGTGCGCTGGCCACGTGCTCGGCAAGCCGCGCGACGGGGCCGACGCCCGCGCGATGCTGGAGTTGCAAGCCCGTCAGGTCAGCGAGGTACTCACCGGGGTCTGCCTGCTGCGGCGTGGCGAAACCCAGCGGCGTATTTCGCAAGTGGAGCGGACGCGGGTGTGGATGCGTGATGACCCGGCGGTGCGGGAGGCGTACCTGGCCAGCGGGGACTGGCAGGCGAAGGCCGGCGCCTATGGCATCCAGGACGTCGGCGACCGGCTGGTGGAGCGGATTGAGGGCAGTTTCTCGAACGTCGTCGGCCTGCCGCTGGAACTGGTTACGCGGATGCTGCGGCAGGCCGGGCTGCCGGTCCAAGGCGGGTCCGATACCCCCGGGGCGCGGGAGCTGACTTGAGTCGCCGCGGAGACACGCCGCAGCGGCGGGCTGATAAAGCCTGTTTGCTGTTTGACCCCGCGCGGTATGATACCGGGGACGTGAACACGCCCGGGTCGCGGGCCGATAGAAGTGTCGGGCGAGCCGGTCGTGCGATGGATACAGGCCGATGCCGTCGAAACCAGATACAGCCCTGGGCGAGTACCTGAAGCAGATCAAAAGCTACGCGCTTTTGTCAGCGGAGGAAGAGCGTGCGCTGGCCTCGAGAATCCGGGCCCGTGCGGAAGCGGAACAGCGCCTGGCGGCGGGCGAAATCAGTCTGGCCGAGTATGAGTACGCCCAACACGACGCGGCCCAGGCCCGCGACCGGATGGTGCAGGCCAACCTGCGGCTGGTCATCAGTGTGGCCAAGAACTTCCGCAATCGCGGCTTGCCTATCGAAGACCTGGTGAACGAGGGCAACGTCGGGCTCATGAATGCAGTCGACCGCTACGATCCGGACGTGGGCTCGCGCTTCAGCACCTACGCCGGCTACTGGATCGACCAGGCTATTCGCCGCGCGGTGCAGAACGCCCAGCAGATGATCCACATTCCCAGCTACCTCATCGAAAACATCGGCAAGATGCGCTTGGCGCTACGCGAGCTGGAGGAGGCGCTGGGCCGCCCGCCTTCGATGAACGAGTTGGCGCGGCACATGGGGATTACCGCTCGCAAGGCCGACGCCATCTCGCTGGCGATCAAGGCCTGCACCTCGCGCATGCATGGCAGCGCAAACGCGGACGGGCAGAACACGCTGAACGAAGCGTTGGAGGACACGCGTACGCCGCCGCCCTTCGATGCCGTGTTCAGCGCCTCGGACTCGGAATTCGTGGGGCAGATGCTGGAGCGCATCACGGAGCGCGAGGCGCTCATCCTCGAGCTGCGCTACGGGCTCAACGACCGCAAGGGGCGGCGCATGACGCTCAAGCAGATCGGCGAGAAAGTCGGTCTGACGCGGGAGCGTGTCCGGCAAATCGAACGCGAGGCCAAGCAGAAGCTCGAAGAGTACGTCAAGCAGTACATGTAGTTGTCAGCCTTCAGCCATCAGCTCTGGCCGTTTGCCTACGATCCTCTTTATGTGCAGCTTCAAGTGCGCTACCTGCGGTCGCGAGGCCGCGATCTGACGGCGGACGAACTGGCTGACCCTCCTAAGACTGACCGCCAAGACGCCAAGAGCGCCAAGAACGCAAAGATGGAGACTTGAATCCTGACTCCCTGGCGACCTTGGCGCTCTCGGCGTCTTGGCGGTTGCCTTTAGTGCTTGAAATGCCGCGTGCCGGTGAAGACCATCGCCACGCCGCGCTCGTCGCAGGCCTGGATCGTGTCCGCGTCGCGTTTGCTGCCGCCGGGCTGGACGAGGGCCGTAACGCCCGCGGCCATCAGAAGCTGCGGTCCGTCGCGAAAGGGGAAGAAGGCGTCCGACGCGGCGACAGCGCCTGGGAGTTGGTCCGCGTGCTTGTTTTCCAGGGCGAGCCAGGTCGCGATCCGGCAGCTCATCACACGGCTCATCTGCCCCGCGCCGTTGCCGATCAGCGTCCCGTCCTTGCAGATCGTGATGGCGTTGCTCTTGGTGTGCTTGCAGATCAGCCAGGCGAGGCGGAGATCGTCCATCTCCGTTTGCGTGGGCTGACGCTGCGTAACGACCTGCCACTGATTTTCGTTCAGGCCGACCAGGTCGCGGGTCTGCACGAGCATGCCGCCGGCGATGCGCTTGAAGTCCAGCTCGCCTGGCTCGGGCGGGGCGCTCATATCGCCGACCGCGAGCAGCCGGACGCGCTGGCCCCATTCTTTCTTCGTGCGGATCAGGCGGACCGCCTGTTCGTCGAAGGACGGCGCGAGCCAGACCTCGACAAAGAACCCGCCGGCCCCGGCGGCCTGGCCCCAGCGCTGATAGGTCTCCATCACCGCCGCGGCGAAGTCGGGCGTGACGACGAAGTTGACCGCGAGGATTCCGCCCATCGCCGCGTTCGGATCGCCCAGGTAGGCCCGGCGATAGGCCTCAATCGGATCCACATGCACGGCTGCGCCGCAGGGGTTGGTGTGTTTGATGAAGCAAACCGAATGAGTAGTGCAAAGCTCCGCTTTGCCGGGCGTAGCGCAAGGCTCTGCCTTGCCTGACACAATGCAGGGCGCCGCCTTGCGAGACTCCGCCTCGGGCGCCTCGCGCCCGGGACCCTGTGGCTCTTCCTCGCCGCCCGCGCCGCCGCTGGAGACCTGCGGCGCGCCGCCAAGAATAGGTGGGCGCGGCGTGCTCTTGTCCAGACGCACGCCAACTCCAACGTCAAAAAAGTCCACCGCATACCACCACGGGTACTGGTCCGGCGTCGCAGCTAGACCCTCCTTGACCACGTTGTCAGCGAGGTAGTGCCACTTCTCGCGGAACTCAGCGGCACTCCGCAGCCAGCGGTCGTGGGACTCGTGAACCCAGGCCTGCCCGACACCGCCGCGCATTTCCGAGATCTTCCGGCCGCTGTAGCTCTTGATGCTTTTCAGCAAACCGGACAGGTTCTCGAACTCGGCGGGCCGCTGGGGCAACACGCGGGGGGTCAGGATGGCGTGCACGTGATCAGGCATGACCGTTGCGGCGTGTAGGTCGAGACGCTTCCCGTCCCAATGTCGCAGCGCTGCCATGACGACGTCGCGCTCCGCGGGCGCGAGGACGCCGATGCGGCTTGTGAATGTGACCCAGTACGTGGCGCCGGCGACCTGCCAGTGCGGTAAGTTCCGGCGCGACCAACGTTCGTCGCCGATCGGTCGAAAGCGGGGTTTCGATGGAGTGGGTTGGGCTGCAAAGCGGAGCTTTGCACTACTGTCGTCCCCGGGGGCAAAGCGGAGCTTTGCACTACTGGAGGGGCTGGCGCGCGTCAGCTCGGCGCAGAGCTCCAACGCCGCGCTGGCGTCAGCGTAGTTGTTAAACGACATTTCCGTCGTACTGCCCCCTACACAGGGACCGCCCTTTGCCCCGCCGAACGCCGGACGGCCCACAACCAGATTCGCCTCCTCAAAGCGCCCACCCGGATCGAAATACAGCGCACCGGCCTGCGCTGGGTTCTCTCCATAGCGTGTCTCGGCGAGACGGCACAGCCAGAGCGCCCGCACGAGCGGCAACGTCCCGCCGGCGCCAAGAAGGTAGCCGCTGATCCGCGTGTCGTACTGCGCGGTGAATCGGTACACGGCCGCAGCGAACATGCGGCGCGTGGCCTCGGCCACGTCACCGCGCTCGCGCAACTCACTCAGCGCCTGCACGCCGAAGTCGCGGCCGGGAATAACCAGCACATGTCGGTGGTTCTTCGCCGCCGCACGGAGCAGGCACGGCCCGCCGATGTCGATCATTTCGATCGCTTCCTCGAACGCGCAGCCCGGCTTGGCGATCGTCTGCTCGAACGGGTACAGGTTCACCACGACCATGTCGATCGGCTCGATGCCCTGCTCCTTGAGTTGCCGCATGTGCTCCGGGTTGTCGCGGTCGGCGAGGATCGCCGCGTGAATCTTCGGGTGCAGCGTCTTGACCCGCCCGTCAAGCATTTCCGGAAAGCCGGTGACCTCTTCCACCAGCGTCACCGGCAGGCCGGCATCTTTGAGGACTTTCGCCGTTCCGCCGGTGGAGATCAGCTCGATGCCGAACTCCTCGTGCAAGGCGCGGGCAAAGTCCACGAGGCCGGTCTTGTCGTACACGCTGAGCAGCGCCCGGCGAATCTTGATCGAAGCGGACATGCGTTCTCCTGCAAACGCGGACGGGCCGCCAGATTCGGCAGCCCGTCTATCTGCGGTGCGTGTCGAGCCGGCCCCAGGTCATTCAGACCCGGTCCCCGGCTTGTACTCGCGCGAGATCTTCGACTTGCCGCCGGTGGGCGGACCCGGGCGTGTGGTCGCCAGCCAGTCCTCGGCCCTGGCGACGGGCTGCGTGGCCGGTTGGCTGGCCGCCAGGCCTTCCTCCTGGGCGGCGCCCGGCGTGCGCAAGGCCGCCATGAGGTCCGCCTGCTGGAGCGGCGGTACGCCGAGCGGCCGGGCGCAGAAGATCCGTCCATCGGGTGCGGCCAGAAAGACGGTGCTCGCATTCGGGGCCGGGATCGGCAGCGTGAAGCCACAAGCGGGGATGGTGGCAGTCAGCGAACCATCCTTGACATTGGCGGCAATGAGCGTGTCCTCCTGGGTCAGGATGAACACGCGCCCCCCGTGCGTAGTCAGGGCCTTCCGGCCGGCGGGCAGCTTCCATCGGATGCGCTCTTCCGTGAGGCCGATGCTGGTGGCGTCGACAGCGACCACACCGTCCGCCGGGCAGTATTGGTAAACGTACTCCGCGGTCACGACGGGCGCCTCGTACAACGGCCCGGAGCAGCGGGTGCGCCAGCGTACATTTCCGTAGCTCGGATCCAATAAGTAGAGGGAGTAGTCCTGGCTGGCCACGAATATGCCGCGCTCATCGGCTGCCAGGTCGGCGGCGATGGGTCCGTATGCTGAGAATCGCCAGCGAAATGTTTTGTCCTTGCAGGCGCACGCATCCACCGTGCCGTGGTCGTTGGCGGCGAAGATCACGTCGCCCTGAATGACGGGGTTTGAAGTCATCGCACCCTCGGTGAGCGCACGCCAGTCCAAGTACTGTGTTTGCAGGTCGAGGGCATAGAGCCGCCAGTCGAGGCCCCCGATGAAAATGCGCTGGCCGTCGCTCAACGGGCCCGTCCCGGCCGGGAACCGCAGGTCGCGTCGAGTAATGGGGTCTCCGGTCCGGCGGTCGTAGATCTGGATGTCGCCCGGGGTGGCGAAGATGGTGCGTTCGCCGGCATGGCACGGCCGGCGGACGAGATAGCCGGAGCGCGTAATCGGGCGCAGCCAGCGGAGCAGGCCGGTGGGAGCGTGGACGGCGAAGGCATATCCGTCCTGCGTGCCCAGGTACAGGTGGTCCTCCACCAGGTACGCGGTCTGCAGTTGTTGGCCCTTCTCCAAGATCAATTGGAGCTGCCAGTACTTCACGAGCCCGGCGTCCTGAAGGGGTCCCGGCGGGATGAAATCGGCCTGGCCCAGGGCCGCGGGGCAGTTCGCCACCAGGAGGCTGAGGAGGTACGCACGGGTACGCCGCATGGAGGGTTTCCCAAACGGCCGGCCGCTGGAGCGGGCCCGGGCCGACCGTGCGGCGCGCTGCCCGGCGTCACGACAGGCTCGGGCAGCCTAGTCGGCGGGCTGCCCGGCGTCAACGGCGGTGCGAGGGCTGTGGGCGTTAGACGTGTAGCGAGGGTGCGGCCTGAGCAGCAGACGGCGACCGGAACGCCTCGCGCGGCTCGCCCAGTCGTCCGGGGCTGATCGAGCACACACAACGCCTGCGAGTCACCGACGTTCTGCTGAATTAGGGATTTCTGTCCGAAGTGGGGACAATTAGGACGCAATTCACGCTTCGCCTCACGCCACTCGGCATCCCGGTCGGCGGCGTTAGTCACGCACGAGGAACCGGTCCACAGTTGTTTGTGTAGATCGGCGCGAAGCCTCTAGGCCGAAGTTCCGGGACCTGATAGAGGGTAAGTAACCTTGCTGCAACGAGTTGGGGGTGGTTTTGCGCGGCAGTATGTAGGCATGTAATTGTGATATATGCGTTTGACATTGTGGTTTGTTGTGATATT
>Ga0315291_10010508_pt1 | contig 11314 bp, 21 predicted proteins | sample YL17G12_20_MG_FD_203070 | JGI IMG/M metagenome (GOLD analysis project Ga0315291, IMG submission 203070) | Sediment microbial communities from Yellowstone Lake, YNP, Wyoming, USA - YL17G12_20 | ecosystem: Environmental > Aquatic > Freshwater > Lake > Sediment | place: USA: Wyoming | collected...
GACCGACGCGTTTGCGATCCTTTTTAGAACCTTCTTGAGGTTGCAAATCGTGTAGTTTCATACCTATCCTACTCTTCTACCACCACCAGGCGGTCCACAACATACAGCATACCGCGCAAAGTCGGAGTGTCTACATGCTCAACCGTCTGGTGAAGCCGATGCAGACCCAGTGCCCGAACAGTGGCCTTGTGGCGCTTAGTGAAGCCGATTGTACTGCGCACCAATGTGATTCGGACCGTTTTCTCATTTTGTTCTGCGGTTTTAGACATTCTTCCTCCGCTCCCAGAAAGGTGTAACATCTTTAACGGCTTTTCCACGCCGGGCAGCTTCTTCCTGAGGGGATTTAAGGCTTTCCAATGCCTGAACTGTCGCATACACCACGTTCAACACATTGCTGCTGCCCAATGACTTGGTCAGGATATCGGAGATGCCAACCGCTTCAAGGACGGCACGCACACCGCCGCCGGCGATTACACCCGTTCCGGCCGAGGCCGGCTTGAGCATGACCTTCGCTCCGGCTACCTTGCCTAAAGTCATGTGGGGGATAGTTGAACCCAGGGTCACCACTTTATGCATATTCCGGCGCGCCCGTTCGGTGGCTTTCCGCATGGCATCCGGCACGGCGTTGGCTTTGCCAATACCCACACCGACACTGCCGCGGTTATCCCCGGCAACCACCGTGACCCGGAAGTTGAACCGGCGCCCGCCCTTAACTACTTTAGCCACGCGGGCGATCTCGATGACACGCTCGTCATACTCTTGTTGCTGATCAAATTCAGCCCTTTTTGAATAATCCGTCATGGTTTTCTCCTGCAAACCTAGAACTCCAGGCCGCCTTCGCGCGCACCATCCGCCAGGGCTTTCACCCGACCGAAATACTGGTAACCACCGCGGTCAAAAACAACCTTTCCGATTCCTTTGGCCTTGGCGCGCTCGGCAATCGCCTGGCCCACCAGCTTTGCCTGTTCGGTCTTGTTCTTGCCTTCCACCTTGGTCCGTAGTTCATGGTCCAATGTTGAAGCAGAGGCCAGAGTATTCCCAGCTTCATCGTCAATCACCTGGGCGTAGATGTGCGACAGACCGCGGAAAACATTTAATCGCGGGCGTTCCAGGGTGCCTGCAACATGCTTACGCACGCGAGCATGCCGACGAATACGGGCTACTGAACGTGTTTTCTCTGCCATAGCTTATACCTTACCTGCTTTCCCAGCCTTACGACGGACTATTTCTCCCAGGTACCTGATGCCCTTTTCATGATAGGGTTCGGGCGGGCGTACCTTGCGGATATCCGCGGCGGTCTGGCCGACAACCTGTTTGTCATACCCCTTAATCTTGATCTGACGAGATTTGGGGTCTGCTTCGAATGAAATTCCCTCGGGGGGTGGTACAACGACCGGATGTGAGTAACCTACATTCAATACCAGGTTTTTCCCTTCGAGCTCGGCGCGATAACCCACGCCGTTGACTTCGAGTACTTTCTCGAAACCGTTGCTCACGCCGATCACCATGTTATTGATGATCGCCCGAGTCATCCCGTGTATGGCACGATGTTCGCGCTCATCCGTTGGGCGCTGTACCTTGAGGGAGTCGCCTTCCAAGGCGATTAGCATATCGGCGGGGAAAGTGTGTTCCAGCATGCCTTTCGGGCCTTTCACGCGTACATAGGTCCCGTCCACATGCACATCCACGCCTTTGGGAATTGCTACCGGCAAACGACCAATACGTGACACAGCGACCTCCCAATTACCAGACTTTGCAGATGACTTCGCCGCCAACACCCAGCTGGCGGGCGCGCTGACCGGTCATCACGCCCTTGGGAGTGGAGAGGATCGCAACACCCATCCCCGACAACACCCACGGGATTTCTGTTTTCGCGGCATACACTCTACGTCCCGGACGGCTGATCCGCTCCAATCCGGTGATCACCGGACTACGTTCACGCCGCTCGCCAACATACTTCAGGCGTAGCCGCAGCACTTTTTGCCCAGGTTTTTCGCCATCCACAACTTCGAAATTGGCGATGTAGCCTTCTTCTTTCAGGATCTTGGCAATTGCGACCTTGATCTTCGAGTTGGGCAAGGCAACATTGGTATGACCCATCATCACCGCATTGCGGATGCGTGTCAACATATCAGCAATAGGATCTGAAACAGACATGATTATTCCTCCGCCCGGTTCACCAGGAAGCTTTCGCGACGCCGGGAATTTTGCCTAGCAAGGCCAACTCACGGAAACAGATCCGGCACAACCCAAAACGGCGCATGTAGCCTCGCGGGCGACCACAAAGCTTGCAACGATTGCGCACACGGGTGGGATACTTCCGGCGCATTTCTCGATACTTCATGCATGTTTGAGCCATTACGAACCATCCTTCCTGAACGGCATTCCCAGCATCAGCAGCAATTGCCTGGCCTCGTCATCAGTCCGCGCGGTGGTCACAATAGAAACCTCCAGGCCGCGGAGTTTATCAATCTTGTCGTACTCGATCTCCGGGAACACGAGCTGCTCCCGCAATCCGAGGGTATAGTTCCCACGACCATCAAAGGCATCCGGGGAGATACCACGGAAGTCGCGGACACGCGGCAAGGCCACATTAATCAACCGGTCCAAAAAGGCCCACATGCGATCGCCGCGCAGCGTCACCTTGACGCCAATGGCGTGTCCCTCGCGCAACTTGAAGTTGGCGATGCTCAGGCGAGCCTTGGTAATAACCGGTTTTTGCCCTGTGATCTGGGTCATATCGCCCACGGCAGCATCCAATGCCTTGGCATTATCCAGGGCCTCGCCAACGCCAATGTTCACCACCACCTTCTTAATCCGTGGGATTTGCATTGTATTATCCAGGTTGAGCGCCTTCTTTAGAGCAGGCGCAACCTCGGTATCGTAGCGTTCTTTCAGTGCTTCACTCATTTCTTCGCTCCAAAACGGCTGCGGTTTTTCAACCGCCAGCCGGTTCCACAGGTAAAACGGAACCCAGCTAGTCTAACTGCTTGCCGCACTTTTTACATACCCGGTGGGGCAGGCCATCTTGATCCCGCTGAACATGCACGCGGGTATTGTCATGGCATTCAGGACACACCAACATCACATTGGAAACGTCTACTGGTGCCTCAAACTCAATGATCCCTGGGCGCAAATTACGGCCCTGAGTCTGTACCTGGCGCTGGTGCTTCTTACGGATGTTCACGCCCTGCACCACAACCCTCTGCTCATCAGGCAGCACTTTGATAACCTCGCCACGCTTACCCTTGTCATCGTGACGACCGCTGATGACGATCACAGTATCACCTTTGCGAATCTTTACTTTCACAGTACTCACTCCTGGCTCTACAGTACTTCGGGAGCCAACGACACGATCTTCATGAAACCTTTTTCACGCAGCTCACGGGCAACCGGACCAAAGATACGAGTACCCTTAGGATTCTGTCCATCGGTATCGAGAATGACCGCCGCATTATCATCGAAGCGAATATGAGAGCCATCCTCTCGACGCCATTCCTTGGCACACCGGACTACCACAGCCTTCACAATATCGCTTTTCTTGACAGACCCTTGCGGTGTCGCAGATTTAACCGTACCGACAACCACATCACCCACGTGACCATACTTACGCGTTGAGCCGCCCATAATATGAATTACCAGCAGCTCACGTGCACCTGTATTGTCAGCCACTTTCATGATTGTTTCTTGCTGGATCATGGCTGAACCTCCGGCAGAGCTTCTCCGGCGCGAACATCCCGGCGGAGGATCTCTTCAACCACCCAGTGCTTTCTGCGGGATAATGGACGGCTTTCAACAATGCGCACGTGGTCGCCGATCTGGCAGCCTATCTCATCATGAGCCATCATCCGTTTGCTGCTGTGAACCACTTTCTGGTACAACGGGTGCCGAAAAGTTCGTGCAACTTCGACTACCACTGTTTTTTGCATCTTATTGCTGGTGACAACACCAATCAAACGCCGGCGATTATTCATTTCTCACCTTCCGTACTGGCCGCTTGTTGTTCTTTCAAAATCGTATATAAACGCGCAATCTTACGACGAGTGAAGCGTAAGCGGCTATAATCCGTCAGCTCGCCTGTAGCTTTTTGAAAACGCAACTTCATAAGTTCTTCTTTGGCGTCGTTCGCTTGCGCCAGAACCGCATCGATCGATAATGCACGAATCTCTTCTGTTTTCATGCAACACCTCCCAGTTCATGGCGAGCAACAACCTTAGTCTTGATGCCAAATTTATACTGGGCCAGGCGCAGCGCTCCTTTGGCAACCTCATCCGGAAGACCACCGCCAATCTCGATCATGATCCGGCCTGGTCGAACAACAGCCACCCAATACTCCACATCACCCTTGCCTTTACCCATGCGGCTTTCTGCGGCGCGCTTGGTGTAGGGTTTATCAGGGAAGATGCGGATCCAGACCTTTCCGCGACGCTTGAGCTCGTGCACAATGGCACGCCGGGCGGCTTCAATCTGCCGCGCCGTGACCCAACCCGGCTCCAAAGCCTGGAGGCCGAAATCGCCCAACTGGACTTCCGCGCCGCGATAAGCCTTCCCTTTCATACGACCGCGCATCTGCTTGCGGTACTTGACACGCTTAGGCATCAACATAACGGCAACCTCTCTTTAGAGATTAGATGATAGAGTACGGAGAGCGATTATCTCTCGACTCTATTCTTCCTCTCTACTCACTCACGTACACACCCTCAGTGGCTTCAACCTTCTCTTCCACTTCGGGCAATACTTCACCACGATAAATCCAGACTTTCACACCAATCCGGCCATAGGTGGTCAACGCTTCCGTCTGGCAGTAGTCAATATCGGCGCGCAGTGTAGCGCGGGGTACGCGACCTTCACGCATGTTGACGACACGCGCCATTTCCGCACCGCTTAACCGGCCGGCGACCTCGACACGCACGCCCTCAGCACCCTGCCGCATGGCCTGTTGCATGGCACGCTTCATCGCGCGCTGGTGGCTAATGCGACGCTCGATCTGCTCCGCAATGTTGTGAGCAACCAGGTAAGCATCCAGATCCGGGGATTTGATCTCTTTGATCTCGAGGTCAATCTTTTTTCCAACAAGGGCTTCCAGACTCTGGCGAATTTTCTTGATATTCTCGCCTTTACGTCCGATCAGAATGCCTGGCTTCGCTGTATATACGATGACCTTGACTTTCCCAGGAAAACGCTCCACCTCGATGCGAGAAACACCAGCTCGATTGGCCTCTTTATGCACCAGATCGCGTAATTCGAAATCCTGGTGCAATTGATTGATATAGTTCTGGCCTTCAGCGTACCAGCGGCTTTCCCAAGTCTTGTTAATCTTCAGACGAAAACCAATTGGATTAACTTTACGACCCATATTTATGCCTCTCGTTCCCGCAGAGTGATGGTGATGTGCGACGTTCGTCGCAGCCAGGGCTTGAAGCGCCCGCGTGCGCCAAACTTTCGCCAGCGCCGGGTGGGGCCCTCGTCTATCTGAATACGGTAGACATACAGATCGTCCCGGCTGACACCGTAATTCTCTTCTGCGTTCGCCATTGCCGAAGCTAGCACTTTTGACACAGATTGTGCAGCCAGCCTCGGTACGAATTTCAGCATGGCATACGCATCGTTGACATCTCTGCCCCGTACCAAATCCGCCACGAGGCGAACTTTTTGGGCTGAAATGCCAATATTCTGTCCATATGCATGAATGTCATGAATATCAGCAGCTGCCATGCCTTACGCACCTTTCTTGACTTTCTTCTCAGCCATATGCCCACGGAAGGTACGCGTCGGAGCAAATTCACCCAGACGGTGCCCAACCATGTTTTCGGTGATGTAGATCGGCACATGCCGGCGGCCATCATGAACGGCAATTGTATGCCCCACCATTTGGGGGAAGATGGTGCTATCCCGGCTCCAAGTGCGAACCACTTTCTTTTCGTTGTGTTCGTTCATGGTTTCAATACGCTTGAGCAATATTGGCTCTACAAAAGGTCCTTTTTTTAGAGAACGTCCCATATCTTTAGTCTCCTAGTCTTTTAGTCTCATAATGCTGTAGTCTCTAGTCCTGCAGTCCCTGGAAGGGACTTTGTGACTAACGGCCTATCAGACTAGCCAACCATTATCGGCGCTTCTTCCCGCGACGGCGGATAATATACTTGTCCGTAGTCTTGTTACGGCGGGTCTTATATCCCAATGCCGGCTTGCCCCAGGGGGTTTTTGGCCCTGGCATACCGATTGGCTGGCGACCTTCACCACCGCCATGCGGGTGATCCCGAGGGTTCATCGCTGATCCACGCACGGTAGGCCTCCAACCCAAGTTGCGTCTGCGCCCAGCTTTACCGAGCTTGATGCTGCTGCGGTCGGCGTTGCCAACCTGACCGATCGTGGCGTAGCACGTCTGGCGGACCAGGCGCACCTCACCAGATGGCATGCGGATCTGGGCATAATCGCCTTCTTTGGCCAACAATTGAGCTGAGGTGCCCGCCGAGCGCACCAATTGTCCGCCTTTGCCATTCTTCAGCTCGATGTTGTGCACCAGTGTACCGACCGGGATATTGGAAATCGGCATACTGTTCCCAGGGCGAACTTCAACCGTCGGACCGCTGACGACAGTATCGCCAACCTTCAGATCCAAAGGGGCTATGATATATCGCTTTTCGCCATCCGCGTAAAATAACAGGGCCAGGCGGGCCGTACGGTTCGGATCATATTCTATCGCCGCTACTCGGGATGGGATATCATATTTATCCCGCTTGAAATCAATGATCCGAATTTGTTGGGTTTGTCCGCCACCCTGGTGACGAACGGTGATCTTGCCATAAGAATTGCGACCACCATGCTTCCGGCGCTCAATGATGAGTGAGCGTTCGGGTTTCTGCTTTGTAATCTCTTCGAAAGAGTAACCCACCGTCCCACGTAGGCTGGGGGTTATCGGTTTATATTTTTTTACGGCCATTACTTCACCCCTTCGAATGCTTCAATCGTGTCGCCCTCTGCAAGGGTGACAATGGCTTTCTTATACGTGCCGCGGCGGACCAACACCCGGCGACTGCGCCAGCGACGAGTGCGCCTGGCAGGTACATTGATCATATTCACACGCAGCACATCCACATCGAATAGAGTTTCTATAGCATCTTTCACCAGGGTCTTGGTAGCATCTACAGCCACCTCGAACACATATTGGTGAAACTCTCTATTCTGGAAATTCGACTTCTCTGTAACAATCGGTCGGCGGAGGACATCGTAAATCGTCGACACAGCTACCTCCTACCCAGATTAGCAGTCAGCACATCCAGCGCCTTGAGCGGTATCACGATTTTGTCATATTTCAACAAGTCGCGGATGTTCACATAACTCGCCATCACCGTTTTGGCATCCGGCAGGTTGTTCGTAGAGCGAACCACCATTTGATAAGCCTCATTCCGCTCGGGGATTAACACCAGGGCACTGGCCTCACCCACCAGGCGATCGAGAGCCTGGGCCATCAAGTGTGTTTTCGGTTCAGGCAAGAATAACTCTTCCAACATCACAATACCATTCTCGGCAGCCTTTGCCGAAAGAGCCGAGCACAGTGCTGCCCGGCGCATCTTGCGGGGCATGCTGAGGGTGTAATCACGCGGGTGCGGGGTATGCACGCGACCGCCGCCCACCCATTGAACTGAACGGGTAGAACCCTGGCGAGCGCGGCCGGTCCCCTTTTGCGCCCACGGCTTGCGGCCGCCGCCCGATACTTCGTGCTTCGTTTTGGTATCATGAGTTCCCAGGCGAGCATTCGCCATCTGGCGGACGAAAGCCTGGTGCATCAGGTCTACATTCACTCGGGCTTCAAAGATTTGCGACGGCAAATCCACCGTGCGAACCTTTTGCCCCTCCATATTCAAAACATCAACTTCCATGATTGCTTCACTCCAATCCTGAGCGCGAGGCCCGGTTATTGCTTCCGTGCTTCTTTGACCAGAACCAGGCCGTCTTTCGCACCCGGCACCGAACCTGTCACGCCCAACAAATTGCGTTCGGCATCTACCAGGACGATCTTCAAGTTCTGAGCCGTCACCTGATCGTGACCCATGTGACCCGGCCGGCGTGAACCTTTGTAGACACGCCCAGGGGTGGTTGTGGATGAGTTTGAGCCTGGCGCGCGCAGACGGTCAGAGGCGCCGTGCGACTTTGGGCCACCCGCGAAGTGGTAACGCTTGACAACACCCGCAAATCCCTTGCCTTTGCTGGTACCAACCACATCCACGTGCTCACCTACCTTGAATATCATATCCACCGTCAACCGGTCACCATCCTTGACTTCAGGATTCTTCACCCGAAATTCACGTAAAAAGCGCAATGGAGGTAGACTATTGCGCTTCAGGTGCCCTAGCTGACCACCGGTGAGTCTTTTTGGCTTGGCTTCACCAAAACCCAGTTGCACAGCCGAGTAACCCTCACTCTCAACCGCCCGCACCTGGGTAACATAGCATGGTCCAGCTTCGATCAGGGTGACCGGGATAGCCAGCCCGGTACCGTCGAAGATCTGGGTCATACCGATCTTCTTACCAATCAGCCCTTTCAACATATTTCTTTTCTCCTGACTTGCGGTGGTTTGCACCGCCGTTTTCGGGACTGTCAGCCTGGGCATGGCTGCATCATCCCTGGACGCAACACAGTCAGACGGCCCGTCGCGCAACTGAATGGTGTTTGTGTGTCCGCGTGCGGTACTGCTCTTGTGTTGCCTGTTGCTTGGTATTGCTTATCTTACTCGCCTGGATGTTTTCTTGGACCAGACGATAAACACCTGAGGGTAACGTTCTATATTTTAATTTCGATATCTACACCCGCCGGCAGGTTCAGGCGCATGAGCATGTCAATGGTCTTGGAATCCGGGTCCAATACATCGATCAGACGATTGTGAGTGCGGATTTCAAAATGCTCGTGAGAGTCCTTGTCGATGAATGTGGAGCGCCGGACCGTAAACCGCTCGATCTTGGTGGGCAGCGGAACAGGCCCTAATACACGCGAGCCAGTGCGTTCGGCAGTCTCGACGATCCGCTTAGCGGATTGGTCAAGAACACGATGATCATAAGCCTTGAGGCGGATGCGGATCTTCTGCTTTGCCATACCTTTTCCTATGCGACGATCTTGGTGATCACGCCGGCGCCGACCGTCAGACCACCTTCACGAATAGCGAACTTGGAACCCTGCTCCAACGCCACCGGCACAATCAGCTCCACTTCCAGGTTCACGTTGTCGCCAGGCATCACCATCTCAACCCCTTCGGGCATGCGGATAATGCCGGTCACATCCATGGTGCGAATGTAGAACTGCGGCCGGTAGCCGTTGAAGAACGCCTTGTGCCGCCCGCCTTCTTCCTTGGTCAGCACGTACACTTCGCTCATGAACTTGGTATGCGGGGTGATGCTGCCGGGCTTGGCCACCACCATCCCGCGCTGCACGTCCGTCCGGTCGATGCCGCGCAGCAGCAACCCGCAGTTGTCGCCCGCCATGCCTTCGTCCAGCGTCTTGTGGAACATCTCTACCCCCGTCACCACCGAGTTCATGCTCTTCTCGCGCAAGCCCACGATCTCCACCGCATCCCCGATATGGATGCGCCCACGGTCGGCGCGCCCCGTCACCACCGTCCCGCGCCCCTTGATGCTGAACACATCCTCCACCGGCATCATGAACGGCTTCTCGTTGTCGCGCACCGGCTCCGGAATGTACTCATCCACCACCCGCACCAACTCCTTGATGCAGGCATACTCCGGCGCATTCGGGTCCGTGCTGGTGCTCTCCAACGCATGCAGCGCACTCCCGCGCACGATCGGGGTCGCGTCCCCAGGGAATTCGTACCCGTTCAACAGATCCCGCAGCTCCATCTCCACCAGCTCCAGCAGCTCCGGGTCATCCATCATGTCTACCTTGTTCAGAAACACCACGATCGCCGGCACTTCCACCTGCCGCGCCAGAAGCACATGCTCCCGCGTCTGCGGCATCGGCCCGTCCGGCGCAGCCACCACCAGGATGGCCCCGTCCACCTGCGCCGCACCCGTGATCATGTTCTTGATGTAGTCACGGTGCCCAGGCATGTCCACGTGCGCATAGTGCCGCTTGTCACTCTGGTATTCCACATGCGCAATGTTGATCGTGATGCCGCGCTCCTTCTCTTCCGGAGCGTTATCAATCGAGTCGAACGGACGATAGTCCCCCATGCCGCGCAGCGCACACCACTTGGTGATCGCCGCCGTCAACGTCGTCTTCCCATGGTCGATGTGCCCCATCGTCCCTACATTCATGTGCGGCTTCGACCGGTTAAATTTTTGCTTGCCCATAATCTTCTCTCTCCTTGCAAAGGTTGATCATGATAAGTTCGATACCGTGAGCCCTCAATGGGATTTGAACCCATGACCCCATTCTTACCAAGAATGTGCTCTACCGACTGAGCTATGAGGGCGATCCGATCAGTAAAACCGGTCGGATTCAGTGGGCAGGGAGGGAGTCGAACCCCCGAACGGGGTGCCCGAACTGATTTACAGTCAGCGTCCTTTAGCCACTTGGATACCTGCCCGTGTGATTGCCGATATTCGATTGCGGATTTTAGATTGATGACTTTGACGGCGTAAGTTAGCCTCTCAGCCCCAAAATCAGCAATCCAAAATCAAAAACCCGAAACATCGGAAGCCGACGACGGGAATCGAACCCGTAACCTACCACTTACAAGGCGGTTGCTCTGCCGATTGAGCTACGTCGGCGGAAATGGTAAAGTGCCGGTCTGAAGGCGAAGCGCATTATACCAGAGGGCATTCTGCGCGGCAAGTCTTTTTTCATGCGCGCCCTCGGTACAATGGGCGCGGAGTCTATCAGGATTCAGGGTTAAAGTCAATATTACGGGAACTTTGTGTGTTATGAGGCAGGCGGCGGTATAGAACACCGCTTAGCTGCCCCAAACACCCAAATTTCCGATTATATCCAACCTGCGCGCTGAGTCATGCTAGAATTGGAGCATGAATTTTCAATTCTCTTGGGGCCAGCGCGCCCTCGCTCATGTTAAGGCCATCACCGCCCTCTCACCCGGGCGGGGGTCCGCCACCGCGGCTGAAGCGCGGGCTGCAGACTATGTGTGCAGCCAGCTTGCCGGGCTGGGAATCTCGGATGCGCGCCTTCAGGCGTTTCGCGGTCTGCGCTCGATCTGGCTCTTTCTGGCCATGGCGTATGGTTTTGCGCTGATCGGGCATGCCGCATTCTGGATGCTGCGTGTCCCCCTGGGTGATCGAATGGCTCTGATTGTTTCGATCCTGGCTTTTTCCTTCGGGGGAACTTTAATGGTTCGAAAGATGAGCTTCCG
>Ga0315291_10010509_pt1 | contig 11314 bp, 8 predicted proteins | sample YL17G12_20_MG_FD_203070 | JGI IMG/M metagenome (GOLD analysis project Ga0315291, IMG submission 203070) | Sediment microbial communities from Yellowstone Lake, YNP, Wyoming, USA - YL17G12_20 | ecosystem: Environmental > Aquatic > Freshwater > Lake > Sediment | place: USA: Wyoming | collected...
CGTAAGCAAGAACGATACCGCACGCCACCCCCACATTCAGCGATTCTGCTTTGCCGTACCTCGGAATTCGCACAACTTCGTCAATGGCGCTCTTCACCTCGCGGGAAAAACCATGTGCCTCACTGCCAAATACGAAAATCTCCCTCGGAGATACCTGACGCTTGGTATACTCCATTTTACCGTCACCGGAAAAACCGACGACTGAGAATCCTTTGCTGCCAAGATCCTTGAGGACCGAGGGAAGATCCACTGCTTCAACAATCGGAAGATGAAAAATCGAACCGACCGTCGAGCGGATGACCTTCTCATTGTAGAGTTCCACACAGCCGCGTCCAAGGAGGAACGCATCTACATTGAACCAATCGGATGACCGGATCATGGATCCCAGGTTCCCCGGGTCACTCACGGCATCAGCAGCCACGATGAGGGACGTGCGCTCGAGTCGAAGTCCGCCGAGTGAATCATGTTTCTGCTGGGCAATCGCGACGACCCCCTGGGCGTGGACCGTGTCTGCGATCTGCCGCAGTTGTACTTCTACGATTTCCTTGATTGGGATGCCACGAGTCTCTATCGTCGAGAGGAGTTTTCCGTAGTCAGCATCTTCGAGATACCGCGGAAGGACCGCAATCAATTCCACTTTCGTGGGGGAGTTCAGCACTTCCTTCAGCGCCCGCCATCCTTCGAGAACGAATTTCCGCTCCGTCTGCCGGATTTTCTTCTGAGAAAGCGACCGGAAGTATCGGACTTCAGCCTTCGAGAGTTTCATTTTGTTAATATAGACAAATTGAAATCAAGAGACAAAGTGGACTCTGAAGAGCCAACGCAAAACCTGTGTCTCATTTGTCATACACCCCCCAGACAGCTCTGAGAGCATCGGAGATTTCGCCGACAGTGGCGTACGCTTCGACAGCAGCGAGCATGGACGGGATGACATTCCCCCCTCGTTCTGCTGTCGCACGCAACGCCGCCACTCGGTCGTTCACCTTCTGCTGATCCCGGGTCGCCCTGACAGCTCGGAGTTTTTCGACCTGCCTCGCCCTCACTCCTTCATCAACACGCAGAATTGAGTGAGGCTGCGCCGACGTCGTCACGAACTCATTTACACCAACGACGATTTTGTCGCGGCGCTCAATAGCCATCTGGTATTTGTAGGCACTCTCTGCGATCTGTGTTTGATAATAGTGCTGTTCGATTGCATTGATCGCCCCTCCAAGCTCATCGATCTTCTTGATATACTCCCACACACGCGCTTCGATTTCTTCAGTCATCGATTCAACGAAGTACGACCCTCCCAAGGGATCGACGGTATCCACCACGCCTGTTTCGCTGGAGATGATCTGCTGCGTGCGCAAAGCGAGAAGCGCCGATTCTTCCGTCGGGAGGGCAAGCGCCTCGTCGCGGGAATTCGTATGGAGCGATTGACATCCTCCGAGAACGGCCGCGAGAGCCTGAAGAGTCACCCGGACAACATTATTGTCAATCTGTTGGGCGGTCAATGTCGAGCCGCCAGTCTGAGCATGGAAGCGTAGCTTCATCGTTTCCTCATTCCGTGCCTCGAAGCGTTCCTTCATCAGGCGGGCCCAGATTCTCCTTGCTGCGCGGAACTTCGCGACTTCCTCGAAGAAATTGTTGTGAGCATTGAAAAAGAAAGAAAGCTGGCCGCCAAACGAGTCAACGTCCAGCCCCCTCGCGCGGGCTGATTCGACATAGGCAATGGCATTCGTGAGCGTGAAGGCGAGCTCCTGGACCGCTGTTGCGCCGGCCTCGCGAATGTGATACCCGCTGATGGAGATTGTGTTCCAGCGGGGAAGAGACTGACTGCACCATTCAAACACGTCTGTAACTAATCTCATCGAGGCCTGCGGCGGAAAAATATGCGTCCCCCGGGCGACATATTCTTTCAAAATGTCGTTCTGGACCGTTCCGGAAATTCTTTCGAGGTTGGCACCCTGTTTTTTCGCCACGGCGACGTACATACAAAGGAGGACGGCAGCAGTTGCGTTAATCGTCATGGACGTCGTGATCTGTTCGAGCTTGATGCCCTCAAACAAGGTCTCCATGTCGGCAAGCGTATCGACGGCCACACCAACCTTTCCAACCTCCCCTTCTGCCAATAGATGATCGGAATCATATCCGATCTGAGTCGGGAGATCAAAGGCAACGGAGAGGCCGGTGGTGCCTTGATGAATGAGATACTGATAGCGGCGATTCGATTCTTCCGCCGTACCAAATCCGGCGTACTGCCTCATGGTCCAGGGATGATTCCGGTACATCGTTGCATAGATGCCGCGGGTGTACGGGTACTCACCGGGGAAACCCAGCTTCGCGTCATATGGTGCATCCTCCGGCAGGTACAGACGCTGTATCTCGATATCTGAATCCGTCAAGAATGTTCTCTTGCGTTCGGGGAACTTCTTCAAGGCGGGCTCAACAAGAGTCTCTTCCCATCGCCGGCGTCGTTCATCGAGCTGTTTCTCCATTCCATCCTCCATACGCTCTGCTGATCCTAATGCCACTGAAATAACCATGCTTACAGGAAACCAAGCCGCCTCCATCGAACTCTCGAAAATCTCGCACCGTCACTCTGCAAGATCACCGCGCCTTCCAGGTCCGTCCTCGCTGTTTCGATCCGCAACCCTTGAAGTCGGTTAAGCGTCGACTTCGAGGGATGCTTGAATTTATTCATCCGACCCACAGAGATCACGGCTTGCGACGGGCGAACGGTCTTAAGAAACGGCTCCCCCGTACTCGTCGCCGATCCGTGGTGTGCCACCTTCAACACCTCAGACCCGAGGAGTCCGGCAGCGAGACGCGCCATCCTTGCTTCGGCAAGCTTGCTTGCATCGCCTGCAAGGAGGAGCGAGGAACGGCCAAATACAACCTTGAGAACAATCGATCGATCGTTCGGATCGTCAGAAAGGGCTTTCGTCGACGGACTCAGCACAAAGATGCGAGTCAGAGGGTCAAATTGCAAGCAATTGCCTTCACGAAGAACCGATACGGGCACTCCTCGCTCTCTGGCGATGCTCAGCACGTCACGAAGATTCTTCGGAATTCCAGCCGTATCGGGCAAAAGAAGATTGTTAATCTTGATTTCATGCAGCAACGCGGGGCACCCGCCAAGATGATCGTCATGAGGATGAGTGATGAGAACAGCGTCGAGCGTGTGAATGTTGTTGCGACGGAGCCACGGGCCGATCGTCCGAAGGCCGGCATCAAAGGCAGGAGTTCTTGGCCCAGCGTCTATGAGAACGTGCATCCGATTTTGGAATTCGAGCAGAATCGCGTCCCCTTGCCCTACATCGAGAATGAACACGCTCAGGCGACAGGGCGCATTTTCAGAGATTTCCCAGTAGAACTGGCAATTCAGCACGAGGAGTACCAGAATGATGAGTTTCGACGCTATCCTGGCGTTCCCCGCGTAGAACAGTGCAATCACAAGGAGATAGTACATCGCAACAGCAAAGAAACCATAGCCGGATACTTCCAGAGATGAAAAAGGAAGCTGCGAACTCCACAAGACAAACCGAAGAAGGAATGAAACCAAGACATTGTTCAAAGCGGCGTAGCATGCCGCGATTTCTCCTGACAGGAACGCAGAGGCGATTGTGGCAAAACCGAGCAGCGTGTTTAAGCCGCTCAGCGGTACGACGATGAGATTCGCAACCACCGCGATGAGCGACACACGGCCAAAATAGAACGCCGAGAAGGGCAAAGTGCCAATCTGAGCTGCCACCGAAACAGCACCGAGTTTGAGAATCGGGATAATCCTCCATCGCTTGAGGAACTCCCAGGGCAGCGATGTCATCGCCTGTTCCAATTTGGGATAGAACACGACAATTGAGAGTACCGCTGCGAATGACAACTGGAATCCGACATCATATAAGTAAAGAGGATCCCACAGAAGCATGAGCATCGCCGCGGCCGCAAGCGAATTGTAGATGTCCCCTTTCCGCCCCAGCACAGTTCCCAGGAGAATCGCGCTTGCCATGATCGTCGCCCGGATCACCGACGGACTCAGGCCAGTAATGACCATGTACCAAAGAAGTCCGGCAAGAGTCAGAGCTGTCCCGACTCTATGAGGAACCCGCAAGAATCCGATGAGAGAGAAGAACACAAGCGTCACCACCGCGACATTCGAGCCGGAAACCGCAAGGATATGGATCGTCCCGGTCTCCATGAACGATTGCTTCACCTCTGCGGATAGGTCACCGCGGTACCCAAACACGACACCTTTGAGAAAACTCGACTCCTCTGAATGGTGGAACCGGTCGAAGATCTCATAGATCGCTTTTCGCGATTTTCCAAGGATATGATTGAACGATTCACGTTCTCCACGAGCAAGAATGGTGACGCCGCCGGAATCGTCTGCGATGACAAATCCCCGAATACCGTTGAGAGCCAGAAATCGACCGTAGTCGAATTCACCAGGATTCCGCGCTCCCGGCATGGGCTCCAGAGTTCCAACAAGTCTGATGAGATCCCCTACCGCCAAAGAATCGACATGGCTGCGGCCTGACCTGCGCCGTACTTGAACAAGCACTCTCCGTTCATCAGCGCGAGCAACCGTGTCGATTCTCAGAGTGGAAGTCTGAATCTCCAGATCCGTTCGGTTTGGTTTTCTCACCGGCTCTGATTCAATGGTGCCTTCAACCGTGATGCGCTCTCCCCTGCTGCGGGGCGTCAACAGCTCTCCTGCAATTTCAGAGCGACGGTTCGACGCGAGCATGAGCCCCAGGCAAACAATTGTGGGACACCAGATGCACAGGGCGACATGAAAAGTCGGAAACCGTCGCGAGAACAAGGCGAGAACGATACCTGAGACCGTGCCTCCGAGAAGGAAGCGAGACGGCACTTGGACGATCTCCGCAAGCAGGATGCCGGCAGAGAGGAGCAGGACGACCCAGCATGCGGGTCGCCTTCTCCAGAATGGATGAGTCATGCTACGGAAAGCAGCGAGAGTATTGAGGGCGTTACGTGTGTGAGGTTTGCGAGCTTCGAGCTGAGTTCATCCCGTTTCCTCCCCGCGATGATGCATGGCACAGGGACACGGGTGTGGGATTTGGTTGAGAGATCTTCGATATTGCCATGGTCGCTGGTGACAAGCAGCGTACAAGCCTCTGGATCGAATTCCTCCAGCAGGCCGCCGAGCATGCCGTCGAACCGCTGGAGGATGTCGACTGCGCTTGCCATGTCCCGTGCGTGTCCGGCATAATCCGTGAGCCAGTATTCGAAGAGCGTAAACGAGTAGTGTTGGCAGATCTTCCAGAGATGCTTTCCCGCCTCCCTCGGCGTGATAACCGGGAGATGAGGGTAACCGAGCTCTGCCCATCGTGCGCGGGTGATGTCGGCAGAAACCGCTTCATTCCGGTGGAGCGCTTCAGCATCACAGAGCTTCATGTTTGCATATCTGCATGAGAGGGTCGAAACGCTTAGCCGTCTTGTCCCGGACGCGGCATATTCGAAGAACTGTTTTGGAAAGGCGTTCGCGAAGCATCCAGTTATTCCCCGGTCGTGCAGCTGCTGGAAAATGTTTTTCGATTCGATCAGCGGATGCAGAGTCGTCGTAGGGTGTGGACCAAAATGCCGACCGATCAATTTCGCAGCATTGATGCCAGTGAAGAGTGTCGCCTGACCTGTGCCGCTCTGCGGCAACCCTTCGACGCGGAGCGTTGCGTTCAAGGGGATAACCGTGGCAAGATTCGAGGTAAGACGACGGCGGCCAAGGTGCGGGAGTTCGCCGCCGAGAAGAGAAACGAGGTGCGGAAGCCGGGCTTGAAAGAAAGGATTGACGCTTGAATCCTTCCTTCCATACCCTACTCCATCCCAAAAAAGGAAAATGACACGTGGGTGCGGTTGCACGGTGGTCACGATGGAGTTTTGCTTTCGACGGAGACCGTCACGGGGCCGTCATTCACGAGTTCAACATCCATCATCGCGCGGAATATACCTGTCGCCACCTTTTCCTTCCCCAACGCGACCGAGAGCCTTTTCACAAAACAATCATAGAGCTTCTCAGCAAGCTCTGGTCCGGCTGCATCGCTGTAGCTCGGTCGGTTCCCTTTCCGTGTGTCGCCGTAGAGGGTAAATTGCGAAACCACCATAATAGAGCCTCCCGTGTCCTTGACGGAGAGATTCATTTTCCCTTCTGGATCATCGAAAATCCGAAGTGCAACGCAGCGATCCGCCAGGTAGTCAGCGTCTTGCTCCTGATCGGTTTGCCTGACACCGAGAAGGATCAGCATTCCGGGGCCGATCGAACTGTGGACTTTCCCGTCGATGCTGACGGATGATCGTTTCACACGTTGTATCAGGGCTCTCATCGCTTTTTGCAGCTCTTTCTCTTTGTCAGTTCTTTTTCGTGGCGCAGTCACACACCGCGCCATACTCCGAACACGATACGGGGGATATCCTGAAGATCTCTTGCCACCTGCAGATTTCCGAATCCCACTTCTGCAAGGATTCGCGTCACACTCTCTGCCTGTCCGGCACCGACCTCGACCACCATACTGCCCTCGCGCCGGAGAAGCACAGCCGCGAGATCAGCAAGACGGCGATAGAATTTGTACCCGTCTTCCATGTCGCTGACTGCAATCTGAGGCTCGAACTGTCGGACTTCCGGATCAAGTTCGTTCCACTCGAGTGCGGAGACGTACGGCGGATTGCTGGCGACGACGTCAAACGGCGACGAGAACGCGGTTTCGATCGCGCCGAACACATCCCCCTCGACAAACGTTATCTTCTCCGCGACTCCATGAGCGGCAGCATTCGCACGAGCAACGTCGAGGGCCTCAGAGCTCCTGTCAATTGTCGTGACATGAACTCCCCGCAGAAGTTTTACGAGAGCCACAGCGATGTTCCCGCTTCCGGTGCCTACCTCCAGGATCGAAGTTGACTCGTTCGGCTTGCGCTGGTTGCAGGTCATCATCACCTGCTCGACAAGCGTCTCTGTCTCCGGCCTCGGTATGAACACGCGTCGATCGAGGACAAAGTGTAATCCCATGAAGCTCGTCGCGCCGACGATATATTGGACTGGCTCGTGCGCCAATCGTCTCTCAAAGCAAGCTCGAAACCGCTTCAATTCCTCCTTGCTCAGCGGCTTTTCAAAATGCGTATACAACTCAATCCGCTGACACTCAAGGGCATGGGAAAGGAGCAATTCGACAGTTAATCGCGCTTCATCGAAGCCGTGTCGCTGGAGGTAGTTGATGGAAAACTTCATCAGGTCCCGGATTGTCCAGGATTGGACATCCTGCTGAAGTGTCATGTTCGACGGGTCTTCTTGACGCGGGTGCGAGTAGTGGACTTCTTCGGCTTGGGTTTCTTTGCAGAGGGTCGAGCTTTCTTCTTCGGCGCCTTCGGTTTCGGATTTGTTGGCTGATGGTTTTTCTCTGCCGTCTTGAGGGCAACTTCCAACTGCTTCATCTTATCATCGGAAAATGTATTCTTCACTTCTCGTTGAAGCTTTTGAGTCTTCGCAAGGATATCGAGTAGTTGATCTTCCGTTTCCTGATCACCTTCGGGCCGCCGCTTCCACGCGCGGGTGAGAGCATTCATGGTCATGTCGACTTTTCGTCGGATCAAACTCCCTATGACCTCCGGAGTCAGTCCCACGCTTCTCAGCTTCACCCGGTCGCCGGAGAAGAATCCAAGATTTTCTAACTCATCTTCCTGAGGGGATTCCTCCCTGGCCGACGCATCGGGCGGTTCACCATTCTCATCGAGCGATGGTATGAACTCGAACCTGGAGTCTCCCTCGAGCAACGCTGTGAAATCGGCAAATGATGGTATCTCGAAGCCCTGCTTCTTTCCCTGCTTCTCGACCTCCACCCAGATCTTCTTGACCGCGACGATGACGTCCTTTTCGGAAGCAAGAATGCGTTCGGCTTCATTCAAACATCGCTCGTACACGAAAACCTCGGTCCTTCAAGTGTTGGATTTTGCCTTTAGAAAAGGTATACGATTTTTAAGGAAAGCGCAAGTTCGCGAATGATCACTCCCTGGGTACCTGTCGTAAGTCGATTGACAGTTCTGCATGGTTGAGAGTTGTCACCCTCACCAACAGAAAGGGGTCGCACTTCTGCGACCCCCCGGAGATTTGCGAATCTTACGAGCGGATAATTACTTCTTCTTCATCTTATCTGCAAAGAGTTGCGCAGACTTCTCGATGTCGTATCCGACTTTGGGCATATAGACGCCGCCGTGTTTTTCGACCATCGATCTGAGTGTGTCGTATGCATCTGCGCTGCAGAAGAAAATCGGCGTGTTGCGGTTCACACCTTCCCGACGCGCAAGCTGCAACAATGCGATACCTGGTAGGTGGCCTTTTAAGTGAGTGTCTTTGAAGTCGTTATCGAGAATGATGAGGTTATACGTCTCGGTCCGGATTTTGTCCCACGACTCGACGCTCGTAGCCGTCTCAACGATCGTGATCTCGTCTTCCAAAATCGCTGTGCAAACTTCGAGGGCAAATCCGTGCGAACGGCGTTGCCCTTCGTCATCGTCAGCGACCAGAACTTTATACGCCATTTCTTCTTTAGATCCTTGAGCGATAGCTTCGGTGCGTTTGAATTAACGTACAATATTTTAGCTGGAAAAACAACCCGCGATCGCACACTCAATTGCTTCGCGCTGATTCCTCTGACCGAGTATACGCTTCCTTGCCACCGACATAGGTCTTCTCGACGACGGTTGTCAGGATCTCCTCCGGCGCAATCTTGAAAAGATCCTTCGACAGAATGATGAAATCCGCCAATTTTCCTTTTTCGAGAGAGCCAAGAAGCCGTTCCTGGAACCCTGCAAATGCTGCCCAGGATGTGAACGCTCGGACTGCCTCGGTACGTGTCATTTTTTGAGACGCATACCAACCGCCCGCGAATGCCTGGGGATCACGGACGCCCTCCGCTGACAATTGGAAGTCTGCACGCACCTCTTCTGCATTTCTAGGGCGCCCATACCGGTCCTGCCGGGTTACAGCCGCATAGATGCCGAGAAGAGGATTGGGACTCTCCACTGGGAAATCGGACCCACCCGGAATGATCACCCCCGTATCCAGCAACGATCTCCATGCATAGGCCCCGCGTATCCTGGTTGCGCCGACCCGTGCCTCCGCCCAATACATGTCAGACGTGCAATGAGTCGGTTGCATACACGGCAACACGCCAAGCTGCTTGAATCGGGGAATGTCGTCCGGCGCAAGGACCTGCGCATGCTCGATTCTCAGGCGAGGATCCGCGACGGCATGTTGTTTCAATTCCGCCTCATACACATTGAGAATGATGTTGTTTCCCCGGTCCCCGATGGCGTGTGTGCAGACCTGGAATCCATGTGTCAGCGCCTCGTCGACCGATTGCAGCAACGATTTCTCATCAGTGACCGTGAGTCCACGGTTGTCAGGATCGTCGCTATATGGCTCCAGGAGTGCAGCGCCCCTGGATCCGAGTGCTCCGTCGATATAGAGCTTCAGTGCACGAACCGTGAGACGATTATCGCCGTACCCAACGATCGGGCCCTTTTCAAAATCAGACGGGATTTTTCCCAGGAAGCGGTCCCAGGTTTCGCCGGCCCCATCAATCGCGGCATAGACACGAAACGGAAACTCATCGCGATCGATCAGTCGTTTGTACCGTCCAATATCCTTCCAGTCAACCCCCATGTCATGCATCGACACAATTCCGAACTTCAGGCATTCGCCTACTGCGAGCTTGACCGCCTCTTCCGATTCTTGTTCAGTCGGGGGCGGCAGGACCCGAGTCACCAGGGTCATGGCGTTATCCACGAAAACACCCGTCGGATTTCCATCTGAATCTCGAACGATCTTCCCTCCGGACGTGTCAGCCGTTTGCTTCGAAATACCGGCGAGCTCCAGAGCTTTTTTGTTCGCCCAGGCCGCGTGACCATCGATTCGTATAAGCAACACCGGATTGTCCGGAGATGCCTTGTCCAGAATCTGGTGAGTCGGAAATCGCCTCGTAGGCCAGAGGTTTTGATCCCAACCCCTCCCGCGAATCCACTGCCCGCTTGCGCTCTTTTTCACTCTTTCAGCTACAAGGGAAGCAATGCGCACCTCAGACGTTGCGCCGACCAGATCGATCGTCAGCTTGGCGATTCCCAGTCCCATGAGATGGGCATGGGAATCAATCAGACCTGGCAGGATAGTTTTGCCTTCGAGATCGATAACTTGCTTCGCACGAACGGCCTTTTTGAGGTCCTCCGCATCTCCTACCTTGATGATTCGCCCTCCTCTGACCGCAAACGCGTCGGCTTCGGTGTTTTTCACGTCCATCGTGTACACCCGGCCATTGACGAAAAGCACGTCGGCAGACTCCGGCACGCCCCAGAAAAAGAGGTAGGAAAAAATGACCAGACAAATGACAAACGCGAGAAACCAACCGAGTTGGATGTTCATCCTGATCTCCGAAAGTGGAGAACAATTTAGCGCACGGGGCAGGGAATTGCAACGGAAATTGAATCCTGCGCTTTCACGAAATCGATCAAACGGACCATTTCGTTTTCGCCATCGAGCGAGAGGATATCTCCTCGATAGGGCGCGGTCGTTCACGTGCTATCAGCGCATAGCGCTCTCGCAGACAATTCCGATGGAGATTGTCGAATGACAGTGTCTTGAAAACGCAAAGGAAATGCTATGCGCTGGATCATCCTACCAGAGTTTGACAGATTGCGAGCTGCCGCCGTTACGAATAGACCTTGACAGAGGTGACTTCATGAGCATGTGTGAGAGCTCGACGTTCGGGCGAATCAAGGAGATTTGAGTCAAACATCAAGGAAATCCTTATACAACACCGTCTATTCGTTGGTACGAAACGGCCTTGACAAGCCGCTTAACAATCCCTATCTTCCCGTGCTTTCGCGAGGATAAAGCGAAAAAAAGCCATTTCCAAGGGATTACAGGCGAATGCATACAGATCTCTTGAGCCAAACGCTTCCGTACGTCAAGGGCCACATCCACCCAGCCTCGATGTCACTGCCGGACTGGAAGCTCAAGGAGGGGGAAATTCAAAATGCAGCACTTCCCTCTCTGAATGATGCCACATGGTGGAACTACACGATCCCAGCTCCGTGGGGCGGGTATGACAAGACAGCGTGGTTTCGCAAAACTCTGGTGATACCGGAAGGGTTCGCCGGCAGACGCCTCGGCTTGGTGCTGGATATTCCTGATGCGCTGCTCTACGTAAACGGCGAGCCTTTTCACGGAATAGACAAGCAGCATCAAGCTATCCACTTGACAGAAAAGGCGAGGACGAATCAGGTTTTCCATCTCGCTATCGAGGCGTACAGCGGCCGTAAAAAGGAG